>Ga0255759_10004613_pt1 | contig 11869 bp, 11 predicted proteins | sample 101ome_20_FD_179959 | JGI IMG/M metagenome (GOLD analysis project Ga0255759, IMG submission 179959) | Coastal salt marsh microbial communities from the Groves Creek Marsh, Skidaway Island, Georgia - 101404AT metaG (version 2) | ecosystem: Environmental > Aquatic > Marine > Intertidal zone >...
GAATTATTTAATTTTAACATCTCCCTAATTCCACGTGGCGACAGGTTAAAATTTTTTTCAATTATTTCCTTAACTTTACTAGTTTTGTTTTCATCTCCTGTACCTAGTTTTATAAAAATAGATAATGGCTTTGAAACACCAATTGCATAAGCGAGTTGAATTAAACATTTTTCGGAAACTCCAGCAGCCACTATATTTTTAGCTAAATATCGTGATGCATAAGCAGCTGATCGATCAACTTTTGTTGGGTCTTTTCCAGAAAAAGCACCGCCTCCGTGTGGTGCTGCACCGCCATATGTGTCAACAATTATTTTTCTACCTGTTAAACCCGTATCACCATCGGGACCACCAATAATAAACTGTCCAGTTGGATTTATATAAATTTCTTTTGGATCAAGCTCTGTTAAAAAATTTTCTGGTATAGATTTTTTAATGTATGGAATAATTGCTTCTCTTACTTGATCTTGATTTAAATCCTTAGAATGTTGTGTTGATATAACTACTGATGTAACTTTAACTGGTTTTTCATTTTCATATAACATTGTCACTTGACTTTTTGAATCAGGTTCAATTCCCTTGAGCGTTCCTTTTTTTCTATCTTCAGCCATCAACCTTAATATTTTGTGGGAATAATGTATTGGTGCTGGCATTAATTCATCAGTTTCTCTGCATGCATAACCAAACATAATACCTTGGTCTCCAGCTCCTTCATCTTTATTATCTTTGGAGTCTACTCCCATTGCGATATCTTTTGATTGTTCATGAAGAAAAGTTTCTATATTAGCCGTCTTCCAACTAAAACCTTTTTGGTCGTAACCAATATCTTTAACGCAATCTCTTACTTTTGAAATTAATTCTTCTTTTTCAATTTTTGGCCCTCTTATTTCACCGGCCAAAACAATTTTATTTGTAGTTGTAAGTGTTTCGCATGCCACTCTTGAAACTGGATCTTTAGATAAATAAGAGTCTACGACCATATCAGATATTCTATCGCATAATTTATCTGGATGACCCTCGGAAACAGATTCGCTCGTAAATAAATAATTATTTTTTGTCATTTTTTTTTTTGTTAATTAAGAAGATAAAAAGATATGTAATTAAAAGACCAAAAAATATCAAATCATTTTTATTTTTATTTGACTTTATTAACGGTATTTCAAACTCAATATTTCCTGCTTCGTTACGGTTTAGTTGCTTGACTATGTTCCCTTTGTTATCAATTATAGCACTAATTCCTTTATTAGTGGATCTTACCAAAAAAGTGTTGTTTTCTATTGCTCTAAAAATTGACTTAGCAAAATGTTGGTTAGGGCCGATCGTATCTCCAAACCAACCGTCTTCAGATATATTTATTATCAAATTTGTTTCTATTTTTGATTTTTGGATAAGGTCTGTAAAAATAATTTCATAACAGATCAACGGCAATATATTGAAATTATTTACAATAAGATTTTTATAAGTTTTTCCTTTTAAAAAAGATCCATGTCCTTCAGTAATTTTTTTAAGTCCAAAATTATTTAAAAAATTTTCAAATGGCAAAAATTCACCAAATGGAACTAGTTTTCTTTTATTATAATTATCAATAATATTTAAATTATTATCTAAAACCATCATACTATTAAAATATCGGCCTGAATTAAGATCTAACTTATTTGAACCAAGAATTATTAAATGATTTTTAGAAAAACTTTTTTTGAAAAGCTCTTTAAAATTTAAGATTTCATTGAAACTATAACCGCTCAATACACCTTCAGGCCAAACAAATAATGTTTTTTTTTCTTTATTGGGTTCACTATATCTAATTATTTTTCTTAACCTTTCTTCAATTTCATCTTTATTTAAACCATATCTTAACTCAAAATTTGGCGAGACTACTTTTATTAATTCTCTGTTTTCTAACGTTTCTAGAAATCGTTTATTTTTATTTAGAGTATAGTTTCCATAGATATATAAACTTATAATAAACAGTATCGATATAAATAGTAATAATATTTTTTTTGCATCACTAATTTTAAAAAGAATAATTATTGGTAAAGTAAATATAGTGACAACAATTAAGTTGTAAGCGTACAATCCTATATGATTCAATATTTGTATAATCTCAATTATCCAGGATGTACTGTAAGCCCATAGATTCCATGGAAATCCGGTAAATAATTTTGCTCTCAAGTAATCTGAAAAAGCTAAAGTAGCTGAAAAAATGATCAATGATGAAAAATTTAACTTTAGATTTGGGCCAATCAGTATAATTGGAATGGCGATAAATAAACCTAAAAACAAAGGGATAAAAATTAATCCAAAAGGGATTAAAATTTTAAAATTTTCATCAAATGTTAATGAATTAACTATCCAAGATACTCCACTTAAATAAAAACCAAAACCAAAAGATAAACCAAATAAAAATAAATTAATCTTGTGTGGTTTTTTTCTATAAATAGAATGAGATTTTTTTGAAATATAAACAATCAAATAAAAAAAGAGAGGAATTATAAGAAAATTAATAACTGTTAAATTAAAAGGTTGAAAAGATAAAACAGTTAAAGATCCAATTAAAAATGGAAAAATGAATAAAATAAAGTAACGATTTTTAAAAAATTTTTTAATCATTAATGAAACTAGAATACTTTTTTTCTATTCTTTTCATTGCTAAAAAATCTTTTTCTTTTTTATGATCATGTCCAAATAAATGAACTAGACCATGTATCCACAGGCTATTTAATTCATTTTTAAAATTTTTTAATTTTTTTTTGTCTTTTATTTTATTTAAGTTAATAATTATATCTCCAAGATAAATTTCTTTTTCATAGATTAATCTTTTGTGTAATTCCTTTTTTGTATAAAAAGGAAAAGAAAGAACATCTGTAGCTTTATTTTTGTTTCTAAATTTTCTATTTAAGTTTTTTATTTCCTTCTCACCTGAGAGCAATATAGTAAAATAAACACTCTTTTTTAATTTTTTATTTTTATTATTTAGTTTTTTAATTTTTCTATCAATATAACTATTAGGATTTTTGATATACCTGTACCAACTAAAATTTTTTGTTATCACATTAGCTTTTATCATCAGTGCTTTTTTTTTGATAAGCTCTAATAATCTTCGAAACTAAAGGATGTCTAACAACGTCATTGTGGTCAAATTCTATAATTTTTATTTCTTTTAAATCTTTAAGAATCTCTCTTGATTTTATCAGCCCTGAGTGTGATTTATTTAATAAATCTATTTGGCTAGGATCGCCGTTAACAACTAATTTTGAATTTTCACCTATACGTGTCAAAAACATTTTAATTTGAGTTTCTGTAGCATTTTGAGCTTCATCTAAAATTGCAAAGCAATTTTTTAAAGTTCTACCTCTCATAAATGCTAATGGTGCTATTTCAATTTCACCTGACTCAATTTTTTTATCTATTTTATCTGCACCAAATAGTTCATATAAAGCATCGTAGAGTGGTCTCAGATACGGGTCTACTTTTTCTTTCATATCGCCAGGTAAGAATCCGAGCTTCTCTCCTGCTTCAACAGCTGGTCTTGATAAGATAACTCTATCGATTTTCTTTTCCATTAATAAAGTCACACCTACTGAAACTGCTAGGAAACTTTTCCCAGTTCCTGCTGGTCCTAGAGACATCACAATATCATTTTCTTTAAGAGCTTTAATATAATCAGATTGTTTTTCTGATCTAGCTATAACTGATTTTCTAGGTGTTTTAATTAAATGTTTGAATGATTTAACATTAGACTCTTCTATTTCTATATTTTTTTTCACAGACAAAAGTATATCTCCTTTTTCGATTATATTTGTCAAAATATATTTATTCATCAAAAATTTTATTGCCTCACAAAAAGTGTTTGTTTTTTCTTGATTACCCTTACATGTTATTGAATTACCCCTAAAAAATACGATCGTTTCAGTTAATTTTGATAATTGTTTTAAGTTTTGATCAAACTGACCTACAATCGTCATTAACATCTCATTGTCATTAATTGAGATATTTACTGTCTGATCATCAATTTTTTTTATAATTAAGTTTTGCTCTAGTTTGCTTATTTCTGACATCTATTGTTTAAGCTGCATAGTTATCTTGTTTCAAATTTATAAAAATTTCACCATATAATGTATTATGATTTCCACTTGTAATTTTTACCTTTTTTATTTTTCCAACCAAATTTTCTTTGCTTTTAACTATTACAGAATTTAAATATTCATCTCTTCCAAAGTATTTACTTCCTTCTTTAGTTTTGTTTTCAAATAAAACATTGGATATTCCGCCAATCAAAGTTTCCCTATATTTTGTTTTAATTTCCCCCGCTAAGCTTTGAAAACTAATTAACCTTTCCTTTGCTACAGATAGATTGACTTTTTCTAACTTAAATGCAGGTGTACCTGGTCTTGCGCTGAAAATAAATGAGTAAGAATTAATATATTGTACATTTTTTATTAATTTTTCAGTTTGTTTAAAATCTTCCAAAGTTTCTCCAGGATATCCAATGATGAAATCACTTGAAAATCTTATGCTAGAATTAACTTTTTTTAACTTCTCAACTATGTCCAAATATTCTTCGATTGTATGTTTTCTATTCATTGCCTCTAAAATTTTATTTGATCCACTTTGAACTGGTAAATGAATTAATGGCATTAACTTTTCACAATTTTTATGAGCATCAATTAAATCTTGGGTAAAATCTTTTGGGTGTGATGTTGTATACCTAATTCTTTTTAAGTCATTTATTTTTGATATTTCAAATATCAAATCAGATAGTTTTTTATCTTCAAAATTGTAAGCATTTACGTTTTGTCCCAATAGGGTAATTTCTTTTGAACCGTTATCAACTAATTGTTTTGCTTCTTCAATTAGCTCTGATGATGACCTTGAGTACTCGGCTCCTCTCGTGTAAGGCACAACACAAAATTTGCAAAATTTATCACATCCTTCTTGTATAGTTAAAAAAGATGATATTTTATTACATGAATTTTTTATAGAATTTAAACTGTCAAATTTTTCAATTACATCAAATTCGGTGAAGTTGATTGGTTTTTGTTTTTTTTCTAAATCTAAGATTATTTTATTTATTGCGTGAAACGATTGTGGTCCAATTACAGCATCAATATATTTTTCTTTTTTCAACAAAATGTCACCTTCTGCCTGTGCAACACAACCAGTTACTAATACGATGGGTTTTGTTTTTTTTCTAAATTTTTTTTTTAACCTGCCTATGTCGTGATAAACTTTATCTGTAGCTTTTTCTCTGATATGGCAAGTATTTAAAACGTAACAATTAGCTTCATTTAAATTTTCTGTTTTGAGATAGGCTATTTTTTTTGTTAAATCATAAATACGATTACTATCGTATTCGTTCATTTGACATCCAAAAGTTTTAATAAATATTTTTTTTTGCAAGTTATTTTTTTATTTTTGAACCATAAAGTTCAAGTTTATGATCTACAAGATTATAACCTAATTTTTTTGCAATTTTTTCTTGAAGTTCCTCAATATCTTTATCAACAAACTCGATAATTTCACCGCTATTAATATCAATTAAATGGTTGTGATCATCGTTAATTTCATATCTAGCTTTACCTGCTTTAAAATCATGCTTTACTAGGATTCCAGCTTCTTCGAATAGTTTTACTGTTCTATAAACTGTTGCTATACTTATCTTGATGTCTATGGCAGTGACTCTTTTGTGTAACTCATCAACATCGGGATGATCTTTTGAGCCATAAACTTCTTTCGACTCCGAAATAACTTTAGCAATAGTTTTCCTTTGATCGGTGAGTCTTACACCCTTTTTTAAACATTTTTCTTCTATCGCATTCATTAAATTAATTTAACTTAAATATATTGGTTTAATCAATTTATTTTGCATTAAGTTTTTACTTATCAAAAGTTCAATATTTGCAAGGTTAAAATGCTTTAAATCTGTATTTTTAAATCCATACAAATTAGTGTTTTTCGATATTTTCATCCCTTTAGCGACTGATAAAGACGTTCTTATTGTAGAAAAACTTCCTGGACCAATATTAACAATTATAGAAAATTTATTATTTATATTTACTTTGTATTTTTTTACTAGATTTAATATGTTCGATACAAGTTGATCATTATTATTAATTTTATAATCTAGTTCATGAATGTAAAAATTTTCATTTATACGCAAACCAATCTTATCGTCTTTGCCAATGCAATTTAAAATTATAAAATCTTTTATCATAAGTGTATCTATAACTTTTTTAACTTTTCAAAGCTATTTATATTCAAACACACCAGCTCAAAATATAGAAGATTACGGCGTAATTTCTTTGATGTATCACAGATTCGAAGAAAATAAATATCCATCTACAAATATTAGAATGAGTGATTTTTTAGAACATATTAAAATTATAGAGGAAAATAATATCAATTTTATTAATCCTAAAAATTTTGAAAATGAACTTAAGAATAATAAAACTGAAAGAAAAATACTTTTAACTATTGATGATGGGTTTTTGTCTTTTTATGAGAATGCTTGGCCTGTACTTAAAAAAAAGAAAATTCCTTTTATTTTATTTGTAAGCACAAGAGAAGTTGGAGCTTTTAATTATATGACATGGGATCAGATTAGAGAAATTAGCAAGGAAAATTTTGTTGAAATTGGAAATCATAGTCACACACACGAATATTTAGTAGAAGAAAAAAGTGAACTTATAAAAAATGATATTGAAAAATCGATATCAATTTTTAAAAAGGAACTTGGTAGAAATTCTGATTTTTTTTCTTACCCGTTTGGAGAATACAGTATTGAATTTAAAGAAATAATTAAATCTTTAAATTTTAAATATGCTTTCGGACAGCATTCTGGTGTGATGGATGAAACCAAAGACTTCTATGAATTTCCAAGATTTCCTATTAATGAAAAGTATGGAGAAATTAAAAGATTTAAATCTTTAATGAAAACACTGCCTTTCAAATATAGAGCGGTTCTACCTGAAGAAAAATATCTTTCACAAAGTCAAAATCCTCCTGATGTTAAAATTGAATTTTATAACGACATAAAAAATTTAAAATCGTTGAATTGCTTTTCAAATGAGGCGGGTAAGTGGAGACAATCAGAAATAAATTTCTTAAATGAAACCACTTTACAAATTAACATCAATGAGAAATTTATTGGTGAAAGAGGAAGAATTAACTGTTCACTTAGAGATCCAAGTGGTTTTTGGCGTTGGCTTGGTATCCAGTTTGTAGTTAGTGAAAAATAATTAAGAGCTTAATTCTATTTGTTTTACAGATCCTACTAATTTCACAGGCTCAAAATCAGTTAATCTATTTTGAGTGATAATTTGATTTAAGATTTTTGTATATTCAGAACCTGTTTGAGCATAATTTTTTAACGTTTCTGTTAACTCTAAACCTTTAATTTTTTTATTTTTTTCTCTTAACTGTAGCCTTTTATCTCGGAAAGCTTTGTAACTTTTGTGAGTGTTAAGATTATTTTTATAAGCTTTTACTGAGGCTCTTAATATTGGAAATTTAAGAATTTTATGATTTTTGTTACTATCTCTATCAAGTGGAGCAATTCCTTGTCCACTCCAAGTCCATTGACCATAGATTGCATTACCCTCTAGCGCAAATCTAGAAGTTCCCCATCCACTTTCTTTTGCTGCCTGTGCTAAAGCAATTGAGGTTGGAATTATATCCATTCTAGTCATCAATTCCTTTAAATCAGCTTTTTTAACTTTGTACTCTAAAAGTTTTTGTCTTAACCATTGTTTTTCTAAATCAGTTGTAAACTTTTTATTTGTTAAAAGTTTTAATTTTTCTCTATCTTCTAAAATTCTCTCATTCTCAGCCACAACTAAGGGTAACACTATTTGTATAAATGTTTCTTTTTTTAATTTTGTACTTTGTATACTTTCAAGGTCTCTTGGGAATTGTGTAAAATAAATTGGTTTAACAAGTTTTTGTACTCTTACATTACTTAAAGTGTAATCAACGTCTTTAAAAAGGTTTAAAACTGTTTCAGTTTTTAAATTTAGGTTCGGAAGAACTACTTCATTTACATCTTTTCTTTTAACTTTTAGCTCAGGTTTTTTAACCTCTTTTTCAACTTCTGGTTTTTTAACTTCTTTTTTAACTTCTGGTTTTTTAACTTCTGGTTTTTTAACCTCTTTTTTAACTTCTGGTTTTTTAACTTCTACTTTTTTTATCGCTTCACCATCACCAAAGTAATTTACAACGCTTATTGTTATAGATGTAGCAAAAACGATTACAAAGAATCCTATAATTACATTTCTTGCTTTTTTGGGATCTATTTGTTGATTGTAAATTGCATTGAACATATTTGTAAATAAATCTCCAAAAAAGGCGTAAACAACTTTACCTAATTCTGGAATAATGTTTAAAAAATTTAATCCAATTTTTCCTAAACCAGTCCATGCATTTTGTATTGATCTATTAATATTCCTTTTAGTATCATATTTTAAGTTTTCAGCTTTTCTAATAAATCTATTTTTTGCTTTTATTTGATCTTCTTGAAATTCTTTTAAATTTGATTTTGCTTTTGAAATTGGTTTTACAAAAGTGTCTCTAAAAAAATTAGACTTATAATCTTTTGGAATAATTATTTTATTTTTTTTTAAAATGAGTTCAAGTTGTCCGGTAGTTAAGTTTTTTCTACTCTTCTGATACTCTTTAATTTCTTTAACATCGTAAATGTAAGCTAATTCGATGAGTTTATCTCTATAACTTAGTTTTTTTTTCATACTAGATAGCCTCTACTGAGTTAACCTCTTTAACATAATGTTTAAGTAAGTTTTGAACCCCTTGTTTAAGTGTCATCAATGAGCTTGGACAGCCAGAGCAACTCCCTTGAAGTTCAACTTTGACAACACCATTTTCAAACGACTTAAATTTGATATCTCCACCATCTCTTGCCACAGCTGGTCTTATTTTTGTATCTAAAACTTCTAAAATCTTATTAACAGTTTCATCATTGTTGTTAATATTATTATCTATATTTTTATCTTTTAAAATTGGCTGCTTATTTTTCTCAAAATAGTCATTTAGATGTGAAATTACCATAGGTTTTAATTCTTCCCATGAAGCTTTTTTAGTTTTTTTTACAGATAAAAAGTTTTTTGAGAGTAATACTAATTCTACGCCACCAAAGTTTAATAATTCTTTTATGAATGGATTTGTTATTTCATTTTTTTTACTCTGATGAAATTCCTCTGTTCCTACGGCTGAAATTACGTTTTCAGATAAGAATTTAAGTGAGTCAGGGTTTGGCGTAGCTTCTGTTTGTATCATCAAGGTTTTATATTATATCAAGCCAACTTTTTCACGTATATTCTTAAGGTTTTCCTCAGCAATAATATTAGCTTTTTCACTACCTTTTTTTAAAATTTTTTTCAAATGTGCCTTATCGTCAAGTAGTTTTTTTATTTCTTCACTTACTGGAGCTATCTCTTCAATTAATACCTCAGCCAATTTTGTTTTTAAAAATGAATATTCTTTCCCACTCATTTCAGAAATAGTCTTTTTTAAATCAGTTTTTGATAATTCTGCGTAAATGGTTAGTAAATTTAATGCCTCTGGTTTTTTTTCTAAAAGTTTTATGTCATCAGGAATAGGTTCAGAGTCTGATTTTGCTTTTTTAATTTTCTTGTTAATTTCATCAGCGCTATCTTTAAGATTGATTCTTGAATAATCAGACTCTTCAGATTTGCTCATTTTTTTAGTTCCATCTCTTAAACTCATTACTCTAGATATACTTTTTGAAATTAAAGGCTCTGGTAATGGAAAAAAATCTTTACAATTAAAATCATTGTTAAATTTTTGGGCAATATCTCTTGAGAGTTCTAAATGTTGTTTTTGATCCTCCCCAACAGGAACATGCGTTGCTTTATAAAGAAGAATATCAGCAGCCATCAAGTTTGGATAAATGTATAAACCTACACTAGCTTTCTCTCTATCTGATCCAGCTTTATCTTTAAATTGTGTCATTCTGTTTAACCATCCAATTCTTGAAACACAATTAAGTATCCAAGCTAATTCTGAATGCCCTGATACTGAAGATTGATTAAATATTATACTTTTATCAGGATTAAGACCAGTTGCTAAAAAACTTGCTATCGTTTCTAGAACATTATCATGAAGTTCATTTGGTTTTTGAAAAACAGTAATAGCATGAAGATCCACTACACAATAAATACAATCCATTTCATTCTGTAATGATACAAAATTTTTTAATGCACCAAGATAATTACCTAAATGCAAATTTCCAGTTGGCTGAACACCTGAAAATGCTAATTTTTTTTTACTCATTAATTAGTTTTATATTTTTTTAAATTCAAAATTCCCAAACAGTAACAAGATAACAAATAAATAAAACCAACAAAACTTATTATTGATATTAAATAAAATGCCTTATAGTTATTCATATAGCTCAAACTATTAGAAAAAGCTTCTAATGTAAAAATAAGGATAAATGACATTACCAAGGTTGAAATCATTATTTTGCATGAGTTTTTTATTAGCTCTATTTTCATAAGTAAGTAACTTTTTTGCTCTAGTAAATATAGATAAGCAAAAACACCTAGCCATGTGGACACACTAGTAGCGATAGGAATTATTAAAAAACCTACCCTTGAAAAAAGAGATACGCTTATAAGAACATTTATTACAACAATAAATAAAGAAATATAAAAAGGTGTTTTTGTATTATCTCTTGCAAAAAAGAAATTAGACAAAACTTTAATAAGCGCAAATGCTGGCACACCATATCCAAAATATTTTAGTGCAGCAGCTGTCATCAGTGTATCCTCCTTAGAAAATGAACCATATCCGAATAGACCGCTTATTATCTCCTCCGAAGCTATAACTAAACCGAAACTCGCAGGTATTGAAAATAATAATGAAAGTTCAAATGAATTATTTTGAATCTTAGAAACTTTATTAATATTTTTAGACTTAAAAGCTTTTGATAGTACGGGCAATGAAACTGTACCAACAGCTATACCGGCAATAGCTAGATTAATCTGATATACTCGATCTGCATAATATAAATAAGAAACAGCACCAGCCTGGAAAGAAGCAATAATAGTTCCAATCAGAATATTAATTTGTGTAACCCCTGATGATAAAATACTTGGCAATAGTTTTTTAAAAAAGATTTTTACCTTTTTTGTAATTTTAAAATTTAATGAAAAATTAGGTTTATAATATTTTAATGACACATAACTTAAAAAGATTAATTGTAATATCCCTGCAAAAGTAACTCCATACGACAGTTGTTTTGCATAATCTAAATTATAGTAAAAGGAAATGATAAGGCTGCTAATTAAAACTATATTCAAAATTATTGGTGCGGCGGCGGCGGCGGCAAACTTATTATTGGTATTTAAAATACCTGAAAAGAAAGATGATAAGCTTACAAAAATTAAAAATGGAAATGTAATTCTTGTTAGTTCTACTGCGATTTCAAACTTTAACCCACTATCAATAAATCCTGGCGCAATTATATAGACTAGGTAAGGAGTAAAAATTTCTACTAATGTTACTAAAAATAATAATATTATTATTAAAAGACTAAATATATCGTCTGCAAATTTTTTTCCATGTTTTTTGTTTGATAATTTTGCCGAAGTATAGCTTGGGATAAATGCTGCGTTAAATGTGCCCTCTGCGAATAATCTTCTGAAAGTATTAGGCAATCTAAATGCAACAAAAAAAGCGTCAGCATAAAAAGAAGCTCCTAAAAAAATCGCTATCAAAATGTCTCTCAGATATCCTAAAATCCTGCTGATTAGAGTAAAAAAACTAAATAATGTAGCCGAAGAAAGTAAGTTCATAAATTATCTAAATTAAGCCATAAATTTTTAGTGAATTATCA
>Ga0255759_10004615_pt1 | contig 11863 bp, 9 predicted proteins | sample 101ome_20_FD_179959 | JGI IMG/M metagenome (GOLD analysis project Ga0255759, IMG submission 179959) | Coastal salt marsh microbial communities from the Groves Creek Marsh, Skidaway Island, Georgia - 101404AT metaG (version 2) | ecosystem: Environmental > Aquatic > Marine > Intertidal zone > Salt...
ATAGAGAACCGGCTGGTGCCATCGGGCATCACTCCACGGCCTTGGGTTTCGCGAATGGCCTGACACAGGTTGGTTTTCGGGTTCAGACAATATTCACAGGTTCGACATTCCGGCGTGTAAAGCGGGATCACGTGATCCCCCGGCTTCAAACTGGTCACACCCGGGCCGCATTCCAAAACCACGCCGGCCCCTTCATGGCCTAAAATCGCAGGAAACATTCCCTCTGGATCTGCGCCTGACAGCGTAAACTCATCCGTATGGCAAATGCCGGTTGCTTTTATCTCAACCAGAACCTCGCCCGCCTTCGGACCGTCAAGGTTTACCTCCATCACTTCCAGTGGTTGTCCCGCCGCAACTGCAACTGCTGCCCGTGTACGCATGATCATCCTCCCAGTTTTTTGAAAACGATGCCGTATTTTCGAGCAAACTGCAACGTATTAATCAGGCGCCTTATTGCCATTTTCAAACCTCTGAAAGGCCTGCTTTTAATCGGTTTTATAGGCTTTATGGCACGCCATACATCCACCGCCTATAGCCCGCATACCGCCCCGTAAGGCGGCCAAATCTGACACGTCAAGCACCTCAATAGCGGCCTCAAAAGCGGTGGATTTGGCAACAAAATCATCCCAATTCTTCCAAATAGCTGGCGCGGCTTGTGACAATGGATCTGTTTCATTCGCCTGAAACTTATCTACAACAGCTTGCGAGGCTTTTAACAAACGCGCCTTTGCCGCTTGCGCATCCTGCGCATCAAACGCCACCGCGCCTTTCGCCATCTGCCCAATTTGGCCAAAAGATGTTTTGACCTCTTTCATCAAAATCATCCGAGCTTTCACCGCAGGGTTTTTAACCCCCTCATGCGCAAATGCAGGGGTAAGGCCCAGACCGATAACAGTCAGGAAAGAAAACAAACAGATACGTGAGTGCATGGTGAATTCCTTATAAACAGAAAATCTTGTATTTTTTAGATAGAACCAAACTGGAAAAAATAAACCCTCCGTATGGCATTTATAAAAATGCCATAAAGACAGACTCGACTCCTCCCACAGATCTCCGGTATAGAACAAAAAGTGAACAAACTTGATGTAGCCGTTCTATGACACAGCGTCGTTTCTTATCCCTTTGGTTTCCCAGATTGGGGGCCGAGCGTTGCTTACGCTTAGAAAATGATCTGGCTGATTTGCCCTTTGCGATCCTGCAAGAGAGCGGGCAGGCACAGCGGCTCTCTTCGCTTTCACACAGCGCCAGCCTTGCTGGATTATACCCTGGTCAATCTTTGCGCGATGCCCAAGCAATCTGCCCCAAACTGATCACCCGCATGCGCAACGTACCGGCCGAACACCAATTTTTATTGGCTTTATGCCGCTGGGGGGGGAAATTTAGCCCTTGGATCACCACCGTTGCCGATGATGGCCTTTGCATGGATATCACAGGCTGCGCGCATCTTTTTGGCGGCGAGGATGGCTTTGTAAAACAGATTGCAAGCGAATGCGAAGATTTTCAGCTGAGTACCCGCCTTGGTTTGGCCGATACGATAGGCGCGGCTTGGGCTTTGGCGCATTATCACCCAAGCCATGACCAATCGGATCGCAATGTGGATGCCCTCACCCAAGAGGCCAGAGCCACGCGCGTAAAATTACCCAAGCAGCGCTTTTCACAGCCGCGAAGGCAGGCGCAAGCGCAGGCACCAACAGGCAATCCACACCCAAAAGCGCAAATCGCCCCTCTTGGGGGCAGCCATAGCGCCTTAGCGGCCTTACCTGTGGCCGCGCTGCGCCTAGAAAGCTCTACAATCCATAACCTACACCGCGTGGGTTTGCGCCAAATCCGTGATCTCAGCGGGCAACCCCGCGCCGCTTTGGCACGGCGCTTTGGCAAGGAACTTATGCTGCGATTGGATCAAGCTTTAGGGCGCGTTCCTGAACCCCTATCCGCCCAACGCACCCCACCTCATTTTGGCGTGCGCATGAGTTTGCCAGATCCGATTGGCCTGGCTGACGATTTACGCGCCGCCTTAGATCGCCTTTTACCGCGGCTTTGCGACAAACTACGCGCCGCTGGACAAGGCGCACGGCAAATTGACTTACAAGTGTTTCAAACCGATCAAACTCTTTCTTATATTCGGATTCAATTGGCACAAGCGGGCCATACAATCGCGCGTATCCGCCCGCTTCTTCTGCTTAAACTTGAGACGATTGATATGGGGTTTGGCATTGATATGTTACGGCTTGAGGCCAGCCAAACCGAACCCATCACGCTTCGCACCACCCCAGCGCCCCTCCAGCAAACGCATCACAACACCACGCCCACGGGGGCTGACACCGATCTCAACGATCTGATTGGGCGGCTGGGAACGCGGATCGGCTTAGATCACGTAACCCGCCTGCACCCTGCAGAAAGCCATATTGCCGAAAAAACAGCTGTGGTCTTTGCCGCAGCTTGGTCAAAACCAGCGCCGGATTGGCCGAGGCCGGATCGCCCAAGGCCAAAACTGTTATGGCCACCGGAACCGATAAGCGCCAAACAAATACCCGATGTGCCACCACGCTTCCGCTGGCGAAACCGGGTTTTAACCACAGCGATGCAACAGGGACCAGAGCGGATTGCGCCGGAATGGTGGCTGGATGATCCAAATTGGCGCAGTGGCGTGCGAGATTACTGGCGTATCAACTGCGCAGAGGGCGATCAGCTCTGGGTGTTTTTTGCCCATGGTGGCGCCCGCAATGCAGGGTGGTATTGCCAAGGCAGCTTTACGTAAATCGCTTTAAATATCGGGGATAAAAATAAGAACATAGTGGCACCTCATAGGTGGCTATGCCTTAAAATTTGCGTGTTTTACAAAGAAAAAAGCGCAAAACACACCAGCTTACATCCGGCACACCCTTCTTATGATAACGGCATTTGCCGATTCACATCCTTATAGAGCAAATACCGAAACGGACCTGGCCCCCCAGCATAACAGGCCTGTGGGCAAAACGCGCGCAGCCACAGAAAATCACCTGCCTCTACTTCCACCCAATCCTGATTCAGGCGGTATACGCCTTTGCCTTCTAAAACGTATAGCCCATGTTCCATAACATGGGTTTCGGCAAACGGGATCACCGCGCCCGCCTGCAGCGTAACAATATTGACATGCATATCATGGCGCATATCTGCCGGGTCAACAAACCGCGTGGTGGCCCAAGCGCCATTCGTACCGGGCATTTCTATCGGCGCAAAATCTGCCTCATTACAGACAAACGCCTCTGGCGCCTCTAACCCCTCGACAGCTTGATAGGTTTTTCTGATCCAATGGAAAACCGCAACCTCTGCTTCCGCATTCACCAACGACCATTCAGAGCCTGCCGGAATATAAGCGTAACCGCCTGGAGACAAAACATGCGTATCGCCAGATAGGCTCAAGGTGATGCTGCCCGATACAACGAAAAGCACCGCCTGAGCACTGGCATCCGTTTCCGGCCGCTCGCTGCCGCCCCCGGGGGTTAACTCAACAATCGATTGGCTGAATGTTTCCGCAAACCCAGAAAGAGGCCGCGCCAAAACCCACATCCGCATACCCGTCCAAAAGGGTAGAAAGCTGGTGACAATATCGCTGTTGGTTCCGCCAGGGATCACGGCATAAGCCGTGTTAAAAACAGCGCGCCCAGTGATCAACTGGCTTTGCGGCGCAAGCCCACCCGAAGGTTTATAATATGAGGGAGATACCATTTTTATTCCTTATACGCGCTGCAATCAGGCCTGAAAACCATTGTAACCATGACCTGTTTAACCCAGAGCCTAACTCAAGATCCAGCCTGTTTCACGCAACAATCTGCGACCTTTTATGATGATACGCTTCAAAATCACAACGTATTCTAACGCAAGGCGACAAATTTCAATCGCACAAAGACGCATGGCAATCGCAGATCACCGTTTATATAGCCTGCCTTTGAACCCTTTACCGGCTAAAGGTCTTCCGGTTCACCGACAATGAACATGCGCAATAATTCGGGGCGAAACAATTCTTTGGCAACGCGGTTTGCCTGTTGCAACGTCACTGCCATCACCTTTTTATTGCGGTTTTGCAAATAGCTCGGTTGCAACCCCTGTTGTTGCATGCCAACCAAAATTTGAGCGATCTGCGCATTGCCATCAAAACGCAACGGATAGGCGCCTGTAAGATAGGTCTGCGCCAATTGCAGCTCTGTTTCAGAAATACCATTACGGGCGATTTTATCCCATTCCTCGCGCAAGATATCCACTGCTTCGGCCATGCGGTCATTGGCAGATGCAAACTGGCCGAGCAATAAATCTGCATATTTCCGAGACGCCAAATACGTGGACACCCCATAGGTTAATCCGCGCTCTTCGCGCAACGCCTGCATCAAACGGCTTTCAAACCCGCTGCCACCAAAGATGTGATTGAGAATGTAAGCCGCAAAAAAATCAGGGTGATCGCGATCTAGGCCCAGATGCCCGAACAGCGCAACCGATTGTGGGGTTGGGAAGGGAACAATTTCAACACCCGTTGCCAGCGCAAGCTCGGCATCTTTTGGCAAAGGCCAAGCGCTTTGGGCCGGTATATCTTTAAGCAGCGCATCTAGCAGCCGCCCCAAATCCTCTGCTCCTATATCGCCAACAGCAGAAATGCGGATCCGATCCAGCACAAGCGCATTTTGATGCGCCTGCACGACGTGATCGCGAGTCAGCGCCTCTACGGTGCTGATGCGCCCGCTTAAATCGCTTCCATAAGGGTGCGAAAGTCCAAAGGCCTCTTGATTAAACGCTGCCCGTGCGATTTCAGCCGGGTCTTTGGCATCAGATTTTAACCCCGCAATAATCTGTGCTCGTACCCGCTCTATCGCATCTATATCAAACCGTGGCTCCAGCAATGTTTGCCGCAAAAGACCCACAGATTGATCTTGGCTTTCGGTTAGAAACCGCGCCGAAACCGAAACTGAATCTGGATAGGTTTGATAAGAGAAAGAGGCGGCAAGGTTTTCCTTCGCTTTGGTGAAAGCCTGCGCATCCATATTGGCGGCACCCTCCTCAAGCAACGCCATCATAAGATTGACGCCCCCGCGCTGTTCAGCGGGCTCAATAGACGCCCCACCATCAAACAGCAGTTCAAGCGCGACAAAAGGGATACCGCGCTCTTCCACCAACCATGCTTTATGGCCATTGGGCGATGTGACCACCTGAATATCCGTGGCCGCTTGGCACAGCGTTGCGAAACCGGCCATTAAAAAAAACAGAACGCATCTCATTGCGTGGTCTCCTCGGCTTTTAACAACCAACCTGTGACAGATTTGCGCTTGTCAAAGACTTCACGCGCAGCCGCTAAAATTTCATCTGGCTGGATCGATTGGACGATGTCAGGCCAAGCGCGGATATCCTCAAGCGTTAAACCGGATGTTAAGGCCCGGCCATAGGCATTTGCCAAGCCTTGCACGCTGTCTTGCGCGTAAATTTCTGCGGCGCGAAATTGTTTTTTCAAACGTTCTAATTGTTCTATATCGATACCCTGATCGATAAAATCGGCAATCGCTTTGTCCAAAGCAGCTTCAGCCTCTTGCAAACCAACCCCCTCAGAGGGCACAATCACCAACCCAAAAGTGGTTTGATCCAAAGAGGTACCGCCATAAAAGGCGCTGGTATAGACGGCCGTTTGAGTTTCAAATTGCAGCCTTTGACTAAACCATGACGTTTGGCCACCCCCCAGAAGATCGCTTAACAGTTTGAGCGCCGCCGCAGAGCGTTGGGCACCACTGTTGCGTTCTGGCGCAAGATAGGTCCGAATGACATAAGGCTGCGCCACCCTCTGATCGTAAAAAACCAGCCGCCGCGCGGCCGTTTGAGGGGGTTCTTTCACCCTCTGGCGGTTTTTCAAATCGGGGTTCGGCGCAATTTTTCCATAAGTGTCTTGCGCAAGTTGTTTCACACGGGTGGGATCGACATCGCCGGCCACAATCAAAACGGCATTGTTGGGCGCATAAAACTGCCGATAATAAGTCAGCGCGTCTTGTAGGCCCAAACCTTCCATTTCATGCCGCCAGCCAATGATCGGCCTGCCATAGGGATGCTGCAGATATTGCGCTGCCATGCGCTGCTCGGAAAACAAAGCGCCGGGGCTGCTTTCAGTGCGCTGGTTCCGCTCTTCAATAATCACATCACGCTCGGTAATAATATCGGCTTCATCAAGCTGCAAATTCACCATGCGATCTGCTTCTAGCTGCATCATAAGCGGCAAACGGTCACTGGCCACGCGTTGAAAATAAGCGGTATAATCGGCGCTGGTAAAGGCATTATCACTGCCGCCATTTTCCGCAACGATCCGCGAAAACTCTCCTGAGGCCAAAAGGTTGGTTTTTTTAAACAAGAGATGTTCGAGAAAATGCGCCACGCCGGATGAGCCTGGACTCTCATCAGCAGAGCCGGCGCGATACCACAGCATATGCACCACTACCGGCGCGCGATGATCCTCGATCACCACCACATCCAAACCGTTTTCCAGCCTGAAATTGCTGACTTTTTCGGCTTGAGCGCCCACCGCCAACGGCACCAAAACGCATAACAGAGCTAACCAGCCACGCCTGAAATGAGACATCACTTTCTCCTAATCTTTGTGAAACAGATAAGCGTCAGGTTGCAATAGGCAAGGCAGAACACAATGTTTTGAAATCAAAACAGAGCCTATCTCTGAACCGCTTTAATTCGAGCTCAACCTGTCATTTATCCGCTGCTCCATATCTTTAAGACCTGCGTTCAAAGCATCCATCATTTCAGATATTGGGCGCGGCTCGCCGGGTTTATACGTCTTGGCTTCTACTTCCTGCTCCTGCGCTGCAGCCTCGATAACAGGGCGCGGCTCTGGATCACCGAGATTGCTTCCCCCTGGCGTGGGCTCCGGCAGCGCATCCAAATTGCTGGGCTGCTCGAGGGGTTTGTTTGGTGCCAAACCTGCCTCTATCGGTTCAATACTGACCACCCCGTATTGATCGGATATCGAACCGCTCGAACTACAGCCCATCAAAACAAAACCGATCACACCCGCAACACCCGCTATCCGAAACATTTCTATCACCCTCATCTAATCCACCACGCTTTTCTTTTATCCGTTTTTATCACGATCGGCTACAGTCGGATCTTGCGGGTGTGGCGCAAACATCAGCCCGATGGCACCTAAAAAAATTGCCACATCTGCAAGATTGAAAACAAAAGGATTTTCGATGCCGCAACACGACATGTTTAAAAAATCGACCACTGCTCCATAGATCAGCCGGTCTAGGACATTGCCAAGGGCGCCGCCAATTAAAAGCCCCGCCGCCACTGGCGTTAACCGTCCGCTGCCATGCCGGATAGCCCAGAACGCTACGACGGCAGAAATCCCCAGCGCAATCAAAATCAGCGCAGTCCTTTGAACCTCGGATTGGCCCGAAAACAGACCAAAATTAACCCCATAATTCCAGGCCATTCGGAACTTCAAAAAGGGCGCAAAAACGTCAATCTCTTGCAGGTTTATGAGGTCAAGCCAAAACACCACATAGAGCTTGCTGATCTGATCAACCGCAAAACCTATAACGGCGGTGAGAGCCATGAGCTTGGTCATGTTCAATGCCTAAAATGCCGCATGCCGGTAAACACCATCGCCAATCCGGCCGCATCAGCCGCTGCAATCACATCCTCATCGCGCATGGATCCGCCAGGTTGTATAACCGCCGTTGCACCCGCCTCTGCAGCGGTTAGCAACCCATCTGCAAAAGGAAAAAAGGCATCAGAGGCCACAACCGAGCCTTGCGTTAAAGGCGCTTCTAACCCGAGCAGCTCGGCCATATCCTGCGCTTTGCGCGCGGCAATACGGCAGCTGTCAACCCGGCTCATCTGCCCTGCACCCACGCCAACCGTTGCGCCCTCTTTCACATAGACGATCGCGTTTGACTTCACATGTTTGGCAACTTTCCACGCGAACAGAAGATCCGCCATTTCCTGCTCACTCGGCGCTCTTTTGGTGACCACCGATAGATCCTCTTGCAGACGCAACCCATTGTCTTTGTCTTGCAATAAGAACCCCCCTGACACTTGCCGAATAACCTGCGCGGCGGTTGCCGGATCTGCCAAGGCGCCCGTTGTCAAAAGCCTAAGATTTTTCTTGGCGGCAAAGATCTCCTTCGCTTCCGCCGTCGCATCTGGCGCGATCACCACTTCAGTGAAAATACCGGTTATTTCTTGCGCAGTGCGCGCATCCAAAGCTTGGTTAAACGCCACGATACCGCCAAATGCACTGGTCCGATCACAATCAAAAGCAGCCCGATAAGCGGCGCTTAAATCAGCACCACGCGCTACACCGCAGGGGTTGGCATGTTTGATAATGGCGCAGGCGGCCCCGTCTTCGGGCGCAAACTCGCTCACCAATTCGAAGGCCGCATCCGTGTCATTAATATTGTTATAGGATAATTCTTTCCCTTGATGCTGGATTGCGCTTGCAACGCCCGGCCTGCCGCTGCCATCCACGTAAAAGCTGGCCGATTGATGCGGGTTTTCACCATACCGCAACCTTTGCGCCAAACGGCCCGATAGGCTGTGGCGGCTTGGCGCCGGTTCTCCCAAAGCCCGTGCCATCCAAGTGGAGACTGCGGCGTCATATCCGGCCGTATGCGCATAGGCCCGTTGCGCCATTGTTTGGCGAAACGCATAGGATGTTTGCCCATTTTGCGCCTCCAACTCAGCCAGAAGCGCCTCATAATCCTGCACATCCACCACGGTTGTCACAAAGCCATGATTCTTGGCGGCCGCCCGGATCATGGCTGGACCCCCAATATCGATATTCTCAACGCAGGTCGCGTAATCACCGCCCCCAGCAACGGTTTCTTCAAACGGGTATAAATTCACAATCAATAAATCAATTCCGCCGATCCCATGCGCTTGCATCGCCGCAACATGATCCGCATTATCGCGCAATGCCAGCAACCCGCCATGCACATTTGGATGCAAAGTTTTCACCCGGCCATCCATCATCTCGGGAAACCCTGTCACCTCTGCGACATCCCGCACCTCAAGCCCTGCATCCCGCAACGCTTTTGCGCTGCCGCCGGTTGAAAGGAGTTCGATACCGCCAGCCGCCAAAACATGCGCAAGCTCAACCAAGCCGGTTTTATCAGAAACGGAAATCAAAGCGCGGCGAACGGGAAACAAATCGGTCATATATATTTTCCACTTTATGTCTGGATGGCGTAACGCATTTCACGATCGCGCTCACGCCTTAATTGTTCCGGGGGGCGGGTTCTGGTAAGAACCCAATTGATGCGTGTCGCATAGCTTATTGCGCTCTGAGATAAAACCACCTGTTTTGTGGCCCGCGGCTGTAAAGCCTGGCGTTCAAGATACACGCTGCTTTCCAAAGCCAGCTTAACCGTCGCGTCAGTGCTTAAAGACCAGGTTTCAGAATTTGGCAATATCAGCACCGCCTGCCCGCCCGTGGGATGGATTCTGACAACAATATCGGGATGCAAATGAAACCGAAGCTTACAGGAAAACCCTTGCAAGCCTTGGCGCCGCATAGATTGCTCAAACAGCAACTTATCGCGCGCAGCAACCGCAATCAAAACCTCTTCTCCGCTGAGCAAATCCCCATCTGACGATAAAGTGAGCGTTCGGGCATGGGTTAGGCCTGTTTTTGCGAGAAACCCATTATGGCCACCTTCAAATTTTTGCCCCGCTGTCGATATTGATAACGCGCTTGGAAATTCAGACGGCCCATTTACCAAAGCATCGCGGCGCTGGCCGGAAAACCATAAACGCGGGCCCAGTTCAGCGCTGACAAAATCTTCGATAACAAGGGTAGAATGCGATGCGGTGCCGCGCCCAATTCTGCGCCAATCTTCGCCAAAGCGCCGCCCCGACCCGCAATTCACGATCACCGGATGGCGCCCCGAAGTGAGCTCGAAGGCCAAACTTGAGGCATGCGCGTTGATCGAAGCCCGCCCCTGCGGCAAGGCCCCGGCATCGATCAACACGCTGCTGCCGCCCGCGCTTAACCGGGCAAAGCCCATTGCCAAACCGCTCTGGGGAAACCCCCGGCTGCCCGAGGCTGCCAAGGCTTGATCAAGCCGCCCCGAAAATCCGCGGCCACCGCCATGGAAGCGAGCCAATCCGCCGTCTTTATGGCGCAGCATGCGCAATGTCGGCGCGATCCGTTGGATCGCATCCAAATGCAAATCGGCTGGGGTCCAACCCGCGGCGCGCAACGCCGCTGCCGTCCAGCTTAAAAGTGAAAAAATATCCAAAAGCTCTTCGGGATTGCGCGAAAAAATACTGCCGGTGGCGTCAATTTGAACGCGGCATTCATGCGCCAAAGCCCGCGTTGCCGGCGCCACCAAAGGGTGCAAAAACTTGATCGCAAGCGCTGCGGAAATCAAACCCGCCAAGGCCTCAAAACGCGGCAAACCCGGCGATACAGAGGGCCATCTTTTCGAGATGAACACAGCTTGCTTGGCAAGAGCCTCTAAAAAATCCGCCCGTCGGCTTGGATCCGCGCCATCAAGCAGCATCACGCTGTGATGTAACCAGCGCAAAACCCGCCGACCGGTGATATCGGCCCGCCATCCAGGGCCACCGCCGCGCCCGAAGCGATCGATCCACAGATCCACCCACGCCTGCGCCGTCGCCCCGCTTTTGCGGCCTCCGAATGCTGCCAAATGATCCAGCCAAACCGATCCATGAAGATCCAAGATCGCCGCCTGGTCAGACAGGCTCAGATCCCACAAAGCATTTTGCTGCAAATCCACCTGATGACCCTGCAAAACAAATTGACCCGACAGAATTTGCCGGCCCAATTCGGGGCTGCCAATCGAACGTGGTTCAACCTCAATTAAGTCGGTCACTGGAAATGATCTTAAGCCAATCCAGCGCGCGGTTAGCCTGTCGATTAAACGCCTATAGCGTGAAGAAAAATTGTCAGACGCCGCCATATTCTATGCCCCTTGGCGCTTGCATTGGCCCATGTGCAGCATAGAAAACGCGCGCTGACAAGTCACGCGGCAAATCCGCATGTTACGCCCAGCGCAACACTGTGATGAAAAAACCATCCATACCGCCATGCTCTGCCCAAAAATCGGGTCGCAACCGCAGCCCTAATTCTGCAACCCGCCATTCTTGCGCGATAAAATCCTTGTCCAATGCGCTGTGATCCACGCGCAGGCCCGAATGCTTCTGTAACGCGTTCTCGATCTGCGCTTCACCCTCATCCGGCAGCAACGAACACGTGCAATAAACCAACCGCCCCTTTGCCGCCATTCGCTCCAAAGCGTGGTCCAATAACTGTGCTTGAAGGTCAAAAAGCGCTGAAAACTGTGCCCCATCTTTGGCGAAGGGCAGATCAGGATGGCGCCGGATGGTTCCGGTGGCCGAACATGGCGCGTCCAACACAACCACATCATAACCCGTGGTCCCATGCGCCCGCGCATCCGCCACAATGATATCAGCCTTTAAACCCGTTCTGTCTAAATTTTCATGCAAGCGCTGCAATCGGGATTGCGAAATATCAAGCGCCGTGGTGCTGGCGCCAGCGGCGCTAAGCTGCATGGTTTTACCACCCGGGGCGGCGCAAAGATCCAAAGCCTTTTGACCCGATAAATCGCCAAGCAAGCGCACTGGCAGGGCCGCAGCTGCATCTTGCACCCACCAATCTCCACTGGCAAATCCGGGGCGGGCGGTCAGCGCCCCCTCTGCGCTGAGGCGGATGCTGCCACCTGGCAACACGGTGCCATTCAACTGCGCGGCCCAATCGGCAGCGCGCGCGGGATCTTTCAGCGTTATATCGATCGGAACCGGCTTGAAATGCGCCTGTTCAATTGCCCCCATCGCCGAGGACCCATAGGCCTCAACC
>Ga0255759_10004619_pt1 | contig 11860 bp, 11 predicted proteins | sample 101ome_20_FD_179959 | JGI IMG/M metagenome (GOLD analysis project Ga0255759, IMG submission 179959) | Coastal salt marsh microbial communities from the Groves Creek Marsh, Skidaway Island, Georgia - 101404AT metaG (version 2) | ecosystem: Environmental > Aquatic > Marine > Intertidal zone >...
ATTGTACAGCAGAAAAAACCTACTTCCAAGTCTCGGCTGTGACGAACTCACATGAAGCTAATTTTGAGGCAGGATGGAACCGTAACAGGTTCCGTCTGACTGAAACAATCTACATGAAACTGTAACGCTTTACTACGTAAAGCGTATTTTCATATATAATCACTTCTATCACACATAATTAAATACGAAGTAAGTAGTTTGAGCGATAGCGAAAACTTAATTCGCAAAGCGAATTACATAAATACAACAGCAAGATATATTAGAGTATGGGAATTGGACTATGCAAGTTACCGAAGTATTACAACAATCAAAAAGATCACTTAATGAAGCAAAAATTCACGAGCAATCTCTTAACGAAGCTAATGAGTTTTTAACTAAAATTTTAACTTCTGAATTTAATAAACAACTGGCTTTGTTGGAAGAATTAGATTTAAAACAAGTAAGTGGCGGCGATTGGATGGTATGGGATACTGCAACTGACAGCCCGGCAGCAACTACAAGATTTGCATCTCCTGGAGAAGCTGAAGAGTATCGCGACACTCTTCGTAGACAAAGAACAGGACCAATTTCAACTGGAGACGATGATTTAGATAATAAAAGAAGAAGACTTTTACCTAGAGCTCGAGTAGGATTTAGACGAGGTTATCGTCGTATGCATCCAAGACAATTTCTTGCACCTAAGTTACGAAACTCGTGGGTTTATCTACTAGCCGCAGCTATAGGTATTACTGTAGATTATACTGCTATGTTTGACCGTGTCTTTGGTGACTACGATCTTGGTGATCCACCTGAAGGTATGTCTGATAATTTTCAAGAATATTTAGATTATATATACCTTATGGCACGAGCTGGCTATCTTACTCTTCCTAAAACTATGTCCGAAGAAGAAATGGAACGCACTGTAGCTGAAATGAGTGACGAAGAGTGGGATACACACTACCAAAAAAATATGGCGTTGTACGACGAATATATTATGAGAACATATGCTGTTGTAATTGGTGCATATTGGATGGCAACATTAGCATATTTTATACCTGCTGCTTTATCAGCTGGTAAAGCTACTCTTTCTTTAGCAGCAGCACCTGTTAGAAATATTAAAAAGTTTATTACTGCTCTAAGAGCAATCAGACTCAGTGCTACGGCATTATCGGCAGGAGTAGGCGCTGCATTTGGTGCAGGAGTAGGTGGAATTGTTACAGGACTAATAACGTATCTATTAGGCTCAGGAGTTATATGGTTTGCTGAATGGCTTTTATTACGATCCGGAATGGGAGCATCAGTAGTACAATACATTGTTAATAAAACATTTGAATGGGACATGTCAACTGCTGCCGATGAAAGTAGTATTCCAATTGTAAAACTAATGAGATGGGCTACAGCTGGCAATGATGCTGCTATGAGACAAATGTCCGATTTTACTTCTGACTTTACTACAGACGAAATTCAAAGAAATTTAAATAATATGCGAGATGAAGTACTTCGTAATCCTCAATTTGATGATCAACAAGCGGCAGTTGTAGACAGATTAGCACCTAGTGGAAGTAGTAGTAGTACTAGTAGTAGTAGCAATAGTAGTGGAAGTGCTAATCCTAACGATCCTAGAGGTATTTTTAGTTTTTAGTTAGAAAATTAAATTAAGTTAAGACCAGACTTTTTACTAGCTTCGATATTTTCTTCAACAATCTTATTAAGTATTTCTATATCTTCAATATCAGTATTAGAAAATAAAGTTTCAGAATTTACGCTACCGCGCATATACCATCCTATTTTATAAATTGAATGTTTAATTTGTTTTATTTCAGTTTCAAAGTCTTTGGCTAGTTTTAAAATTTCCTCGTCAGAACAAAAAACTAGCCTATTCCGAAAAAATTTGCGTAATCCAAATTAGGTGCAATTTGACTCTTAGTTCCACATTCACTACATTCTACATCTGATACTGGTATTGCAAACTTTTCAGTGTTTTTCTTGTACGCTTCTTGTAAAGTATTAAAAAATACAGGATCACTGTTTTTAATAAAATCTTGAACAATCTGCGGTTGACTTTCTACCTCCCCGTCGGGTGTAGAAATATCTACAACTGTAGCTGCTACAGCATTGAGTGTTGCTTGATTAATTTGAGCATATAGAGCATCAATAGATTCTTGACGCTCATCAGGATCTTCAATTTTTGGAATAGATTGCATTAGTGTGCGTTGTACTTGCATTGATATTTTACTTAAATCTGACGCCTCTTTATAGTACAAAGGCCTCATCCTAAATAAAAAGTCGTTAATTTTAACATCTGGTACAAACTCGATAGATTCAAAATGATTTAAAACACTCTGCACTTCAATACCAAATGTATCTATATTTTCACATTTTTTGCATTTAGATTCAACATTAATAGTTTCACCGTAAGATGCAAGTCTAATACTTGCTAACAAATAATCAAAGTCTGTCATTGGAATCATCCATGGATCTTTAATAGACGGAATACAATTTTTGATTACTTCTGTAACTACTTTACCGGAATATAAACCATCAGGAACTTTTAGCGCAATCTCATCGTTTGCAGTCATACTATAAACTTCAATATCCTCAGTTTTAGTAATATTGTTTTTACTATACCATTTTCCGCCATGTGGCAAGGAAATGTATAATTTTGGCTGTCTTGTATACTTTTGTAAAGGTGAGTCCATGTCTTTTTCCTAATGATAAATATGTTAGTTACATAATTTATTTATATGTCATAAAAATGTAAGGAAATAATTTTGGCAGTCACAAATAGAACCGACGAAGATCTAGACAAAATTGGCGCTTCTGCTAGTAATAGCTCTGAAGCCCTTGACGACTTAACTGCTGCTGCAAGAAAAGCCGACGAAATATTTAATAATAGATTTGTAAAATTTGGCACTACAGTAAGTGACCTTGTTGCTACCTTACCGGGATTAGGTCCTAGTTTGGCAAAAGGTGTTAGTTTCTTTGAAGATAGATTTAACACACTACGACAATTTACTGATTACGGTATTAATTTCAACTATAACATGCAGTTGATGGATACTACAGTCACTAAAGCACGTATGAACTTGACTCAGTTTGCTGGTTTAGTTAGGGAAAACAGTCAAGCATTTGTTGGTCTTGGGACATCTGTTAATGAAGGTGCAATAAACTTTTTAAACTCAGTTGACCAAATGCTTAATAGAAGTGTTATTCCTAACCTTGAAAACGAGATAGCAAAATTAGGTTTTACAACAGACGAAACCGTCGAAGCATTTTTAAATTATCAAAATCAGTTAAAATTTTCAAGTTATGGCAGAAGAAGAGACGAAGCAGAATTACATCGAGGATTTTTAGAATATACAAAAACTTTAGATGAGTTAGCAAAACTAACAGGTAAAGAACGAGACAAACTACAAGAGGCATTCATAGATGAGGCACGTCAGCCTTCAGTTATAGCAAGAGACAATCAATTAGGTGGTGATGTTCAAGGAACTTCAGCACAAATTATTGCAGAGCTACAACAGTTTGGTCCAACAATTCAAAACGTTGCTCGAGACATTTTAGGACAAGCTGGTGTTCTTCAAGGAGAAAATGTATACGCTGCTCAATTTGAATTTGTTAGAACATTAGAAGCAATCCGCGCAGCACAAGATAGAAATGATAGAACTGAAGTTGATAGATTAAAGACCTTACTTGCTGCACAAATTTCAACAATACCTTCTTCTGAAGTATTTACAAACATGTCTGGCTTCCAGAATGAATTTTCTCAATTTATGGACAAGATGGTAGGCGAAATGGCAAGTGACCAGTATGGACGCGGAGCATATTTAAATTATCAAAGAGCACAACAAGATCTACAAACCAGACTTGGCCGAGTCCCATCACCTGAAGAAGTTCATGCAGAAGTTAGGAGAGTTCTTGCATTACAAACTCCTCGAGCAGGAACAGGTACTGATGACAACGGTAATCCAATTAGAACTGGACAAGAAGGTTATCTAGAATTTCTTCGTTTACAAATTGCTGGCGAGCGAAAAGCACAGGGTTTAAGAGAGATGACAATCGACGAAGCCTATGCCCATTTTGAAGGAATTGTAACTGGTATGGCAACATTAGTTACAAACCTAAATGATATGATTGCTAGTGACGCCGAAAAAGCTAGACAGGCTGTAAGAGGCTTAATAGATGGTATGGATATTAGTGCTAGTGAGTTCCAAACAGTCGTTACCGATGCAGTTAATTCTGGTAATGCATTAGGAACAGCAGGTGAAGACCTTGCAGGTCAACTACAATCGAAATTTGATCAGTATCTATCAGAAACAAATCCTGTACAACGAGCAGAACTTTTATCTGAAATGGAACGAATTCTCAGCGGTATTAATAGATTAGAATCTAGAACAATACGAATGGACGCAAACAATGCTCAAATTACCATTAGCGGCTCTAATTTAAGACTGAACCCAGTGCCTGGGCAAACTGGTGATGATGACGGCGGGAGATTCGGCACAATAGGCAGATTTGGAAGAATATTTAAAAACTTTGGTCTTGAAACTCGAAATTTTCCACTACATGGATTGGAATCAGTACTTACTCCTGATCAATTAGGCGACTTAGTATACAGAACTGTTTCATCTACATTATACGCAGCTAATGATTCATTAAGCAGTAGTTTTGATCCATCTTCGGCAAGAATTATATCAACTACAATCAGTTCTGGAATGTCTGGTATTGAAGGACGATTAAATACATTAAGAAATAATGTAACTAATTTAGCATCGATGAATACAAATACTTTGGAGCCAGATCAAATATCTCAGATAGTTACTTCAGCTTTGGGTTCAATGCCAAGAGACATTAGACGTGGTTTTGAAGAAGCGTTAACTAATACTATTAAAACTCCAATCGAACAATTAGTAGCAGTAAATACTACTAATGCAGATGAGAGTACAAAGATTAGAAAAAGAATTGGCGACATGTCAAATAATTTGTTAAGTTAAGAGGATACAATGAGCTGGAAAAAATATTTTACACCGGTACCAACAGGTAATAATCCAAATGGTTCTTATAGCCCAATAAGTGGTCGCGGTGCTTCGTCACAGCCTGGTCCAGCACGTTCTAATTATAGTTCATATCTTCCAGATGTGTATGTAGGAAGTCCAAATCGTGTTGAACGTTATGGGCAATACAACACAATGGATCATGATAGTGAAGTTAATGCTGCACTAGATATTCTAGCAGAATTTTGTACACAAACTAACGAAGAAAATAATACTAGCTTTAAATTTAAATTTAATAAAAAAGCAACAAATAGTGAAATAACAATTTTAGGTCAATATCTAAAACAGTGGCATAAACTACAACAATTTGAAACAAGAATGTTTCGTATTTTCCGTAATACTTTTAAATATGGCGATGCATTTTTTGTTAGAGATCCTGAAACACAAAAATGGTATTACATTGATCCAGGCAATGTAGTTAGAATTATTGTAAATGAAAGTGAAGGTAAAAAGCCTGAACAGTACATTATCAAAGACTTTAATCTAAATTGTCAAGATCTAGTAGCAACCACACCATTTCAAACTAACAACAACTTACACGGCGGCGGAAATCCTAGAACAGGGTACTTTACAGGAAGCGGCCAAGGTATGGTTGGCAATGCTCCGCAGCAAGCAGGTTCTAGATTTGAAATACAAGATGGCGAAACAGCAATTGATGCAGAACATGTATTACATTTAAGTTTGTCAGAAGGCTTAGACCAAAACTATCCATTTGGTAATTCATTATTAGAAAGTATTTTTAAAGTATACAAGCAAAAAGAATTACTTGAAGATGCTATTATTATTTACAGAGTACAAAGAGCACCAGAACGTAGGGTATTTTATGTTGACGTAGGTAACATGCCAAGTCACTTGGCAATGCAATTTGTGGAAAGAGTAAAAACTGAAATCCATCAAAGACGTATTCCGTCTAAGACAGGCGGGGGTCAGAATGTCGTAGACAGTAGTTACAACCCGTTGTCAATTAACGAAGATTACTTCTTTCCACAAACTGCTGAAGGTAGAGGATCCAAAGTTGAAACACTACCAGGTGGTACTAACTTAGGAGAAATTGATGACCTTAGATACTTTACTAATAAGCTGGTACGCGGCTTACGTATCCCATCTTCGTACTTACCTACTGGAGCTGACGATGGTGCCACTTCATTTCAAGATGGACGAGTTGGCACTGCATACATTCAAGAACTTCGCTTCAATAACTACTGCGAACGTCTGCAAGGTCTAATCAATGAAGAATTTAATCAAGACTTTAAACGTTATCTGCTAGAACAAGGTGTAAACATTGATACTGCGATGTTTGATATTATATTCCAAGAGCCGCAAAACTTTGCAGCGTATAGACAATCGGAATTAGACAATGCACGTATTCCAAGTTTTAGTCAAATACAACAAGTTCCATTTATATCAAATAGATTCGCAATGAAACGATTCTTAGGTATGAGTCCAGAAGAGATTGCAGAGAACGAAAGACTATGGCGTGAAGAAAACGACGAAAACCTAGATACACCTGAAACAGATTCTGCAGGTGAAATGCGTGGAGCAGGAATCAGTTCTGCAGGAATTAGCGCAGATTTAGATGGAGCGGAAGACATATCAACAGATGGCGAAGAACCAGAAGTAGGTAATGAAGCTAGTCCGCCCGAAACTACTACAGGATCAGACTTAGGTGCTGGCGGAGCAGCAACTGAGCAAACGATATAAATACTAACATGATACTGAGAGAATTATTTTATTACGATAAAGAAACATTAGAACCTACTGAAAATGATCAGTATGATCCTCAGCATGACCAGTCGATTGTTAACGCAGACGATACTCGTAAAACTAGATTAACATTAAGCCAAATAAATCGCGCCCGCAAGGCTGCTGAGGTACACACAAAAGAACAAGCAAATGAACTTAACTTTGTTCGACAGATGTACGGATTAGCAGCACAAGCAGCAGCGATGGCTTAATGGCAAAGATAGACAAAACTCAATACACTAAAGAACAATTTCAAAAAATAAGGGACAGACGTAAGTTAGAAAAACAACGTGCCTTAATTGAAAAGAATGAAATTGAACCAATTTCTCTTCAAAAAGATAGAAACTTAAAACTGTTTAAAACAGCATTTGTTTTAGGCAACGGTACTAGTAGACAATCTATAGATATTCCATCACTAGAACCGCACGGTATAATATACGGATGTAATGCATTATATCGAGAATACAGTCCTGATTTTTTAGTTGCTGTAGATGTTAAAATGATATTAGAAATAGCGTCTACAGGATATCAAAATACTAATCAAGTTTGGACTAATCCAAATAAAGCATATAGAAGTATTGAAAACTTAAATTTATTTCAACCAAGCAAAGGATGGAGCAGTGGGCCAACAGCACTTTGGCTTTCTGCTAGACATGAATACAATAAAATTTTTATTTTAGGATTTGATTATAAAGGTATCGGTGAAAATAATAGACTAGTAAATAACTTATATGCAGGCACTTTAAACTATAAAAAAGTATCAGACGGTGCTACTTATTACGGCAACTGGATTAAACAAACTACTAATATTCTTAAAGAAAATCCAAAAGTTATGTTTATTAGAGTTATAGCACCAGATAATTTTGTCCCGCCGGAACTAAATAAATTTAACAACATACAACATATTTTTATTGAAGATTTTAAAAAAATGTTCAATATTTCGTAGACTGTGCAATTTTTGCCACGTTTTTCGCCTATATCTATGTAGTTTTTCTTGTGTTTACTAAATACAAATGACAGCCTTACCATAGGTAAAACATTTATTAGGAGAATAACAATGTCAGATATCAAGAAATTTGAAGAAATGCTTGACCGCCTTGTTAATGAAGACAAGGAAGGCGCAGCAGATCTTTTCCATGAAATCGTGGTAGAAAAATCACGTGAAATTTACGAAAACTTACTAGAAGACGATCTTTCAGACGAAGAAGTAGATGAAGCTACTGATGAAGAAGTTGATGAAGCTACTGATGAAGAAGTAGATGAGTCAGATGACGAAGAAGTAGATGAGTCAGATGAAGAAGAAGTAAAAGAAGATTTTGATCTAGACGAATTTGAAGTAGAAGCCGACCCAATGGCAGACATGGGTGGCGATGCAGCCGACGATATGATGGGCGATATTGAAATGCCAGCAGACGATGCTGACGATCATCATGCAGACGTAGGCGGAGACGAAGAATTAGAAGATCGTGTTATGGACCTTGAAGACGCACTTGACGACCTTAAAGCAGAATTTGATAAAATGATGTCCGGTGAAGAAGGCGACGAAGGCGATGACGACGATGCAGACGACATGGGCGACATGGATGACATGGGCGACATGGATGATGAAGCTGAAGATGAAGCTGAAGAAGCAGTTGCATTTGAAGCAGACGAAGAAGAAGTTGACGAAGAATCTGAAGAAGAAGTAAAAGAAACTTCAAAGGCTCCTAAGACAGCTACTGAGCAGATGCGCGAATATGTTGAAAAAGTTGGTGGCGATCAGTACCCAGCATTTGGCAAAATGGGCGACAACGGTGATAACACCAAGTCTCCTGTAGCAAGCAAAAACGACATGGGCGGCACTGCATCTAACTTAGTACAAGGCGGCGAAGGCAACAGCGGCGACCATAACGGATTCGCAGGAACTTCTGCAAAAGAAGAAAACGCTGGTAATGTTAACGTTCCAGGTGCTAAAGGTGCTACTAAAATGAGTGGCACAAAGGGCCATGGCGCTGAGAAAAAAGGCGCAGGCGAAACTGCTGCTAACAAAACACCAGTTATCGGCAAGTAAGGAAGTTTGAATGAGAAACTTACGAGAGCATTTGACATACGATCAAGCACAAATTGTGCTTGAAAACGACAACGAAGGCAAAGACCTTTATATGAAAGGTATTATGATCCAAGGTGGCGTTCGCAACGCTAATCAGCGAGTGTATCCTGTAAATGAAATTGGCAGGGCTGTCAAAACTCTCAACGATCAAATAAGCGGAGGTTACAGTGTTCTCGGCGAAGTAGATCATCCAGAAGGCCTTAATATTAATTTAGATCGTGTAAGCCATATGATCAGCGAATGCTGGATGGATGGTCCAAACGGTTATGGAAAATTAAAATTGTTACCAACCCCGATGGGGCAACTAGTTAAAACAATGCTAGAAAGCGGAGTTAAATTAGGTGTTTCATCTAGGGGCTCTGGGAACGTTCTAGAAGGAAGTGGCGAGGTTTCCGACTTTGAAATTATTACGGTAGACGTGGTAGCACAACCAAGTGCTCCAGGTGCCTACCCTACTCCAGTTTATGAGCATCTAATGAACGCTCGTGGCGGGATGAAGGCTTATCAAATCGCACAGGCAACTAAAGAAGACCCTAAGGCACAGAAGTATTTAAAAGAATCGCTGATTAATTTAATCAGTCGACTCCAATAAAAGGAGAACATAATATGTTGGATGCACTAAAAACACTTTTTGAAAACGATGTTGTTTCTGAAGATGTGCGCCGTGAAATCGAAGAAGCATGGGAAGGCAAGATTAAAGAAAATCGTCTTGCTGTAACTGCTGAACTTCGTGAAGAATTTGCTAAAAAGTACGAGCATGATAAGTCTGTAATGGTAGAGTCAATTGACAAACTATTAGAAGAGCGTCTTGCTTCAGAACTTGAAGAGTTTGCAGAAGACCGCAAGCAACTAGCTGAAGCTAAAGCAAAATATGCAGTAGCAATGCGTGAAAACGCTGATCTACTACAAAAATTTGTTACACGTCAGTTAGGTAAAGAAGTTAGCGAATTACACGAAGATCAAAAAGCAATGGCAACTAAATTTGCTCAGCTTGAAGAATTTGTGGTAGAACAACTAGCATCAGAAATATCTGAATTTTACGAAGACAAAAAAGATTTAGCAGAAACCAAGGTTAAACTTGTTAAAGAAGCTAAAGAAAAATTTGCAACAGTCAAATCTGACTTTCTTGCAAAAAGTGCAGCTCTTGTATCTGAAACAGTTGGCAAAACTCTTACTAAAGAGATGGGTCAACTTAAAGAAGATATTGAAGCAGCACGTAGAAATGACTTTGGCCGTAAGCTATTCGAAGCATTTGCAGGCGAATATGCTAACAGCTACTTAAATGAAAAGTCAGAAACTGCAAAACTCTTAAAAGTTGTAGAACTAAAAGATAAGCAGATTGCGGAAGCAAAATCACTAGCCGTTAAGGCTAAGACATTAGCAGAATCAGCAGCAAAAGAGAAACAAGCTCTTGTTGAATCAGCTAAAAGAGAAAAAATAATTAACGATTTGGTAGCACCTTTAGGTAAAAACCAAAAAGAGATTATGACAGACTTACTGGAATCAGTACAAACTAATCGTTTACAAACACAGTTTGACAAATACCTACCTGCAGTCATTGACGGCAATACTCCAGCTAAGAAGAAGGCAGTCCTATCAGAGGCAAAATCAATTACAGGCAATAAAGAAGAAACTAACGTTAGTTCAACCGCAGACGAAAGAGACAATTTAATTGACTTTAAACGTCTAGCTGGATTATAATTTAAGGAGATACCAAAATGTCAGAACTATTAGAAGGACGCTGGCAGGATACCAAAACAGCTCTCGTCGAAGGCCTAACAGGCACAAAGAAAGCTGTAATGGAAAGCACACTTGAAAATACTCGCAAGTATTTGTCAGAATCTGCAACAGCAGGTGCTACCTCTGCCGGTAATGTCGCAACTCTTAACAGAGTTATCCTACCCGTCATTAGACGTGTAATGCCAACAGTGATTGCTAACGATCTTGTTGGTGTTCAGCCAATGACTGGACCAGTGGGTCAGATCCACACACTACGTGTTCGCTACAGCGACACAGCAAACGGTGCAACAGCAGGTGAAGAAGCTCTAAGCCCATTCAAAATTGCTGAAGCATATTCTGGTAATGCAAGCGGAAAAGCTGATGCTACTGCTACACTTGAAGGTGCAGCTGGTAACAGACTAAGCATCCAGATCTTGAAACAAACAGTCGAAGCGAAAACTCGTAAATTGAGTGCTCGTTGGACTTTTGAATCAGCTCAGGACGCACAGTCACAGCACGGTATTGATGTTGAAGCAGAAATTATGGCTGCTCTAGCACAAGAAATTACCGCTGAAATCGACCAAGAAGTATTAGCAAGTCTACGTGGCTTAGCAGGTACTTACGAAACATACGACCAAGCAGGTGTTTCAGGTACAGCTACATTCGTTGGTGACGAGCATGCCGCATTGGCAGTTCAGATCAACCGTGTTGCTAACTTGATTGCACAGCGTACAAGACGTGGTGCTGGTAACTGGGCAGTTGTTAGCCCATTCGCGCTAACAATCCTACAGTCAGCAACTACTTCAGCGTTTGCACGTACAACTGAAGGTTCATTTGAAGCACCAACTAACACTAAAATGGTTGGTACATTGAACAACGCTATGAAAGTATACGTTGATTCATATGCTTCAGACAGCACAGGCGTACTAGTTGGTTACAAAGGCTCAAGCGAGTCAGATGCAGCGGCATTCTACTGCCCATACATCCCGCTAATGAGCTCAGGTGTTGTACTAGATCCAGACACATTCGAACCAGTTGTGAGCTTCATGACACGTTACGGATATGTTGAACTAAGCAACACTGCGTCATCACTAGGTAACGCAGCAGATTACTTAGGTAACGTTGCTATTACTAACGGAAACGTTAGCTTTAGCTAAGATTTACTTAGGTAAAAAAGTATTAAAGGGCGGCTTAGGTCGCCCTTTTTTTACGACTAAAACCCTAACCGAAAGGCTTTATGGCTCGTGTTAAATTTAATCCGAACATAGAAGTACAC
>Ga0255759_10004621_pt1 | contig 11859 bp, 21 predicted proteins | sample 101ome_20_FD_179959 | JGI IMG/M metagenome (GOLD analysis project Ga0255759, IMG submission 179959) | Coastal salt marsh microbial communities from the Groves Creek Marsh, Skidaway Island, Georgia - 101404AT metaG (version 2) | ecosystem: Environmental > Aquatic > Marine > Intertidal zone >...
ACAGAAGCTAATCGTTCCACCAGCACTGATGTTCGTAGCAACTCGTCTGCTTCAGACTGACCTGCGTGTTGGCACAGCCGACAACGACATCAACGCTCTGCGCTCAAACGGTTCAATCTCTCAGGGGTATCGCGTCAATCACTACCTGACTGACAACGATGCATTCTTCCTGACTACCGATGTTCCAAACGGCATGAAGCACTTTGTCCGTACAGCGATGTCTACATCTATGGATGGCGACTTCGACACAGGCAATGTTCGCTACAAAGCCCGTGAGCGTTACAGCTTCGGCGTTTCAGACCCACTGGGCATCTACGGCTCTCCCGGAGCCTAATTGTACTGTGGTACAAACTTTTAGATTGGGCGTCTTCCGGGGCGCCCTTTCTTTTTGTATAATGTATAGGAACCTTGACAGCCGCATGGGGCGGCTGACACTAGCCAAGACAAGGAGTTCCTCATGGCTAATACAACCTTTTCGGGGCCAATTATTTCTAACAATGGCTTCACTTCTACTGGCATCGCATTTGCCGACCTCCCATCAGCTACTGCCAACACTGGCCGAATCATATTTTGTTCTGACGCCCTGAAGGCTTCTGAATCAGCAGGTGGCGGTAGTGGCAACCTTGTGTTTTCTGACGGTGCAAACTGGATTCGTGTAGACACTGGCGCAACAGCAACCGCTTAATAGGAGGCTGATATGTCAGGTTCTGATGTAAACGTAAGCTACGTTACAGCTACGGGAACAGTTGCAAACGGCAGACGCCGTTTGTGTGCAATCCATTATCATTCAGGTGGTAGCACTGGTAGCATTGTTCTGCGGGACGGCGGCGCTTCAGGAACAGCCATTATGACGCTTGATTTTCACGCAAACTCAACAGGTGATATTACAATTCCTGATGAGGGAGTTTTGTTTGAAACAGATATTCATGCGACATATACAAACATAGCAAGCGCGACCTTCTTTTATAAATAGGAGGGCTAGATGCCGTCAAAGTATCCCGGTGTAAAACGTCTTCCCGGAGGTGGGATTGAGTATAGAGGGTCGAAGTTTGCGGGCTTTAACAAGCCGCGCAAGTCGAACCGCGCAGGCAAGAAGGGCATGGTACTTGCCAAAGAGGGTGAGAGAATCAAGCTCATCCACTTTGGCGACTCTTCAATGGGACACAACTACTCCCCAGCCGCACGAAAGTCCTTCAAGGCTCGCCACGCCAAAAACATCGCCAAAGGCAAAATGAGCGCGGCCTATTGGGCTGATAAAAAACTTTGGGCTGGGCCGGGCGGCTCTAAGAAGTCTCCACCCAAAAGCCAAAAGCATAAGAAGTACGGAAAATGAACGAGAAAGTAGAAGTAACACTCGCTCGTTTAGAAGAGCGCATATCTCAGCTTCAGGATGAGGTTAGGCACGTCCATAAGGAAGTGTCAGACCTTAAGGCGCAGGCTAACCGCTGGAAGGGCGCTTTTTGGGTTATGATTGGGGTTGGGGGCGTTTTAGGCTCTATATCCCATATGTTTATTGGCTGGATTAAATGACTATATCCAGAGCCAACATGAAAAGCCAAATGAAAGGCAGTAAAATGAAAAAGAAAAAACCAGTAATCAAAGCTAATGTTGGAAAGTTGCTTGAAACTGTTTCTCCAGCATACTCTATTATGAAGGGCAAGGGTCCTATCGCAGATGCGTTTAGCAAGTTAGGCGAGTCTGGATTGGGCGGCATTGCTGGGATGCTTGCCAGCCAACAAAAAAACAAACGCTCTCCTCAAGACGGAATGAAGGCCGCTGGTATGCAAGGTGCTACGCCAATGTATGGTGGCGGCAAGGTAAAGCGCAAGCGCCCAATTGACGGAATAGCCACAAAGGGGAAGACCCGTGGCAAATACTGCTAAAAGAAACTACAAGAGAGAGTATAAAAATTATCACTCTTCTACAGAACAGAAGAAAAACAGGGCAAGCCGCAACACTGCTCGTGCAAGAATGGTTAAAGCTGGCGCAGTAAAAAAGGGTGACAAAAAAGATGTTGCACACAGAAACGGGAATCCAAAAGATAACCGCCGTAGCAACCTTAAAGCCGTAAGTAGAACAACCAATAGGTCATTCAAGAGGACTCGAACAGCCCGCAAAGTAAATAGGAGAGCTTAAATGTATGTTTCAGGTTCTAGCGGATTTGCAATGCCTATCGGGAAGACTGGTGACAAAAAAACAAAAATGAGGGTTCATTGCAAAAAATGCCCAAGATGTGGTGAAGACTTAAAGACTGTGTTTGTTCATGGGCATGAGCAATGCGTGACATGCGACCAAGTTATACATGATTGCTGTCAGGGAGAATGTGCATGAAAGCCGCAAAGATGATGTGCGCCAAGCGCAAAAAACCAATAGCCTTAAAGGGGGGCGGAAACCCCGTGGCAAAGAGCCTGTCTGACCCAAAATTTAAGTCTAAGGTAGTAAAGCCAAAAAAGGGGAAGGGGTCTTACACAAGGAAGGGCAAGGCCCTTTCTTTTGCATCTGGCGGCAAGTCTAAGGTTAATCAGGCAGGGAATTACACAAAGCCCGGAATGAGAAAGAAATTGTTTGAACAGATAAAGGCTGGCGGAAAAGGCGGCAGGCCCGGACAATGGAGCGCTCGCAAAGCGCAAATGCTTGCATCTGCTTATAAAAAAGCTGGTGGAAACTATAAGGACTAATGGAAAAATGATTAACCATCGGGAGCGAGTTGGTGATATGAATGGACCCGGTGACAGCAATTGGAGTGGCCTCTACCGCATACTCGGCTATAGTAAAGGGCTTTCAGATGGGCCGCGAAGTCGAGTCTATGGCAGGAGATTTGGGAAGGTGGATGAACGCCATCAACTCAGTAAAGCGGGGACACGAAAAAGCAAAGAAACGAAAGTTTGGAAGTATAGAAGAGGAAGCGCTTGAAACATTTGCCGCAAAGAAAAAGGCGGAGAAAATGGAGGAAGAACTACGGCAGTTCATACAATGGAATTACGGGGTTAGCGCTTGGCAGGAAGTTATAAAAATACAGGGCCAGCTAAGAATTGAAAGGCAAAAGGAAGCTGAACGCAAAAAGAAGCAAATAGAAGAATTTATCATCATTTTTCTCAGCGTCTTGGGCATTATAGTATTCAGTGTTATAATCTTTATTATGATATGGGCGACAAATAATGGCACTTAAGAAATCGCAAAAAAGCCTTAAGGCATGGACAAAGCAGAAGTGGAGAACGAAGAGTGGAAAACCCTCCACACAGGGACCAAAAGCAACCGGAGAACGTTATCTTCCGGCATCAGCTATTAAAGCCCTCTCGTCTAAGGAATACGCGGCCACCACCCGTGCTAAAAGAAAAGGAACTAAGGCTGGTAAGCAGTTCGTCAGCCAGCCTAAAAAGATACGAAATAAAGTGAAGCCACACAGAAAGGTTAAGTAATGGCTGTTGTAACACCAGACTTACCAGAAATTTTTGAAGAAGCGTTTGAACGCGCCGGGCTTCAGATGACAACTGGTTACGACCTCAAGACAGCGAGGCGTAGTCTCAACCTATTGACGTTGGAGTGGCAGAACCGTGGCCTTAATCTCTGGACCATTGACAGTGGCACTATATCTCTTACAGCAGGCACGGCAACTTACAGTATGCCTGCGGACACTATTGACCTCATTGAACACCAAATTAGGACGGGTTCAGGCACGAATCAGATTGATACGAATGTCGAGCGTATCAGTGTTTCTACCTATGCTCAACAAGCGGCTAAAAACACTGAAGGACGCCCCTCTCAAATTTATGTTGACCGTCAAGCAACGGCTGTCAATGTTACGCTCTGGCCTGTGCCAGATGTTAGCACATATACTCTATCGTATTTCCGCCTTCGCGGAATCTCTGGCGTCTCGTCTGGGATAGGGTCAAGTGCGGATGTTCCGCCAAGATTTGTTCCATGCTTGGTGGCTGGATTGGCATATTATATTGCCATGAAAAAACCTGAAGTGGCGGCTCGTGTGGCTCCGCTTAAGCAAGAGTATGAGTTCCAGTTTGAATTAGCGGCTGGGGAAGACTCAGATTCATCGTCAATCAAGTTCGTGCCATACGACACATTTTATTTAGGAGGCTAATATGCCAATATCTATTAGAGACAAAAAAACTGGGAAAACAATAACTCCCGGAATGGATGGTAAAAAAACGCCAGCGCCAATTAGCAAATCTAAAGCATTTGCAGATTATAGAAAGAAGCATGGGTATAGCCACAAGGCTGACCCCAAGCACCCAATGAACGCAGAGGGCAAAGGTGTTGTGAGGAAAAAGAGCGGTGGAGAAGCAAAAAAGAAAATGCCAACTGGTCCAAAGCCGCGACCAACTCAGCGAGAAAGAGACAAGGCAAAAAGAACAAGCACTCTCATTGGGCAAATAGACGAAGTGATGAACCCCGGTGGTCGTGCCGCGAGAACAAAAAGAGGCGAGGGTTCTAGGAATGTTCCTGCTCTTAGTGAGGTGCTTCAAGGCGCATATAGATACGGAAAGGAAAAGGTGAAGGATATGTCTTCCCCAATGAAAAAAGGTGGTCCTGTAAAGGTTAAGTCTGGCGACACCCTTTCTCAAATCGCAAAGTCAAAGGGCGTTACACTGAAGGCTCTCTTGGCGGCTAACCCAAACATTAAGAACGCTAACCAGATTCGTGTTGGTCAGTCTATTAAGATTCCGGGTGCGGCGGCTGGTGCTGGTGCTAAGTCAAAAAACCCATATAAGGGTATGACTAAGACCCAGATGAACATGATGGATGTAAAGAACAAAGACCGCAAAAAGCAAACAGCGGCAACTCGTTCTATGCAGGTTCAGGGTAAGTATGGCGCATCACCAACCTCACCTAGTTCTGAGTCTAAGAAGAAGATTGAGGATAGGTCTGGTTTTGAAGCGGCTAAAAACAGAGCAAGAAGCCGCATGACAGCGTCTCAAAAAAAGCAAAATGACGCCACAACATCAAAAATAAAAAGTGCAGGCAGTAAGGCGATTGACGCAACAAAAAAAGCGTTGAGCTTTACGCCAGCAGTTAAAGGGGCTACAGCGGCAAAAAGCGTTGCAAAAAGCATCGCAAAGAAAGCTAACTCACTGCCTACCGACACAATGAAAAAAGATACCCGCGCCACAAAAAAACGCCGCCCAGCAATTCCTTCAAACGACATTGCCGCAAAGAATGGTGGTCAAATGAAAAGATACGCTGGTGGCGGGACGGTTCGTGGAGCTGGCGCCGCAACAAAAGGAAAGCGCTTTGGTCGCTGTGGTTAATAGATGACTATTGCTAGAGGGAAATATGCCTACGGCATCTGCGACAAGACAGGGTTTAGATATAAGTTAACTGAACTCGTTGCAGAGGTGCGTAATGGCGTTAAGACTGGTCTTCGTGTTGGCAGAGATGTTGCTGACACAGACCACCCTCAAAACTTTCTTGGAAGGCTTCGCATAAACGACCCTCAGTCTGTGAGGGATGCAAGGCCAGACAGAACAGAGCCTGATGCTGTAGCGTTATTGGGGAACAACCCATTCACTACCGGAGCATCAGGTTCAAGTGTTATAACTATAGAAGAAATCAATCATGGTCGTGACACAGGCGACACTGTGAGGTTTCGTAATGTTGACCCGTTTGACGGAATCACAAAAAGTGATATGGAACTTTCTACGGGGTATAGCATTACAAAGGTTAATAATGACTCATATACAGTGACCGTATCCGGCACTGCCTCTGTGGGTAATTTAAGCGGTGGCGGGCCGCTTGCTAGTGCAGGCCCTGTAACACCTTTGGCGTGAGGATTAGATGTCTTTTACATTTGGAGAGCTTAAGCAAGCGATACAAGACTTCACAGAGAATGACGAAACAGGCTTCGTAACGAATCTGCCTGTTTTCATTCGTTCAGCCGAAGACCGCATTCTCGTTAATGTTGACCTAGAAAACTTCCGCAAGAACGCAACATCTACTCTTACCGCTGGTAATGAGTATCTTTCCACGCCAAGCGACTTTCTAGCCCCGTTCTCAATGTTTATCACTGATTCAGGCAATGAGGGGTTCCTGATTGAGAAGGACGTGAACTTCATCCGCGAGGCATACCCAGCGCAAACCACACAGGCACGCCCTAAGTATTACGGCTTCTTTGATGCCACAGCAACCGCTGGCGCTGGTAATGTTCAGGCAAACTTTATTCTAGGCCCGACACCAGACCAGAACTACGGGGTTGAGCTTCACTATTATTATAGACCCGCAAGCCTGACAGCCGGGACTAACAACGAATATACATGGCTAAGTCAATATGCGTCTAACGCTCTACTATACGGTTCGCTAATAGAAGCGTATATTTATATGAAAGGCGAACAGGATGTTATAGCTATGTATGAAGGGCGCTTCCAAGAGGCTCTTTCACGCCTGAAGGACCTTGCGGAAGCAAGAGAAAATGATGACGCATATAGGCAGGGTCTACCCACAAGGCCTCGCACATAAGGAGTAAAAGATGGCAACATCAAATGCGGCAACCACATATCTGGAAAGACGAGTTCTTGATTACTTGTTCAAGAATGATTCTCTTTCCTTTGCCACGCCGGGCAATAGCATATATGTAGGATTGGCTACCGCAGTATCTAATGCTGAGAACGGCAACCTAACTGAGGTTGATATTGTAACCGAAGATGCTGACTACACCCGCCAGCAAGTTACAGCCGCTGACTGGAAGCAGTCCGTGACAACTTTGGCTGTCGCGGCTGGCGCCTCAGACACAGAGCTTGTGTTGTCAGATGCGGAAGCATTTCCTGCAACAGGTACAGTGGTAATAAATCAAGAGATTATTACTTATGCTGGCAAGGACGGAACGGCTACAGCAGACGCAAATGGTGCAGTTACATCTTCAACATCTTTAACTGTTGATGGAAACTCAGGAACCATTTCTTCTGGCATGGTTGTTACTGGCACTGGTATTACTGGTACAGTTCGTGTTGTAACAGCACTAAGCCAAACTTCTTTGGTTCTTGATACAGCAATTACAATCGCTGATGACACAGCCCTGACATTTACAGGAACAAGCATTCTGACTGGTTGCACACGCGGCACATCAAGCACAACCGCCGCATCGCACTCTATTTCAGATACGGTTATTTCTGACGCTCAAAAAGTTATCAACGATGACAATATTGAGTTTTCTCCATCAAGCGGTATTGCTAGTTACACAGTTACACACGCATTTATCGCTGATAAAAACTTTGCATCAGCAGATGTAAATGGAACTGTTTCTTCTTCAACTAACGTTGCTCTTGATGGAAACTCAGGGACAATAGCTGTTGGAGATGTTGTTACAGGCTCCGGTATCACAGGTTATGTAACTGTTGCCCAAGTGACATCACAAAACGCTATTGTTCTTGATACATCTGTTAGCTTGTCAGATAACACCAAGCTGAAGTTTGATGGAAGCAATACCTTGTTTATCGGCGCATTGGATGTGTCAAAAACAATTGCATCCGGGGATATCTTCCGTATCAATGGTGGAAATCTAAGCGTTGAGCTGAAGTAAAAAGGTACGGTAGTACAAATGGCACTGACAATCAAAGACCGTATAAAAGAAACTACGACAACCACAGGCACTGGCACATACACTCTTGGCGGCGCTGTGGGTAGTTTTGATGCGTTTTCAACAATAGGCGATGGCAACACTACCTATTATGCATGTTCTGACGGTACGGACTTTGAAGTCGGTATAGGCACATATACATTGTCTGGCACAACCCTATCTAGGGACACTGTGCTAGAAAGCAGTAGCACAAAGATTACAGCAGACGTTAACGGCGCTGTGAGCGCCTCTACAGCCGTTACAGTTGATAACGTGCAAGGAGGTACTCTAACAGTGGGACAGCGCGTCAGAGGCTCTGGAATCTCCGGCGTTGTAACTATTGCTACAGTGAACAGCCAGACAAGTATTGTGTTAGACACTACCGTTACGTTAGCGGATGACACTGCGCTTACAATAGGTGATGAGAAGATAAACTGGACAGCAGGCACTCGTACAATATTCTGTACAATGCCAGCAGAGAAGATGATTTTTAATGACGCATCGGACACTCCTGTAAACCTAACGGAGCAGGACCCACAGGCGTTAGCATTTGCGATAGCATTAGGATAGTGACATGGCGAACTCGTTTAAGACAGTTACAGACACAGCAGTAGGGACGAGTGCCGCTACTATATACACCTGCCCTGCCGCTACAGAAACAACAATTATCGGCTTGAATGTGGCGAACATTCTGTCCGTTTCTATTACCGTGGACGTTCAGCTAGAGAACAATGACGGCGACAATGTGTATCTCGTGAAGGATGCCATTGTTCCTGTTGGTTCTGCTTTGGTGGCTGTTGGTGGCGACCAGAAGATTGTGATGAACGCATCAGATGTATTGAAGGTTACGGCATCACAGGCATCTGCCGCTGATGTAACTATGTCTATTCTGGAGATTAGCTAATGGCTCTTGGTACAATTAACACAAACCAGATTAAAGACGGCGGCATCCAAAATGCCGACCTTGCCGCATCTACTAGTTCAAATCCTTTTCGGTCAAATGCCAACGAAGTAACATCTAATATTACTGTGCCAACATCTGAAAATATGGGCGCGTTCGGGCCTGTTACTGTATCCGCAACAATTACAATTAATGGGGTATTAACCGTTGTCTAAAATACTTGTAGATGAAATTGCTCCAAAGACTAGCGGCAGTAAGGTTTTAATGCCGCAGGGTGGCGTTATTCAGGTGCAATATACCATGTTTACAGGGACAAGTAGCACTGTGTATGCTTCTACTGTCAACACAAAGCTAACTGATTTAGCTGTAAATATTACGCCTATATCTACTGACAGCATCATTAAGATAGAAGCATTTGTTACGGGTGAATATTCTAACACCTCTAGTAATTATAATTCAGCTTGGTTCTTTTTCAGAGACAATACTGCGTTAGTTTCGCCAAACGCAGGAAGCAGAAATTCGGGCATTCAAATGGGTGGTAACGCAACTTATTACTCATATGATGGTGCTTCCACTCCAGACAACGCCTCTTATATGTATTTTGACTCGCCTAGTAGCACCTCTCAAATAACATATACTGTTGGACTTGTTTCTTATTACGCTGGGACTTGGTATCTGAACAGAACAGTTACCGATATTGATGGTGCAGATTATGAACGTGGTATTTCTAGTATCTGTGTTACAGAAATTGCGGGGTAGTTATGGCAAGTGAAATAGGCGTTCAAAAAATTCAACATACAAACGGCACTACAGCTATTACGATTGATAGCAGTGGGAACGTAACTGCTGGCGGAAATATAATTACACCAGCAAGGCCAGCTTTTTCTGTTAAAAGAGTAGACACTGCGGCTACTGGTAGCACTGGTCAGGTTCAATTCAACACTGTAGATACAAATATTAACTCTTGTTGGGACACAACAAACTATAGATTTGAAGCACCTGTAAATGGTGTTTATCATTTTTCATTTACTGCTATGGCAAGCGGCAGTACTGCTGGCGGACAGCTTGCGGCAAATAATTCGTCTAATGTAGTAATAGAAAAATCTACTGATGGTGGAAGTAATTGGTCACACTTATGTAATGCTTATTCTTATTTTCCAAGCACTACCAGTTTTCCTAATGTAAGTATGTCTGGAACATTTACATTAAATAGCGGTGATTATGTTCGCGTAAACGTTGAACTATTATATATTTATTCTAATACTTTAGCTTATAATTTAAACCCAACATTTAGCGGCTACTTAATAGGATAGGGAGAACAGGATGACTAGTATATTAAAAGTAGACAACATCCAGAACTCCTCTGGAACTAGTTCAATGAGCATTGCCTCTAATGGCCTTGTCATTCCCCCTGCTGGTGGGATTATTCAAACGCAGTACACACAGTTTACTGGCACTAATACTTATAGTACAACAGCGGCGACTGATGCAGTTATAACAGATTTAACTGTTAATATTACACCTGTTTCCACATCTAGCATTATTAGGATTGATGCTATGGTTAATGGTGAATGGAGTAACCAAGCTGGTGCAACCGATGGCGTATGGTTTTTTTACAGAGATGCCACAAAGTTATCACATTCTGCGGCTGGCAATAGAAACGTAGGTATTAGGATGGGGTCATTTATTAGCTACAATGTGCAAGACAATGATTCTACACCTGAAGGTACTTATTACTCTTATTTTGATGCTCCAAACAGCACATCACAAATAACATATAAAGTCGCTGTTAATAGTGCTTCAGGCTTTATATATTATTTAAACAGAACAATCTCAGACACTGACTTAATTAATTATGAACGTGGCACATCCTTTATTTGCGTTACAGAGATTGCGGGGTAGTTATGGCATACATAGGCAATTTCCCGGCCAAATCTAAGACCACAACATCCAGCCAGTATTTCAATGGCGATGGGTCAACGGTAGCGTTTACGCTGAACCGCCCTGTAAATGTTGCCGCAGACCTTGAGGTGTTTGTTGACAATGTTCAGCAGGAGCCGGGTTCAGGCAAGTCTTATACAGCGACAGGTACAAGCCTGACGTTTGATGCCGCGCCGTCTGCTGGAACAGCTAATGTATATGTGGTTTATCGTGGGCTGGCAGAGGTGACAACACGGCTGGAACATGACCCTAATGCCGCGCTTGCCGCAACGACAGGAACCTTTAGCGGCGCGGTATCAGGCACGACAGGAACCTTTAGTGGGTTTGTAGGAACTTCGTCTACAGGAGCATTAACCTTACCTGCTGGTACTACCGCTCAACGCCCCTCTTCTCCTGTAAACGGAATGATAAGGTATAATACTACAGATGATGTAACAGAAGAATATCGAGATGGTGCGTGGGTAATTCTTTCTAATACGTTTCAGGCTTCAGGAGGTACTGAAACTACATATACTTCTGGTTCTACAAACTATAAAGTACACACTTTTCTTTCTTCTGCTTCATTATCCGTTACTGGTCCTACTAAATCAGTAGAATATTTTATAGTTGCGGGTGGAGGTTCTGGAGGTGGCGGGTTTGCCTCTTATGCCGCTGGCGGTGGCGGTGGTGCTGGCGGTATGGTTACTGGCACAACTACACTTGGAGCAGGAACATATAGTATTACAGTAGCCGCTGGCGGTGCGGCTGTAAATGGAAGCAATCCTGGAAACGCTGGTGGAAATTCAAGTTTTGGGTCGATAGCTTCAGCTACTGGTGGTGGCGGCGGGGGTTCTTGGGTAGGTTCACCTTCTACTTCAAATGCGGGAGACGGTGGTTCTGGAGGCGGCGGAGCTAACTCTAGTGGTGACCGAAACGGTGGTTCAGGTACTACGGGTCAAGGAAATGCAGGCGGTAGCGGTATTACTTATTCTGGTAACACTAGTTCTGCTGGCGGCGGTGGCGGCGGAAAAGGGTCTGTTGGCGCAAACGCTAGTGGCGGTACGGCAGGCAACGGTGGTTCATCTGCTACGAATGATTATAGAACAGGTAGTAATGTATATTACGCTGGCGGCGGGGGCGGCGGAGGCGGTACTGGGGGTACTGGCGGAACATCTTCTGGCGGTAACGGCGGCGGCACTAATACTAGCGGCTCAAACGGAACAGCGAACACTGGCGGCGGGGGCGGAGGCGGCGGCACGGTTCCTACTAGCAGTCCCCCTACTAATTCAGGGTCTGGTGCTGGCGGTATTGTCGTTATACGGTACGAGGTTTAATTATGGGTCATTATGCAAAAGTAGTTTCAGGCAAAGTTGTAAATGTCATAATAGCCGAGCCAGAGTTTTTTGAAACATTCGTAGACGATACTCCCGGTGAGTGGGTGAAGACATCGTACAATATGCTGGGCGGTGTTTAT
>Ga0255759_10004625_pt1 | contig 11853 bp, 9 predicted proteins | sample 101ome_20_FD_179959 | JGI IMG/M metagenome (GOLD analysis project Ga0255759, IMG submission 179959) | Coastal salt marsh microbial communities from the Groves Creek Marsh, Skidaway Island, Georgia - 101404AT metaG (version 2) | ecosystem: Environmental > Aquatic > Marine > Intertidal zone > Salt...
TCATCGTCTTGGGAACGGTCTCGGATATTGTTGAGGATCAGTTCCGGCGCTTATTCGACGAATTAGACATCAAAGATGTTCACTTTTACCCCGGGCGCAAGGCCGGTGATTTGCCGGCGGTGGGTAAAGGTACGCGCGTTATAGCGGCGCAACCGTTTGTTGGTGAAACGGCGCGAGCCCTGATAGCACGAGGCGCTAATTTAATTAGCGCACCCTTCCCGTTGGGTGCCGAAGGCAGTAAAGCGTGGTTTGAGTCAGTTGCCGAAGCGTACGGCGTCGATTCGCAACGGACAGAGCAAGTACTTGAACTGCCGTATCAGCGCGCAAAGCGAGCGGTATCGGTGCATCGCTCAAAACTCGAGGGCAAACGCATTCACTTCTTGCCCGACTCACAACTTGAAATTCCGATGGCCCGTTTCCTGTCAGAGGAGTGTGGCCTGGGCATCAATGAGATTGGCACCCCTTTTCATGATCAATTAGTGATGCGGGCAGAGTTGGCTCGGTTGCAAAAGGACGTGCCTATGGTTGAGGGACAGGATCTCGACCCTGCATTGGCTCGAGTTCGAGCCTCGCGGCCCGATTTAACCGTCTGCGGCATGGGTATTGCCAACGCGCTTGAGTCAGAGGGGCTACGGACTAAGTGGTCGATTGAGCTTGTTTTTTCACCCGTTCAGGGATTTGACCAAGCCGGCGATCTGGCAGGTCTTTTTGCCAAGCCCTTGGCGCGCGAAGAGATACTGGAGGTGGGGTCATGGAGCTGACGCTATGGACTTATGAAGGTCCGCCCCATGTGGGCGCGATCCGTATTGCCGCATCGATGCGCGACGTTCACCTGATGTTGCACTCACCGCAGGGAGACACCTACGCCGATTTGCTGTTCACGATGATTGAACGGGAAGGTCAAAGACCGCCGGTTACGTATACGACATTCCAAGCACGCGATCTGGGTTCCTCGACAGCCGAGATGGTTGTTAATTCATTGCGTGAATGCGCCGAGCGCTTTAAGCCTCAGGTGTTAATGGTGGCTGATTCCTGTACCGCTGAGCTCATACAAGATCAGCCCGGTGCATTAGCTCTAGGCGCCGATCTTCCGGTGCCCGTGATCCCTCTGGAAATGGCCGCTTACACCCGAAAAGAGAACTGGGGTGCGGCGGAAACGTTTTATCAATTGGTCCGTGGACTACTGTCTCGTCAAGCGCCACCACCCGGAACCGAGCGGCCACCTCGAGACCCCAATACGACGCCAAGTGTGAATCTTCTCGGCCCCACGAAGCTCGGGTTTAGGTGTCGTGATGACGTCGTTGAGATAGAGCGCTTATTGAGGTCCATGGGTGTGGACGTCAATGTGGTTGCGCCCCTGGGCGCCTCTCCACAGGACTTGCAAGCCATTCCCAAGGCCGACGCTAATATCAATCTCTGTCCCGAAGTATCGGATTTAACCTGTAGTTGGCTCGCTCGAACATTCGGGATGCCAACCATTAGCACGATTCCAATGGGCTGGGGTGCGACGCGTGACTTCATCGCTGAGGTCGCTGCGGTACTGGATTTAGATATCAATGTTGACGCGGTTGGAGAGTCTCGCCTGCCTTGGTATTCACGCTCGATTGATTCGACCTACCTAACTGGCAAACGGGTATTCGTGTTTGCCGACGGTAGTCATGCGATTGCTGCTGCGAGGGTTGCTCGCGATGAAATGGGATTTGAGGTTGTCGGTTTAGGCACCTATAGCAGAGAGCGAGCCCGCGATGTTCGTGCGGCTGCCAAGGAATACGGCTTAGAAGCGCTCATTACAGATAATTACCTCGAGGTTGAATCCAAAGTTCAAGAGCTGCAGCCCGAGATGGTACTGGGAACCCAGATGGAACGGCATATCGCTAAGCGACTTGGGATTCCATGTGCTGTTATTTCAACTCCGGCGCACGTCCAGGATTACCCGGCCCGATACTCGCCTCAGATGGGATTCGAGGGTGCAAACGTATTGTTCGACACCTGGGTTCATCCGCTGATCATGGGCCTTGAAGAGCATCTTTTACACATGTTCCGTGATGACTTCGAATTCAACGACAGTGTTGGGCCCTCGCATTTGGGGAGTGAAGGAGAGGGCGCTCGAGCTCAAGGTTCACCGGAGGATAGCCAACCAGATGATGGTGCTGTCGTTTGGGCATTTGAAGCCGAGAAGGAGCTCAAAAAGATTCCGTTTTTTGTCAGAGGAAAGGCTCGGCGAAACACAGAGAGATTTGCATTCGAGCACGGACTTACCACTATCGAAGTAGACACGCTCTATGACGCGAAAGCACACTTCAGCAACTGACGAAGCGACGCCGATAAAAGTCGTCCTTGTCACACTTGATAACCATGTTAATGGTGCTATCGCTCGGGCTGAAAAACGGTTAACCCATGACTTGCCTGGTATCGACTTTAGAAGCTTTGCCGCGACCGAATGGGATGCAGACTCTGGGTCATTGACGGATTGCAGGGATGCGATCGCTGAGGGCGACATAATCATTGTCACCATGTTGTTTATGGAGCCCCATATAAAGGCAATTTCCGATGCGCTAGCTGCGCGACGTGACGATTGCGATGCCATGGTGTGCTGTATGTCGGCACCTGAGGTCATGCAGTACACCCGGATGGGCCGGTTCACAATGGACGGTGAACCTTCAGGTCCCATCGCATTACTTAAACGTCTCCGAGGCACGCCGAAAGATGGAAAGCCCGCCGCCTCAGGGGAGAGGCAGCTTGCGATGTTGCGGCGTTTGCCCCGCATACTTCGGTTTATTCCCGGGACTGCTCAGGATGTCAGGGCCTACTTCCTCACGTTGCAATACTGGCTCGCTGGATCTGAGGACAATCTGACCCGGATGGTGAGCTTCCTGATTCATCGCTATGCCGCGGGCCCTCGCGAGGTGCTCCGAAAAATCGCGCGGGAAGAGCCTCCGATCGAGTATCCCGACGTCGGTGTATACCAACCTGAGGGTCGTCAGCGCATTGTTGATTCGGTCGATGAAATATCGGCGCCGGATCAACACGCTGGAACCGTTGGCTTATTGTTGATGCGCTCCTACGCGCTTGCGGGTAATACCCGTCACTATGATGCGGTAATAAAAGCTTTGGAGGCACGAGGTCTTAAGGTGATTCCCGCCTTCGCTGCCGGATTGGATGCACGTCCTGCCGTTAGGCGCTTCTTCATGGAGCATGACCAACCCATTGTAGATGCAGTGGTCTCGTTGACGGGTTTCTCGCTCGTTGGCGGGCCCGCGTACAACGATACTGAGGCGGCACAAGCCATGTTGGCCGAGTTAAATGTGCCTTACCTTGCCGTTCAGGCCCTCGAATTCCAGAGCATTAACCAGTGGCGTGACTCTCCTATGGGACTTATGCCAGTCGAAGCCACCATTATGGTTGCGATTCCTGAACTCGATGGCGCCACGGGACCCATGGTCTTCAGTGGCCGTGATCGAGAGGATCCGAAGCGCTCCTTTGATATGAGCCCTGAAGTTGAGCGCATTGACCGATTGGCAGATCGCGTTCACAAGCTGGTAAAGCTCCGACGAACAACGCGAGCAGACCGCAAAATCGGTATTACCCTATTTAACTTTCCACCCAACAGCGGAGCGATGGGAACGGCTGCGCATTTGAGCGTTTTTGAGTCAGTGCTCAATACACTCCGAGCCCTCGATAAGGCGGGTTATCAGGTTGAGCTGCCTGAAAGCGTTGATGCGCTTCGAGAGGCATTGCTAGTCGGAAACTCAGAGCAGTACGGTGCCGAAGCAAATGTACACGCGACAATACCGGTTGATGATCACGTTGCCCGCGAGCCTTACCTCGAGGAAATCGAAGCTCAGTGGGGCCCTGCGCCTGGCAAGCACTGGACCGACGGACGCCAGTTATTTGTTCTCGGCAAATCATTCGGCAATGTGTTCATCGGGGTTCAACCCGCAATGGGTTACGAAGGCGACCCGATGCGACTGCTGTTCGAGGGAGGGTTAGCACCGACACACGTGTTCTCCGCCTATTACCGGTGGCTTCGCGAGGACTATGCCGCAGATGCGGTACTTCACTTTGGCACCCACGGTGCGCTCGAATTTATGCCGGGCAAGCAGGTGGGTCTCTCTAGCCGGTGTTGGCCTGACCGACTGATTGCCGATCTACCAAATTTTTATCTCTACGCCGCGAACAACCCCTCCGAGGGTTTGATCGCAAAACGCCGTTCAGCCGCCACCTTGATTAGCTACCTCACACCGCCTGTCACTCGCGCAGATTTACACAAAGAGTTTGCCGAATTGCGGTCCATGATCGATCGATGGCGAACGAGAGAGCCTGGGACCAATGAAGCTCAGTTACAGCAGTTACTGGACACCATCGCCGCGCAGGCCGAGATCTGTGAGCTGCCCTCGGCGACCACGCCTACGGAACTAGCTCAAGCCGAGGCATGGGTAAACGATTTACGGCTCCAACTCGATGAAATTGAAACGTCTCTGATTCCGTTTGGCCTGCATGTCGTCGGGTCTCCCATGACTTCATCTGAGCGCGCTGAGACCCTTGCTGCAATCGCGCAGGCGGGCGGCGCTGATGGGATTGATCAAAGCCGACTGGATAGTGTTCTCGCGTCTGAAGATCTCGGCGCATTGAATGGACTGCTAGCGGAATATCACGTTGCTGCCGATGATATCGAGTCGCTTGCCGGTCGATTGACCGAGGCATTCGGTCATTTGGTTGAGGAGTTTGAACTCCCTGCTCTGATTGACGCATTAGATGCGAAATTCATTCCCCCTGTGTCGGGTGGAGATCTCATTCGAAATCCGGAAAGTCTTCCAACGGGCCGCAATATTCATGGGTTTGATCCCTTTCGGCTGCCTACCGCATTTGCTGTGATCGAGGGCGAGCGACAAGCCAAGCAACTTCTTGATCGGCATCTCGCAGACAGCGGAGCCCCACCAACGTCAGTTGCCCTGGTGTTGTGGGGAACAGACAACTTAAAGACTGAAGGCGTTGCCATTGGTCAGGCGCTTGCGCTCATGGGTGCGCGCCCACGGTTCGATAGTTACGGCCGGTTGTCGGGTGCGGAGCTTATCCCTATCGATGAACTGGGTCGGCCTCGTGTTGACGTTATCGTGACCTTATCCGGTATTTTTCGCGATCTGCTGCCAATGCAAACGCGTCTGCTGGCAGAGGCGGCGTATTTAGCTGCTGCAGCTGATGAGCCATTGGAGCTCAATCCCATCAGACGAAGTGCCTTGGAGTATCAGGCGAAGCATGACTGCGATTTAGATACTGCCGCATTGCGTGTGTTCAGCAACTCCGAGGGGGCCTACGGCTCCAACGTTAATATGTTGGTTGACTCCGGTCGCTGGGATAATGAGTCAGAGTTCGCTGACACCTACACAAATCGTAAAGGGTTTGCCTACGGAAGAACGGGTGCAGTGTCACAGCAGACGGACCTTTTAAATGACGTATTAGGAAACGTCGATCTTGCTTATCAAAACCTAGATTCCGTCGAGCTTGGCATCACCACGGTCGATCACTATTTCGACACGCTGGGTGGTATCAGCAGCGCTGTTCAACGGGCGAAGGGCAACAGCGTCCCCGTGTATATCGCTGATCACACGGGCAGTGGCGGCGGCAAGGTCCGTACGCTTGATGAACAAGTTGCGTTAGAGACGCGCACGCGTCTTTTGAATCCGAAATGGTACGAGTCTATGCTCGACCATGGATATGAGGGTGTCCGCCAAATTGAGGCACATCTCACCAATACCATGGGCTGGTCAGCGACTGCTGGCGGTGTGGCACCGTGGGTTTATAAGCAAGTATCAGAAACATTCATTCTTGATGAAGACATGCGGCGGCGGTTGGCTGAGCTCAATCCCGTTGCGGCATCTCGCGTCGCTAATCGGCTCATTGAGGCACAAGAGAGAGACTACTGGGGAGCTGACGAGGAGCAACTCGAGGCGCTTAGGCGCGCGGGTGAAGACCTTGAAGATCTTCTAGAAGGCATATCGGGGGAGGTAGCCGCATGAATTCACCAAACCAATTTATTCCAGTAAAGGATGTCGGAAACGGTGATGGCGAGGGCAGTGTTCAGGTGCATTTGGATGAACACATTGATGTCGCAAAGGCCAAGGTTTTTGCAGTTTATGGAAAGGGGGGGATTGGCAAAAGCACAACGTCCTCTAATTTGTCGGTCGCGTTTTCCAAGCTCGGAAAGCGCGTTATCCAAATCGGCTGTGACCCAAAGCACGACTCTACCTTCACTTTGACCAAGGCGTTAATGCCTACGGTTATCGATGTTCTGGAGTCGGTTGAGTTTCACGCCGAAGAGCTCCGCACCGAGGACTATGTGCACGTTGGTTACAACGGTGTTATGTGCGTAGAAGCGGGTGGTCCACCCGCGGGAACGGGCTGCGGTGGCTACGTCGTTGGTCAGACCGTCAAGCTATTAAAGCAGCACCATTTGCTCGACGATGCCGACGTGGTCATTTTTGATGTCTTGGGAGACGTCGTGTGTGGTGGCTTTGCGTCGCCACTACAACACGCTGAACGGGCACTCGTTGTCACGGCTAATGATTTTGACTCAATTTTTGCGATGAATCGGATCGCAGCTGCGATAGAAGCAAAATCCAAAAACTACGGTGTCCGTTTAGGCGGCGTCATTGCGAACCGTAGCGCCGATACAGATGAGATAGATCGATTCAATGAGGCTGTGGGGTTGAAGCGTGTAGCTCACTTCCCGGACCTCGATGTCATCCGGCGTAGTCGCCTGAAAAAGTCGACCTTATTCGAGCTGCCTGACTCTCCCGAGCTCAAAGCGGTGCAAGACGAATATCTGCAGCTTGCTGAGGGTTTATGGAATGGCGCAGAGCCACTCGACGTTAAGCCAATGAAAGATCGCGATCTGTTCGACTTCCTGGGATTTGACTAATGGCTCATGCGAACTACCAACAGCGACGCCAGCAGATCGAACATTACTTTGATCGAACGGCGGCCGACGTATGGGCTCGATTGACTTCAGACGAGCCCGTGAGCGGTATTCGCGAGACGGTGCGTGCCGGTCGGGAGGAAATGAGGAATACCTTGCTAAGCTGGTTACCTGAGGACTTGTCTGGCCGGCAGGTGTTAGATGCAGGCTGTGGAACTGGCGTTATCTCTATCGAGCTTGCCAAGCGTGGTGCCGAGGTAATCGCTGTTGATCTGTCGCACTCCTTAATTGAGCTCGCGAATGAGCGTTACTCGTCGATGGATGAGTATCACCGAATTGAATTCATTGTCGGTGATATGCGCCAATTAGAAGGCCAGCGCTTTGATCATGTGCTAGCGATGGACTCCATTATTCATTACGCGGCCCAAGATGGGCTCCGGACGCTCGAGACACTCGCGGACAGCGTTGATGAGTCGATGGTATTTACCTTCGCTCCGAAGACCCTACCACTGGCGGCAATGCACGCTGTCGGAAAGTTCTTCCCTCGAGGTGATCGCGCGCCGGCCATCGAGCCAATAGCTCCCGCTGCTCTTCTGAAATCACTCGGTAACTCGACTGAGTTGACTGACTGGCAAGTGGGTAGAGAGCACAGAGTATCAACCGGCTTCTATACGTCTCAAGCAATGGAGTTGGTCAGAGAATGCTGATTTCGCGCGACCAGTTTATGGCGTTGACCGCTCGAATTAACGAGCGATATCTGCCATGGCTGAACGTTGTTCAGGGTGATCTCACCCTATCTCGTCTCGCGCGCCTGTCTCTCTTCCAGGTATCAGTTGGAATTTGTTTTGTACTGCTGAACGGTACGCTTAACCGCATTATGGTGGTCGAGCTAGGCCGAGCCGCATGGCTGGTGTCGGCGATGTTGGCACTACCACTTTTACTCGCGCCGGCTAGGGTGCTGATTGGTTATCGCTCCGATAATCATCAGTCCTTCTTAGGCTACCGGCGACTTCCGTACTTGTGGATGGGAACCATGGGTCAGTTTGGGGGGCTGGCACTGATGCCATTTGTGCTCATCCTTATGACGTCGGCCGATGCTAGTGCCTCATGGATGGGCTTCGCCATGTCACTGGGTGCTTTGCTGCTGGTGGGTGCGGGCATGCATACCACACAGACAGCCGGCCTCGCTTTGGCCACTGATTTGGCCTCTGAAAAGACGCGCCATCAGGTCGTCACGATGCTCTATCTAATGTTGCTAGTGGGTATGGTGATCGGTGCTCTCGGGTTCTCGTTATTGCTCGAGCCCTTTAGCTATTTCAGGCTCATCCAGGTGATTCAGGGCTCGGCATTGGTTGTCGCTGGTCTGAATATTGTGGCGATGTGGCAAATGGAGCCTAGAAGGCCTGATCTAACGAGCTTTGAGCTATCGCGACCCAGTTTTGGACAGTCGTGGAGGGCGCTGTCTGCAAACCCCGGAGCGCACAGACTGTTAATCGCAGTGGCTTTAGGGACGCTGGGGTTCAGCATGCAAGAAATTTTGCTTGAACCCTATGGCGCCGAGGTATTGGCGATGTCAGTCAGTCAGACCACACGCCTCACCGCTATATTTGCAGGCGGCATGTTGATCGCAATGGCACTCTCGGCGCGCTATCTCGGGCGTGCGGGTGAGCCCATCCGGTTGGCTGCCTATGGTGCCGTGGTCGGTGTTTTCGCATTTGCTGCTGTCATCATGGCAGGTGCCTTTGACTCCTTAATATTGTTTGCTGCCGGAACTTTGCTGATCGGCATTGGTAATGGACTGTTTGCCGTCGGTACGTTAACCGCCGCCATGCTGTTGGCGGGAACCGCCACTGCGGGTCTCGTGATCGGAACCTGGGGCGCTGTTCAAGCAACGGCGGCGGGCTGTGCTGTTTTCCTTGGTGGCGCGCTGCGAGACGTGACCGAAGCCCTGATACACGGCGGCATGGTCAGCCAGCAATTATCAGGCCCCGCGACACCGTATGGCGCGGTTTATCACCTCGAAATAATTATCTTATTCGCCTCGCTTATTGCACTGGGACCATTGGTGCGGCAGTTAGGCAATGACAAGGACCAACCACTCACAATGAAACTTGCTGATTTCCCAAGCTAGAAACCACTACCAGGAGGACACACCATGGGTACTGGAGAAATTTACTTAGACTTTGCAGCGATTATGTTTACCGTGTTTTGCGGTGCATTTGTTTACCTTGTGCTCTATCTTCATAAAGAAGGTAAGCGCGAAGGTTTTCCGCTTCGTCACGACGGACCGGTTGATACCTACAGCACCGGTGTAGGCGGCCTTCCGGATCCAAAAACGTACAAACTCGCACATGGTCAGGGCGAGCGTACGGTTCCCGGACCAATGCCTGATCAGTATGAGCTGAAGGCTGAGCCCACGCATGCTCATCCAGGAGCGCCACTTGAGCCAACTGGTGACCCCATGGTTGACGGCGTTGGTCCAGCGGCATATTCAATCCGTCCAGAGCGTCCTGATCTGACGATCGATGGTGCGCCTAGAATCGTACCGCTGCGCGTCGATAGTGATCATAAAGTTCACAAAAATGATCCTGATCCTCGCGGTAAGGCCGTTTACGGCTGTGATGGCGAGCGAGGTGCGACGGTCGTTGATTTATGGGTAGATCGCGCTGAGCCACACTTCCGTTACGCAGAGCTCGATGTCGGTGACCGACGTGTATTGCTTCCGATGACGCTGGCCCGTGTAAAAGCGGATGGCTCTGTTCATGTGAAATCGATCCGCGGCGATCAGTTCAAGCAAGTGCCCGGTTTGGCTAATCCAGATCAGGTGACATTGCAGGAAGAGGACAAGATCGTAGCGTTCTACGGTGGCGGCACCATGTACGCAATGCCCGGTCGCCAAGGCCCCTGGCTGTGAACGAGTACGGGTACGAGCCCATTGCTGGGCTCCCTGGGGATCTGCCGGAGGGGGAACACGTCCTCTGGCAGACATCTCCAAGTTGGGAGTCGATGGCTAAGCGCGTATTTCAGGTCTACACCGCGTCGCTCTATTTTCTGGTGTTGATTGCCGGACATGCTATTTACCGCATCATGGATGGTGCGCCGGTATCGGTACTGACCGGCACACTGGCATGGCAAGGTGCTTTGGCGTTGACGGTCATCGGTATTTTAGCGTTCATGGCGAAGCTTTATGCTGACAGCACGATCTACACCATCACTAACCGACGTTTGGTTATTCGCTCGGGTGTGGCGTTACCGATGATTGTGAACCTGCCATTAACCAAGGTGGAGTCGGCGGGATTACGTCGCCTTCGCGATGGTACGGGAGACATTACGTTCCTGCCGCTTGAGGGTACGAAGGTGTATTGGCTCATGCTATGGCCACACGTTCGGCCGTTCAATTTCCGGCGAGTACAACCGTTACTCAGGGGTATACAGGACCCTGATTCGGTTGCGCGACTGCTGGTTAATGTCATTGAGGAAATGCGCGAAACGTCGAACGACGAACTTGAAGCGACAGAGATCGCTGCGGTTTAACAGACGCTAGTTCGAAACTAGCTTGGGGGATAATGTGGGTTGGCCCGGATTGCTATTCGGGGTGCTTAGGCACCCTATCTTCTTATTGCTGGCGCTATTGGCACTGGCGTGGTCACTCATTGCCGTCAATGACCAGGGGTACCAAGGCCCACCCCAAAAGCCCGATGTGCAGATTGTTGCAAGCGTTACCCTAAAAGTCGTTGATGGTGATGCGGGTGGCGTGATGATTCTTCCGTCGGGTGGCGCTGATAATCCTATTGTTCACTACGGTGCGGGGGAGGGTAGTTTTTTCAGGGGCGTGATGCGCACCCTCGTCCGTGAGCGCTCAGCTCGATCCATCATCGATAAACCCGAATTCATTCTTGAGTTAACGTCCCAAGGCGGCCTGATTCTGGTCGATGAACTCACGGGTTACTGGATAGCAATAGAGGCGTTCGGTCCCGACAACTATCGTGAGTTTCGATCAATTTTTGATAAGGCTCGCGAATCGTCACTCGTCGTGGCGGATAGAAACTAAGTGATGTTTTGGCCTGCTTTAGTCACTGCTGTGTCCTCATGGTGGCTACTCACAGGACTCGCCCTGTTGTTGGCTCATCAGTCGGGGCAACGTGCTCGCGCCGGGTTTATGTTGGTCTCCGCATTGGCACTGGCTGCGTTGCTCTTAGTGCCATTTAATGCAAGCTTGGAAACCCCGATGGCAGCGGCACTAGGATTTATTTTAGGTCTGGTCATCTGGTGTTGGTTGGAAATCAGTTATTTGCTGGGATACGTGAACGGACCCAACCACCAGCCCTGTCCTCCTCAGGTTTCAGTCTGGGATCGCTTCAAGGGTGCTGTCTCCACAACTATTTATCACGAGGCCTGTGTAGTGGGCGCCGTTGCATTCCTTGCTCTGATTAGCGTGACGGAGCCTAATCCCACGGCTTTCTACACAGTGACCGTCCTCTGGCTGATGCGATGGAGTGCCAAGCTTAATTTGTTTTTCGGCGTCCGGGCCTTCAACGAGCGCTGGCTACCTGATCACTTGAATTACCTGGTTTCCTATTTGAGAACTGATCGTTTGAGTGCTTTTTTGCCTCTCTCGACGGCTGTAGGTTTCTTTGTGACTTACCTGTTATTTAAAAATGCGATGCTTGTCTCCGATCTTACCCAACAGCTATCGCTGTATTTAGTCGGCAGTTTGATGCTTTTAGCGTCAATTGAGCATCTTTTCCTCATGTTCCCGGTAAATGAGGCGGCTTTATGGCGCTGGGCTCGTGAGAACGAGCCTCAATTGAGGGCAGTTCGGGCTGAAAAAGATGAGATCTGAGCGATTGTTTTGTCCGATTTTCGTCCAAGTTTCCTTGACGGGGTATATTTCGAGGAATAGTGTAGGTGCGTGGGAATGGCTTTTTTGTCCCCAA
>Ga0255759_10004626_pt1 | contig 11851 bp, 13 predicted proteins | sample 101ome_20_FD_179959 | JGI IMG/M metagenome (GOLD analysis project Ga0255759, IMG submission 179959) | Coastal salt marsh microbial communities from the Groves Creek Marsh, Skidaway Island, Georgia - 101404AT metaG (version 2) | ecosystem: Environmental > Aquatic > Marine > Intertidal zone >...
TTGAAAAGACATTTACTGAGAAGAAAAAGAAGAAACATTATGTTGGTATTAATGCTGGGTTTAACATTGCCATAGAGCCAGCTTTTTATGGGCTGCCCTTTGAACCCGTTATTCTAGAGCGCTATCATGGTAAGTTTATGACCTACGATGTTGTAGGCAATATTAACGAGGCTCTCGATGTTTGGTATAAGGATCTTGTAGTAGAAGATTTACAAATGCACAAGCATCTGGCCATTATTAATGCCGGGGCTTACTCAAGCTCCATGGCATCTAACCACTGTATGAGAGGTAGTTTTCGAGAAGTTCTGCTGGTAAGTTAAAATACCCAGATGACAGCTTCCAAACAATACATAGGCCTGGCTATTGCATTAGGGTTAGTCTTTTGGATTTCTAATCCTGCTGCAGCAGTATTTATTGGCATAGCATTTGCAATGGCCTGCAAGCCAGAAACCAGCTTTGTTACCAAAAAAGTTTCTTCTTATCCGCTGCAAATAGGTATTGTTATTTTAGGAGCAACCATTCAATTTAAATTGGTCCAAGACGTTGCAGTAAGTTATTTCCCATGGATAAGTCTCTTTGTATTCTCAGCATTATTACTGGGTTGGCTATTTTATAAATTATTCAAGGTTGAAAAAAATCAAGCGATCTTATTAACAGTCGGGAGCGCTATTTGTGGGGGAACTGCGATGGCAGCCATTGCTCCCATTATAAAAGCCAGCTCAAAAGATTTAATGATTACTTTAACCATCATTTTTATCCTTAATGCCATTGCGATAGCTGTGTTCCCAATCATTGGAGAGTTGTTACAACTTTCTGCAGTCGAGTTTGGTGCTTGGGTCTCCCTTGCAGTCCACGATACCAGTTCAGTTATTGGGGCAGCTTTAGCTTTTGAACCTGAAGCCGTAAAAACAGCAGCTACTTTAAAGCTTGGCAGGACTTTGTGGTTAATTCCATTGGTATTTTTTGCTGGGATTTTTTTTAATGAGAACAGCGCTAATAAGAGTCTCAAGGTACCACTTTTTATTATTCTTTTTATAGCAGCCTTGCTCCTGCAATTTATTATTGATCTATCTCCTCAAGTCATTGCAGCACTAGAATTGGCGAGTAAACTTTTTTTAATTTTTGGATTATTTTGTATTGGCAGCCAAGCCAATTTGACAGATTTTAGCGGCATTTCTCTAAAACCTATTTTCTTATCGCTTGTCCTATGGTTCTGTGCTATTGGTGGCTCGCTAGCTATTCTCTTTTATTCAGGCTTTTAATTGGTTGAGTATTGTAATAAATAACTTAAACTAGATTACATGCTTAACTTAGGCATTAAACTAACCGAACTAGGCCTTATACCTGAATCTGTTCTTAGGTTAGCTATCAAAAAGCTTCTCAAGCAGCGTCTTTCAGAAATTCCAACAAATCCTGAACAACGAGCCTCTCAAAAAGCCAATTTTCTTGAAGAATTGCAATCTAGCCCAATCGCTCTTAGTACAGATCTGGCAAACGAGCAGCACTATGAGGTTCCTCCAGCATTTTTTCAGCAGATCATGGGAGCCTATTTAAAATATTCTTGCGGTTGGTTTGAAGAAAATACCTCCTCTCTCGATGAGGCTGAGGCTAATATGCTTGAGCTATATATTAAGAGACTAGATATTCAAAATAATCAGCGGATCCTAGATTTAGGCTGCGGTTGGGGAAGCTTCACGCTCTATGCAGCTGCAAAGTTTCCACATTCAACTTTTATTGCGGTTTCCAATTCCAACGATCAAATTGACTACATTAACACTACTGCCAAAGCTAGATCTTTAGATAATGTCAAAGCAATAAAGCAAAATATGAACGAACTCTCATTGGAAGGATCTTTTGATAGGGTTATTTCAATTGAGATGTTTGAGCATATGAGAAATTACGGTGCATTACTTAAAAAAATCCGAAGCCACTTAGAGGATGATGGGAAGATGTTTGTCCATATTTTTACTCACAGAGACTACCCTTATCCCTATGAAGTAAGAGGTCCTTCGGATTGGATGAGTAAATATTTTTTTACTTCAGGCCTTATGCCTTCGCATGATATTTTTTCCCACTTTGCAGAAGATTTAGTAGTAGAGCAAAGCTGGGAAGTAAATGGTTCGCATTATGCGAAGACTTGCAATTTATGGCTTCAAAATCACTATAAGAATAAAACAGCTATTTTTGATATTTTTAAAGACCACTATCCCAATACCAGGCAATGGTATGTTCGGTGGCAATTATTCTTCTTAGCTTGCGAAGAGCTCTTTGCATATAATGAAGGCAAGGAATGGTTTGTATCGCATTATTTGTTGGTACCTAGCAAGGAGTCAGTATGAAAGATTTTAAAGATAAGGTAGCTGTTATTACTGGTGCTGGAAGCGGTATTGGAAGGGGTTTGTCTTTGCATGCTGCTTCACTTGGGATGCGCTTAGTGTTAGCGGATATAAATCAGGATGGCTTAGCAGAAACTATGGATTTGGTCAGCGAGCATGAAGTCGAGGCTATTGCTAGAAAAGTAGATGTTGCATCATCGGTTTCAGTTGAATCATTGGCAGGAGAGACGTTCGAACATTTTCAAAACTGTCATTTGCTCTTTAATAATGCTGGAGTGTTAGGACCTGGAGCAATCAGGGATACCAATGAAGAACAATTTAAGTGGTTAATGGATATCAATATTGGAGGTTGCTATAACGGCATTAAGGCTTTTTTAAATCCAATGTTAGAAAAGGGAGAAGAAGGTCATATTGTGGCAACGTGTTCCACATCAGGATTCATAGCCTATCCTATGCTTGGACTCTACAGTGCTTCAAAGTTTGCTATTAGGGGTCTCATGTCAACTTTAAGGGGCGAGCTTATGGGAACCAATATTTCTACAAGCATTGTCTGTCCAGGAGAGGTCGATACAGGAATTTTGTCTAGCGTTTTCCCAACAAATTCACCGGTAACTCCCACCGAAGATACTTCTATTGATAATGCCAGAGAGATGCTTGATGTTGCAGCAGATGATGCGCAAGGAAAATCATTTCCCATTAGCCCAGCCGAGGCTGCTGAGGCAATCTTTAGCGGCATCCAAAATAAAGATTTCTATATTTTTACTCATAGTGGATACAAGGATTCTGTTGAGGAAATTTCACAAGAATATCTTGCTGCATTTGAGCATGCTAAATTTACCTAGGTATTAAGGAAGGAACAACATGTCTCTAGGAAAGATCATCTTTATTGTATTAGTGGTTGTGATTATTATCGCTACTGCAGTTTTTGGTCCCAGGTTTTATCGGGTTAACCAAATGATTCACTTGTACGATGAGGGCAAGATTTCAGAAAATTTTATCAATATGGATAAGATTTTTGACACCATCCCACTTAGTGCATCACCAAGGACTTTTACTTTCAATGAAGGAGCTTTTAATTTGCCTGAAACATTTGTTTTGGACGGTAAAGAGCAAAACCTGCAAGAGGCACTGGACTACTTTGAAACCGATGGATTGATTGTCTTGAGTGGTAATCAAAAGATTTACGAAAATTATTGGCATGGAAATACGAAAGACTCAAAGCATATCTCTTGGTCGGTAGCTAAATCTTTTTTATCGGCAATGATTGGGATTGCGGTAAATGATGGGCTAATTGACATCAACAAACCTATAACAAACTATTTACCTGAATTTAACGGCACTGGTTATGAGGGCGTGAAGGTTAAAGACATTTTACAAATGTCTTCAGGCGTTAGATTTAATGAGGATTATGGAGACTACAACTCTGATATCAATCGATTTGGCAGGGCAATATCCATGGGAACTTCCATGAAAGAATTTGCACTCACTTTAACTAATGAAAAAACTCCCGGAACTTTCAATCATTATGTGAGTATAGATACTCAAATGTTAGCGATGTTGTTACAGGAAGTTACCAACACCTCAGTCACCAATTATTTGCAAGAAAAGATTTGGAATCCGCTAGGCATGGAATCTGATGCTTATTACCTTATTGATAATACAGGCATGGAGGTTGCGCTTGGTGGTCTTAATGCAACCTTGAGGGATTATGCAAAATTTGGTCTTTTGTATTTACAAAGAGGAAATTGGGAAGGTGAGCAGATAGTGCCTGCTGCATGGGTGGATGCATCGCATTATCCTGACAGCCCTCATTTGCAGCCAGGAGAAAATCCTTATTCTTCGAGCTCTTGGGGCTATGGATACCAGTGGTGGGTGCCAGGTTTTCCAGACACGGATTACACTGCAGCAGGTGTTTACAATCAATATATCTATATAGATCCGGTAACTAATGTGGTGGTAGCAAAGACATCTAGCAATCACAAATTTACCGCAGAAAGGGAATATTCTAAAGCTGCTCACGTTGCAATGTTTAGAGCTATTGCCAAGGCTGTTTCGGAACAATCATGATACGCATACTCTCATTATTATTTTTACTGTACTTACCGCTAGAGTCCTTTGGTTGGTGGGATTCAGGTCATCAATTGGTATGCGATGTAGCTGAGTTACATCTTTCAGATACTGCGAAGAAAGAAGTGCAAGACTTACTTGGTGGAGAGCGAAAGTTTGCAGAAGGTTGCGTATGGCCCGATACCATTAAAAGCAAAAGACCTGAAACTAGTCCTTGGCATTATATCAATCTTCCGCCCGATGAAATTGAGGTTAAAGCCAGTCATTGCCCTGAAGAGGGCTGCATTATGAAGGCCTTCTATGAACAGATAGCTTTATTAAAAGATAACTCAGTTGATAAAGAGCTTCGCAAAGAAGCCCTTATGTTTATTGGCCATTTTGTCGGCGATATTCATCAACCTTTTCATGTGGGTAATGCAGAGGATAGGGGTGCAAATGGCTATAGAGTCATCATGCCTTCGGGAAGAAATAGAGGCATGCACGCAGTATGGGATGGCTATATTTACAATCACGCATTAGATACATTGCGTGATGATTTTAATACTGTATTTTTTGAATCTTTTTATTCTCAAGCAGAAGGATTGTCCTATGATCAAAATATCTATGCATGGGCTACCGAGAGCAGAACGATTGCTATGTCTGATTCTGTAGGTTACAGAGATCAATCCATTAAAAAGATTGATAGAAATTATCTTGATACTCATAAATCTATAGTAATTGATAGGCTTGCGCTCGCCTCGGCAAGGCTGACCGTTTTACTAAACGGAGTTTTCCAGTAATTGAGTTTCCTAGACAGCCTTCTCAATAAAAAAAAATCTAAATTAGTTTTATCGCTTGATGGAGGCGGAGTTAGGGTTCTTGCAGGAGTAATGTTTCTTAAAAAACTGGAAGTCGCCCTCGGAAAAAAAATTACCGAAGTTTTTGATTTCTTTATCGGAACGAGTGCAGGGGGTGTCAGTGCTTTGTGTTTAGCATGCCTGCAAATGGATGCCGAGGAATTAGATGAGTTTTGGTCGGAAGCAAATATCTCGCTGACGATGTCTAAATCCTTTTGGGATAATGCTACAGTTTTTCAAACCAAACCAAAATACGATGGCGTAGGTAAACATGATGTATTGCATAAATATTTTAGGGACATGTTGCTTAAGGATTCACCTAAGCCTGTTGCAGTCACTACTTATGATGTTGAAAAGCGTCAACCACGCCTGTTGACTAGTTATGCTGCTAGCAACATCACCGCTCTAAAAGCCGGTACCGCAACTTCTGCAGCCCCAATTTACTACCCCACAGAAAATATCGAAGACGGCAGCTGGTTAATTGATGGAGGAGTGGTTGCAAATAATCCCAGTCTTATAGGTTACGTTGAAGCCAGCAAACTTTTTCGAACCAAGGATATCAGAGTGCTCAGTATTGGCACAGGCATTAATCGCAGGAAGATAAATGGCAAAAAATCTTCTACTTGGGGAATGGTCAGTTGGTTCAGGCACGATATCTTAGGCATCATGACCGAATCAAGTATGTACCATGAATTATTAACCGATCTTATTGGTGAGAAGTACCTGCGAGTGAATTCACCTACCGGTCAGGTTAATAGAAGAATGGATGATAATTCAGGAGTAAATCTTGAACGCATAAATTTGATGGGAATGGAGTGGTGGAGTGAGTTTGGAGAAAAAGCACTCCAACTCATTGATAGATAGGAGTTGTAATGGAGTATTTAGGTTTACTAGGTTTAATAGGTCTTGGTGGTTTGCTAGGTTTAAAGGAAAAAGTTCATTCAAAGCAAGGCGGAGCTATGGTTAGATTGCTTGGTATTTTTGGTCTGTTAGGGTTGGGAGGATTCTTTGTACCCTCGTTGGGAGCATGTGGAGCTTTTGGTGCTCTAGGTTTATACAACCATCAAAATGCAACCTATAAGAAAATTGGAAATTTAGGTTGGCTCGGATTAGTTGGCATTGCTCAGTTCCTGATAACTTTGAGCTGAATTATTGCGAATATTTTCATAACTGCTAACAAATTTCGACAGTATTTTGTTAAGGTAAAACTTTATAAGGGGGAAATATGAAAAAATATTTTTTAAGTTTGTTATTGGTACCTGCTGTCTTTGTATTTGCAGGTCATCATGAAGAAACAACATCAATGAAAGAAAGCAATTTTGCTGTTCTATCTTCTTACACCATAGCTGCAGGAACAAAGCCAAGTAAATTGGAAAAAGAATTGCTTGAGTATATTGCCAACGAGGAGGCTAGGGGCTTTAACGAATGCGGGTTATTGCGACATCAGTTTGGTGGCGATAGAGCATTCTATACCTATTGTAATTTCCAAGACTACAACCATCTTGCAGAGATTATGGACAATACAGATGCTGGTGCTGCAGAAGCCAAACAAACGTATTCCTCTCATACGGATAATATCGTTTCGGTAAATATTAGAAATTTAAAGAAGGTTACTAAATATGTAATGTTTAGCACCACAACCTTTGGCCCATACCTTACAGCTGCTGAACGCACAGAAAGAGCTACAGCATACTTTGATTATTACGATAAAGGGTTTGGCGGTTGTAACATGATGGAGCATGGCTGGGGACCAGAGATGGCCTTTTATTTTGTCTGTGGGTTTGATAGCTATAAGGAACTTGCATCTGCTATGGATAATATTATGAGCAGAGTCGATGAGCTCTATAATGCAAAGTTAGATATATTAGATCACTCCGACGATATTATGATCAGAGTAGAAAGATAATTTCTTAAATACTAAAATAACAAGGGGAAGCAATTCCCCTTTTTATTGGGAGAGGTTTATGCGTTTTTTATTAGTAATTTTTAGCAGCATTTTAATTATTTCTTGTGCAGATCAACAACAACCAGCAAGTGGGTATAAAACAGAACGAGTAGATTTTCTTTCTAAAAATATTTATGGCTTTGAGAATATGTTTGGTGAAAGTTTAAATAGCCAAATAGATCAACCATCATTTGGAACTCTGCATTTTCCAGATAATTATGACCCTGAAAAAAAGTATGCCTTAGTTATTGCATCCCATGGCTCTGCTAATTGGCGTGATCACCATCGCAAATATTTAGAGCAAATGAGAAGAGCTGGCATGATGGTGTTTGCTATGCATGCATTTGATGCCCGTAATGTATCCTCAACGGTTGGCAATCAAACCAATGTAACCAGCGAAACTATGATTTACGAAATGGCGATGGCGCTCAAAGCTATGTGGAATGATTCCAGAATAGATAACTCAAAAATCTATGCTGCCGGCTGGAGCCTTGGAGGTACAGCTGCTTTATTCAATGCTTGGATTCCCACTCAAGAAGCGCTGTATCCAAATGGAGAAGGTTTTGCAGGATATTTGATGTGGTATCCAGGTTGTTTAGCATTGCCTGACTTAGATGCTTGGGATAAAGATTTGATGCAAATTTACATAGGCGAGGAAGATAATTGGACGCCTGCTCAACCCTGCCAGGAACTGATAACTAAAGTCCAAGAAGAGGGCGGTAATGCAAGTATAGAAGTTTATCCTGGCGCATTTCATTCTTTTGATAGTGTCGAGCCATTAACCCTTAATCCTAATGCTTATAGTTTTGCAGCATGCAACTTTAAACTTTCAGCAGATACCAAGAAGGTTTATGACCCTAATTCCCAGAAAGAACTTGATTTTGTTAATCCTGATGCGAGAACGCAAGCTTACCTGACGTGCGCCAAGAAGGGTGAAGTTATGGCCGGCCACAGCCCGGAATACAAAAATGCAGCGCATGAACATCTGGCAATATTGTTACCAGAATTACTGTAGTTCTCTAGAGACCTAATTTTAAGTTTGCAGGAACAGCCACATCCATCATTTTTGGGTCCGCAAGCTTTAGATTATTCATATGGTGGATAAAGTCATTTTTTTCTTGAATTAATGCTCTTGGATTATGGTTTTTTTCTTCTGCAATGGAAGATGAGGTCATGCCTTTATAATCGTGTCCTGGAAATACAGTTGTTTGATCCGGCAGGATGAGAATCTTATTATGTAAGCTGTCATAAAGATCAGCCGCAGAACCATTTTGAAAATCTGTTCTCCCCGTTCCTCTAATAAACAGAGTATCCCCAGTAAAGAGCCATCCTGGATTGGTAACATAAAAGCAGTACGAATCATCTGTGTGACCCGGTGTAAATAAGCACTGAATAGAAGTATTACCTAACGCTAGTACTTCTTGGTCACTAAAGATAAAACTTCCACAACACGCTGACGATTCTTTAGAGGATCCTACTTCGCAGCCAGTTTCTTTTTGTAAAAGCCCAGCACCCGTGATGTGATCGGCATGAACATGGGTATCTAGTACCATTTTTAACGATAGATTAAGTTCAGCTAGCAGTTGTAAATATTGAGATATATTTTCTTTTACAGGATCAATGATAAGAGCTTCGCCATTTGATCCAAGAATGTAGGTAAATGTAGAAGAGGTATGATCAAAGAGCTGTCTAAGCAGGGGGGTCAATTTCGCCTCCAGCTTCTACCCAGTCTTTAAACCCTCCTAAATTTTGCACATTAGTAAAACCTACTTCAAGGAGAGTTTTGCCGGCTAGGGCAGCTCTGCTACCACCTCCGCAATAGACCAAAATGGGTTGATCTGCTTGAATTTCTTGGTCAGGCTTCATGCGAAACTCTAAAACCCCACGAGGAATATTTAGTGCATTTTTTACTTTTCCAGATTGAGCTACTTCGTCTGGTTCGCGCACATCAATAATGCAGTAATTATCCTGACTGGTCATAATATCGTTTACAGAAACACGTTTGACCAAAGCATGTGCTTCTTCTAAAAGCTTTTGTAATTTATTTTCCATGTGCACATTTTAGTAGGTTCAAAAATTAAAAGCATCTCTTGCAGTAATAAATTGTTTGTGGAAATATATAAATATGATGAATAGAGCAGAGCGTATTCATAAATCCGAGCAGGCTCGCAGAAGAAGGCACTCAGTTAGAGATATGGTTGAGGAAAGAACTCAAAAAAAATATCAAAGACTGAGAAAACAGCGCCTGCAAAGGAAAAAGTAAAACTAAGACATTAACATTTAAAAATATGTTTTATTGTCAGGGATACCTTTATATCTTTTTTGCCGGCTCTAGAGTTGCTCAGCTACCCAACTAATCGACCAATTATGTCCTAACTTTCTACCGTTATATGTTTCTGGAAGTCGAGTTTGAATAATATTTGGGAGTGATAATTCCTGAGGATCATTTTTATAGCCTCTAAATGCTCCATCAATTTCCTGAATGGTTTGCCAGTTAAAAATCTTTAAGTGAACAAATGGTGTTGATACATCTTTCAATCCACATCTCATTGCTAGTAATTTTGGAGGCGACAATAAAGATGCTATGAAATGAATTTCAATATCTATTTCCCTCTTTAAATTTTTAACAAGTTCTTCGATCAGATTTAGAGAATGCAAAAGGTGTAAGCCTCCATAGGAATGAGCAAGTAATTTAATGGTGGTTAATTCTGGGTTAGATTTGATTACTTCTTTTAATGAATCTGCAAGCAGATTGGTTGATGTATTTGCGCAGTCCTTATCGTTCCATCGATAAAAGTAGACAGCACTTGAAGAACTATTTAATTTCCAAAGAGGGTAGATCCATTCATAGCCCTCTGAATTACTTCCATGGATACCAATAATTGCAGTAGTGCTATTTAAATGCTCGGGCTCTAGCAAGTGTATTCCTGCTGGAAATTCGACCAACTGTGAACCAAGATTAAATGCGTTCTTTCCATCAAAGTTATTAATATCAAATGCTTGTATCCAAAAAGGAATACTCAGCAAACTTAGAGTTATGGATTTGGTGATTTGTTTAAAACTGAAGAAAGCCGTCAAAGTCTTTTAAGCTGATTATGAATTGGGCTATCATAATTGATAGCTGGTACTATGTCTAAAGTCGTTTCCATTACAAAAAATAAATCTGCTGATTTAAAAGCAATTCGTAAAGCGCTAGCGGTTCTAGAAGCTGAAAAAATCCTCTATAAAGAAATCTACGCACTCAAAACTAAGCCAGTTGAGGAAAACAATCATGCCACCTGGCAAGGAATGATTGATAAACAAATTAAAAAAGTTATCTCTGCGCAAACTAAAGTTGAAGATATGACTTATGCTTATAAAGAAAAATATGGAGATACAGTCAATGCAGACTATGAGGGAGTTCATTCCCTATAATTTAGAAAAATATTTCTTTCTTTTTTTTACTCTAAGCTTTTGCTCTCTAGTCAGCACCAATGAGGACGCTGAAACTTTTTTTAATCAACCCAAGCCAATATATGCAAAGCCAAACGATCTTTTAGGTTGGATTGATGGCAGGAACATAGAGAGCTTGAATGGAGAGTGGAGATACATAGTTGATCCACTCAGAAATGGCTTACCTGGAGAATCTTTTTTTAGCGATTTTCCTACCAACAAACTTCCTCAATCAGAATACGAGCTATTGGAGTATGACTTTGCAAATGCCCCCACTATTAATGTCCCTGGAGATTGGAATAGCCAAAAAGAAAATTTATTTTTTTATCAGGGGGGCGTTTGGTATTACAAAGAGTTTGTGTACAACAAAGCCCAAGATGAGGCAGTGCATCTTTATTTTGAGGGGTCAAACTTTTCAACAAAAGTCTTTCTGAATGGAAAATCGATTGGTGGATTTGATGCCGGTTACACATCTTTTGATTTTGAGGTAACAGATGCTATCAAGGATGGGCCAAACTATCTTATGGTATTTGTTGATGCTGCTTTGCATTCAAATAGCGTGCCAACCCAAAAAACTGATTGGTGGCTGTATGGTGGGCTCGTCGGAGATGTCTTACTGGTTAGACTTCCTCAAGCGCACATTCTAAACGCCCAGATACAACTTAATAAAGTTAATCCAAAAATAATAGATATTCACATTATTGGCAATGAACTCCTAGCTGGAGAGTCTATTACATTGAGCATTCCTGATTTAGAAATTAAGAAAGACTACTCCTTGAATGATGATGCTGAGGCTAGGGACCAAATTCCATTTACTGGTAAGTACTGGGATATTGGAAGTCCAACACTATATAAAGTGATACTTGAATCCAAGGATGAAAGTATTGAAGAAAGTATAGGGTTTAGAACTATCGCTACCAAAGACTCAGAAATTTATCTCAATAACAAACCCATCAAACTTAAAGGAATATCTTCGCATGCTGAACCTATCGGTACTGAAGGTTTTGCATTTTCTAAGGAGCACTTTAAAAACATCCTTGCAGAAGTCAGTAAGCTTGGGGGAAACTTTTTAAGAGCAGCCCACTATCCTTACTCAAGACATCTAGCCAAAGAAGCAGATAAGTTAGGAATTTTGCTCTGGGAAGAGATACCTGTTTATTGGAATATTAATTGGCAGAATCAACAAACTTTTGAAATTGCCAGTCAACAGTTATCTAGGATGATAAGCAGGGATT
>Ga0255759_10004641_pt1 | contig 11834 bp, 4 predicted proteins | sample 101ome_20_FD_179959 | JGI IMG/M metagenome (GOLD analysis project Ga0255759, IMG submission 179959) | Coastal salt marsh microbial communities from the Groves Creek Marsh, Skidaway Island, Georgia - 101404AT metaG (version 2) | ecosystem: Environmental > Aquatic > Marine > Intertidal zone > Salt...
ATATGTTTTCTGGCGCTTCTGCATTCAACCACGACATTGGGAGTTGGAACACGGAGAAAGTGACTGATATGAGAGATATGTTTTCTGGCGCTTCTGCATTCAACCACGACATTGGGAGTTGGAACACGGAGAAAGTGACTTCTTTGTCTTCTATGTTTTCTGGCGCTTCTGCATTCAACTACAACATTGGAAGTTGGAATACAGGAAAAGTGACTGATATGTCATCTATGTTTTATCACGCTCCTTCGTTCAACCACGACATTGGGAGTTGGAACACATCGCAAGTGACTTCTATGTCATCTATGTTTCATTCTGCTTCTTCCTTTAATCAAGACATTGGAACGAAATCTGATGGGAGTTGGGATACATCTTCTGTGACTGATATGTCATACATGTTTCATTCTGCTTCTTCCTTTAATCAAGACATTGGGAGTTGGGATACAGCGCAAGTGACTGCTATGAATGGAATGTTTCATTACGCTTCTGCTTTCGACCAAGACATTTCTTCGTGGACTGGAACGGCGGCGACGACGGCGCAAACGGACATGTTTTTGGATGCCACCGCGTTCCAAGCCAAATTCCTGTGCACCGATGTCGTCACCGGTCCTGCAAATTCATGCGTTTTGAAGCAAAGCTACTGGCCCGCGTCCTATTGTCCACTGGGTTCATGGGCTTACAATAACGACTACACGATGCACGAAACGAATCCTGGTTCCGTGAGCACTCCGGAGGCGTGCATCGAGCTGGTTCGCACGGAGTGTCCGACTGCCAAAATCGCCAACATGGGTTCAGAAGGCGATTGTTGGTGTCAGTATCACGACGGTTCAGTCACGGAAATCGTAGCAACCGGTACAAGTGGTTATATGTCGTGTCTTTTGACTTCTTCTCCTGATCCAATTCCAAGTGCGAGTTGGCATACGTTTGTGGGTGCATGTTTGGCGGAAGTAGGCGCCGAAGTTACCGGCAAGTGCACGGAATGGGCGTCTCTAAATAATTACGGGACGATGTCGAATTGGGATACGAGTTTGGTAACAGATATGAACAATGCATTTAAATCGAAAACCGTATTCGACGGCGACATATCAAAGTGGAACACGTCGTCAGTAACAGATATGCAATATATGTTTCGATTGAGTGAAAGCTTCAACCAACCTATTGGGGATTGGGACACATCGAAAGTAACTAATATGCGTGAAATGTTCTCGCGTGCTTACGCTTTTAATCAAGACATTGGGCGTTGGGACACATCTCAAGTGACCGATATGATGTGGACATTCTATTTCGCTAATTCATTCAATCAAGACATCGGGAATTGGACGACGACATCAGCAAAAAATATGGGATACATGTTTGCCCAGGCTCACGTTTTCAATCAAGACATTGGGCGTTGGGACACGTCTGGAGTGACGGATATGTCGAATATGTTTAATTCCGCTTCCGCGTTCAGTCACGTCATCTCGTCCTGGACTGGAACGGCGGCGACGGCGGCACAAACAGGGATGTTTTCGGGAGCCACCGCGTTCCAAGATAAATTTACGTGCACCGACGCCTCTTCCGGTCCGGCGACGTCGTGCTTTATCCCTCTGAATACTCTTGCGGCAGACCCATCGACACCACTCGGAATGTGCGAAGGTGACTGCGACTACGATTCTGATTGTCCAAACCTTTTGTGCTTCCAGAGAAACGCATACGAGGGAATTCCAGGATGCACTGGATCTGGCACGTCTGGATATGATTATTGCTACGATCCCCTTTTTCCGTTGAGCACAAAATGCGATGTTTTGTACGAGGCTGACTCGCCGTCCATCCCAACGTTGAAAGCGGCGACGGTCAATTTACCTTCCAACCACGCGATGTTTGGTCTCGATTTCGCGTATCACGTGTATGCGGAAATTACCACTGGAAGCAGTTTCAATAGTTACGAAGATGTGTACATGCTTGGCGGTACTTCTGATTGTGGATCTTGGTTTGGTGGACTGTATTATGGAAAGCCATTCATTGGCACGCAGTGTAACTGGGGATCAAGCACAGCAATTGGTCATGATATCAGTGCAACTACTGCCTCTACCGCTCTGAATTTTGGTCAAACATACACCATCGAGTGGATGTATAAACCCACGACGCCTCGACGCGCGCAGATTAAAGTTGACGGCGTCGTCGTCGTCGACTCGTCGGATGCGTATTTCAATGTCGATTCGTCCTCAGTAACTGAATATTTAACCATAGGTGCTGGATATCATACTCAAAATGGCGAAGTATTTGGTGGTGTAATTCATACCGTGAATGTAAAACTTTGCGGGACAGGGGTGTTGACACATCATGGCGCAGACCCTTCTGCCGTACCTCTCGCGTTGTGCGAAGGCGATTGCGATTCGGATAGCGATTGCATGGGAAATCTCGTCTGTTTTCAAAGAGACGGCGACGTCTCTGTTCCTGGATGTACCGGAACCGCCGTGACTAGTCATGATTATTGCATTTTGCCGGCGTACGATTCTTAGTTGACAGTCGCGACCTTCTTCGGTGCCATTTCGGCCTGTTTGGGTGAATCAGCCCAAGTCGCCGTCTGGTGAATGCACGACTCATGGATTGTCGACGACAAGTTTTGTTGCGATGCAGAAATTAGGACGTCAGTCGCGAGGCGAATATGTCGCACGCATTTTTCGCCCGCACTTCATTCGATTATGATATATCTAAATGAAATAATTCAACTACTTACGGAATTCTTAAAAAGAGCTACGTTGTAATGATCGATCATCTATCTCTCCCTTGCCTCTCTTTTTTTTTTCTCTCTCTCTCTCTCTCTTTCTCTCTCTCTCTGTCCGTCTCTTCCTCACATCAAAAGTCATGAATTAAAAATGCGGAGAGCTTTTCGCCGGCCGTCTCGTCTTCGTGCGCAGGACGAGTTCTTTATTCCATGCCTGCGCAATTTTTGTACCCTTTTCGTGATGAAAGTTCGGATAGCAGTAATATAGCAAAATATTATTCGATCTCCACGCCGTCATTCTTCGCAAGAGCGCCACTGGATTCGATCGCGTACTCCCTCCGCCGCCCAGCCCGTCCTTGAACCCAGACGAATACAATCCCACGCCCAAGCCGTTTTTCCAAAGCCGTATTGAAAACTCGAAATCAAATCCAATTCCCATTTCGCCCGGACAGGAGAACATGGGATGAAATAATCCAACTCGTATAAAATCATCGGTGCGAACGATTAAAGGTGCGCTGTTAACTTTGTACGCCCACATGAAAGCCTCGTCTGTGTTCGGATCTAGAAATTTGATAGGTAAAGCGCCAGCAGCGTTGCCATATTTTTCTCCAGCGTTTTGCCAAGTTGGACCTCCACGGTATCCTTTGGAGCGAGCGCCCCATTGTCTTTTGACCTCCATATTTTTTGACGTATCCAATCTGCCCGCGTGCCCGCCGAGCATGGACATTTTTGGTTGAACCTTGAACAACTTTAAAGCCCGAGCTAACCAATTTGGATCGTTGGGTCGATCGTCGTCCTGAATGAAAGCAACGAAAGGACCGTTTGCCGCACGACCCAGTCTGTTATAACCCCTAATTTCGTGCACATCTGGACTGTGTACGAGCAAAGCGAACGGCACTGAGTATTTATTTCTTCTGGCGGGTATTCTTTCGTCCGCGCTCTTATTTGCGGCCAAGATCACCATAGAGTCGTGAAATCTTTGAAGGCTTTTCATCCAGGCTTCGTGTCCGCTTCGAGAGTCGTTGTTCACTAGTAGTTCAGCGAGAACCGGAGATTTCTTGGAAAGCAACGCAGGAAGAGCCGATATAGATTTTGGACGGTCGTAAAACTGCATCACGATTGATGCCGAGACTTTTTCTGCACCCTGAGAGGCGTCCCCTCTGGCACCACCGGCGCGCCATCCGTCATCGCAAAACGCGGGTTCCACGTCTAAAGATTCTGGACCACATATTGTCCGCCCACCATCCTCACCGTCGCGAGATATCTTTCCATTCAGAGCACCGTCTGATTTTTTCGCGGTAAAAAGACCATCGCGATGATACTCGCCACTCGTGATCGTATCAATTACCTCGTGTGGAGATTCCGCGTGCATCGCCACGTACTTGCCGCGTACATTCTTTATTGCTTCTATGAGTAAATCATCTGGATTTGGATTATTGTCACCGCATGGTGCAGCTTTCTTCTCCGCGAGAAGCTGGTACCCTCCTCTCAAAAGAGCCTCTCGCTTTACCAATACAATCGAATTTGACGATGACAATGGACGAGAGTCACTAAAACCATCCTTGCGTTCTATTTTCCCGTCGCTGCTAAATTTTCCATCAACGACGAATATCGCCACTAATTTCGCATCTCTCGCTAACATCGCTTCTGCTTTTCTAATCCAATCAACAGATACATCTATCTCAGCATTTATTCCTCTCAAAGAGCTAGAACTAGAACTAAAACTAGAAGACAAGGACGACGAAGAAGTAGAAGAAGAAGAAGAAGAAGAAGAAGAAGAAGGATACATCAAAAGCACCGTCTCCGCGCTCGTCAATCTCAACAGTCGCGAAACCACCCTCGCGTCCGTATCCCTCGAAGTCGCGTAAACTGCGTATCCTTTACCATCTTTCGCTGAATTCGCCGCTTTCTTTACAAACTCTCTCGATCGCGTCGTCGTTGTAGCGGCTCTCTTCGTTCGCCTACTCTCTCTCTGCCTTTCTCGATTGCCGTTTTTCTCGTCAACTTCTTCACCGTCGTCTTCTTTCTCATCCTCACCGTCTTCGTAGAAAATAATCTCTGCCTTCCATTGCTTCGGCAAGTTCGCGTGCACTTTCTTTACCAAAACGTCCGCCCAACCCGTCGTCGTTTGCTCTCTGCCGATTCTCGTCGCAACCGCGATGGCCATCCGAACTCGTTCTATTCGATCTCTCTTACACTTGGGCGGCGCGAACCTCGGCAAGTTCTTCGGCGCTCCGCCGCCTCCTCGTTTCAGCTTCGCGCTCACTTTCGGCGGTTCGCCTTCAACCCACAGTTGACGTGTTCGGTCGCACTTCGATCGCTCTCCGTCCTCTTCCTTCTCCTCCTCCTCCTCCTCCTCGTTGGTTTCGTCCGAGACCTTCTTCGTCTTCCACGAGGAAGAAGAAGAAGAAGAAGAAGAAGAGGAAAAAGACGTCTTCCATCTCCCAAGCGCGTCGTCGTCGTCGCCTTCAGAACCCAACGACGACGACGACGACGACGACGACGACGACAACGACGACGACCCAAAAGCGGCGAGAAGAAGAAGAAGAAGAGATGCGCCGAGGCACGACAGAACCAACGCCGCGGTTCTCCTTCTCCCGGCTTTTGCGTGCGAGGGAGAGGAGAAAATCATCGTCGTCGTCGCGGCAGCGGCAGCACCGGCCTTCTCCACTTCCCTCTCGTAGTAGTAGTAGTTGTTGTTGTTTGCAAAGATGAAAGTAGCGATAGATATTACGCGCGCGCGCGACGGGAAAAATGATGAGGAAAGAAAAAAAATCTCAAAAAAAAAATAAATAAATAAAATACACACAAGAGAGAGAAGACGAGGAAACGAACGAAGAAGAAGAAGAAGAACGGAAGAAGAACGGAAGAACGAAGGATACAAGGACAGGGGTAAAGAAATAGAACGTTCTCTCGCGAGATCGACGATTTTTTTTTTTGGCGCATCTTTTGGTCTCGCTTTACAGTACGCTACACGAGGTGTTCCGCGCGCTGCTGCGGCGGCGACGGCGGAAGAAGAGGCTATATATTAAATATTTTTACACTTCTTGTTCTTCTTTTTTCTTCTTTCGCGAGATGATTTTGGAGAACGGCCCGTCTTTAACGTCGCAAAAGAGCGGGTATTGACAGTCGCACGAGCGAAGGTTTCGTTGTCTGCCAGCCTCTTTTTCTGTTTGATTGTTATAATCGCCGTCGTTGGCACAGCTGAGCGTTTGTCGAATGGTGAAACTATATCTGGTTTCCGTTCGCATTCGTCGCGTTCCGTCAATCATCGGATCTGACTTTCGCTTTGGAATATAATGCTGGCGATTGAACCGAGCAAAGTCGGTGAGAATGAGGAGAGATCGCCGAGGCAGCTCGAGCGCGCGGTGGGGGAATATCATCGTCTCGTTCCTATTTTGCCGCGCACCCGCGGTAGTAGTAGTAGTAGCGGCGGCGCTCTCCGTAGTCGAAGAGGTCGAATAGCCTTCCTCTTCCGCTTCTTCGTTTGGGTTCGGGTGGCGAAACTCCATCACACAACGATCACCCAAGGAGAGGGATAGGATAGTTCCCGTGAATGCGGAGTGCGTGTCCACGTGAGGGGCGATGCCACATCCGGGCGGATATTCGTTTACGGTGATTTGATCAAACGCGATGACTTTTTGAATCGCCTCGGATATTTGTCTTCTCTCCTCCTCGGTCCACGCGTCGTCGTTCGCGTTCTGACGCGTGAACAAAAAATCATTTTTTGCACTCTTCCTCTCTCTGTTCTTCTTCTTCTCGGACGCGTTCTCTTCGTCGTCGTCGGCAACGACCAAAGAGACGAGCGCCCGTAGCCTCTCTCTCACGTCCACGTCGAGCAGTTTCGGAATTTTCTCCTCGGCGTCGTTCGCCGCGTCGCGCGTGTCGTAATCAAACTTCTTCCCGTAATGTCGCACGCGGCGTTTCGACAGCGATTTCCATCCTCGACTCTTCTCCTCCGCTTCGTTTCGCCGCTCTAAATCGCCGCCTCTCTCTTCCTCGTTATCCTCTTTGCGATTCGCCTCGATGAACTCTAATTCCTCTTCTCTCGTGACAAAGTTTTCAATCAAAAAAACCCCGGGGATTTCGTATTTTTCTCTCAGCTCTCGACTGCTGAAAGACGCGAGCGTTTGTTTGTGCTGCTGCTGCTGCTGCTGCTGGTGGTGGTGGTCTCGTTGGTTCTCTTTGTCCCGTTGGTGTTGTCGATGACGCCGGGACGTTGATGCCGGTATCATTTGCAGAACCGAAAGAGAGAGAAAGAGAAAGAGAGAGATTTGCGCGCGCGTGAATTTCTAGTTGTTGTTCGTTTTCGTTTTGGTTTTCGCGTCGCGAATAAGAAGCGCCGGCGGCATCGCGAACGAAAAGTTTTGGTGGGAGCTCACCGGGCACCGACCCGACGACGACATCTTTCGTCGCTCTCGCGTTTGTGTTGTGTGATATGTGTGTTACTCTCTCTCGCGTTTATTTTTTTTTATGAAAACAACAAAAAACTTTTGTACAACAACAACAACGCAGTATTTACATATTAGAAAGGATACACTTTCTCTCTCTCTCTCTTTCCCTCTTTTGCTTTTTTACACGCACATGGCATCGCCGCTCGCGGCGGTCGTTTTATCGTCTTCTATTCTCTCTTCCTCTGTGTCTTCGCCTTCTTCCATGGGAGAATCTTTTACGCCTTCAAAGTCGCCGCTTCGATCGTCGTCATCGCCGCCGCCAAACTCCGAATACATCTCCTCCTCTTCCAACATCCATGTTTTAATCCTCTCTACGATTCCGTAAGACATGTTGTTCGTGCCGCCGTATTCTGGCGGTACTTGTTCTATCCTGAAATTAAACGGTGGCTGAATCAAAACCGACGGATCTTGCATCAAAATGTGAAATCTGGAGCGGATTTTCGGCGACGCAAATGCGAAATACTTCATCGCCGGCAACAGAAATTTCGTAAATAACAGCGGTCGAATGATCCCAGCCCTCTCCGCTCGAATTGGCAGGAAGTTCGCGATCGTGTATAAATTCACTCTGGAGTAGTTCACGTTGAAATGCTCGAAACTTAATCCGTGCATGTCGCACAGAAATATGAACCCTTTCTTTTGCGTCGTGGGGTAGTTTTTCAACGTGCGTAAAATCACGTAGTTGAGCATTTTCACCACCAACAACGAAGTCGCTCTCGGATTAATTCCCGCGCCATGAACAATTTTGCTCAACATAGTGACAATCAGCGCTCTCCCTTCCCCGTCCACGTTTTCAAAGACTTGAAAAGCCCCAGTTTCAAACGCTCGCTTCAACTCCTCGTCCGCGTTCAACTGTTGGATGTTCCGCAACGAACCAAACACGTCTTGATAGAAATCAAAATACTGCTGCGCGCGAAACAGCGTCTTGGCGACGTCGCAGTTCGTGCATCTCAGCAAACTCTTCACGACTAACTCGACCAACTCTGGATTTGCCGATCGTAACTCCTTCTCGATCGTGTTGAGCACGAACGCGAACCGTCTCTGACCGACACTACTTTCAAACTCTATGATTTCATCCGGATGTTCCGGGAACTCTAACTCGTGAAAAGACCAATCCGGCGCAAACTGGCCATTTTTCACCGGCGCAAACTGCTTCATCGGGTTCCACTTTTTCGCTCGAGCGTTCAAGCACTGCGAAAAGGTCGTTCGCTTACCGAGATTGTTGTACGCGAGCTTCGGGAAAACCTCTCGTCGTCGATGTTTCTTCTGGTTTTGTTCATCTCGTTTCGCACTGGGATTCGCGTTCGTCGCGTCGTCGCGTCGTTGATTTCCCCGCCATACCCGTCTCTTCTGTTCTTCTTCGTCTTCTTCCTCCTCCATCTCTTCTTCTTCTTCATCGTCGTCGTCGTCGTCGTCGTCGTCGTCGTCGTCATCGAAAAAGTCGTCCCATGAGTCGTCGTCGTCGTCGTCGTCTTCCAAAAAATCCTCCTCTTCCTTCCCTCCTGCAGCCTCTAGAAAAGGCTGATTTTTCGTCGACATCGTCGTCGTCGTCGCTGCCGCGAACCTACCCGCGGTGGTCGTGTTCTGATAGTGATGACGATGAGAACGATGACCCACGAGGTGGTCGTCGCTCCCTCCTCCCGAGTGGCCCGAGTGCACCGACGAAGACATATTTTATGTGTGTATGTCTTCTTCTTCTTCTCTCTCTTTTGATCTCTTCTTCTTCGCGATTGAATGATGCAAAGAGGAGAGATTTCTTCTTCTTCTTCTTCTTCTTATTACTTTTTTCGCTCTCTCTCTCTCTCCCTCCCTTCTAAACGAGAGAGCTAACCCCTTTCCGATGGTTCGATCGAAGATGCGCGTTCTTCTTCTTGTTCTTGTTCTTCTCGCCGCGACGCGAAAATGGAGAAATTTTGTCCTCTCTTTTCTCTCTCTCTCTGTTTAGGGTTTACGATTGCTACGATTGCTACGATTGCTACTTTGGTATTATTACTACCACTACTGTTGCTACTACTACTACTACTATTTCTACCTACTGTTTAAGTTACCACTCGCTCTCTCTGTAATCTTTAAGAAACACTCCGGATTTGGGAGGCCAGACGGTTTTGCGAAACGAAGGGAGAGGGTCGTCGTCGCCGTCTTTTTCTTTTTCTTCGACGTCGGCCACGCTTTCGAAAATGGGACCGACGACTCTCGCCGCCGCGTCTTCTTCGTCGATGGGCGTTTGGAAGTTGTGTTCTTTTGCGATTCTCGAGGCGACAGGGAGAGGGTTTTCGTCGTTTATCCATCCGGTGTCCACGCATGTCATGTATATGAAATCTTTTTTGTAATCCTTGGCGCACGTGGCGGTCATCATGTTCAAAGCAGCTTTGGCCATGTTCGTGTGCGGGTGATTGGCGGTCTTGTAGCGATAGAATTTGCCTTCCATGGCAGAAACGTTTACAATAAACGCGCATCTTCTTTCTTCTCCTCGCGTCGTCGTTGTCGTCGGTACGGGAAGTTCCATCGCCGTGCGTTTCATGAGCGCGCGTAATTTGCCATTCAAAACGAACGGCGCGGCGGCGTTTACGGCGAGAACTTCGAGCAGTTCCGGAGTTTCAATCTCTCCGAGTTTCATCGTCCACGAATTCTGCGTTCGCAAATCGACTTGTTGTCCGTTGACGTCGAAGACGTTTTCCGGGAACACGGCGTTTGTTTTCATTCTCGTCGTCGTAGTCATCGCCGACGTCTCGTCGGTGGCGGAAAACTCTTTATCTTTTTCGAGAACTTCGAGTTGCGACTGTAAAACAGACATAGGTACCGTCCATTCGTCGTCATCGTCGTCGTTATTATCAGTGGTAGTCGTTAGGAGCGTGTTGCCATTTTCTTCTCCTCCTCCTTCTTCTCCGTCGCCGTTTCCAATCATTTTTCGCTGTTCGCGGCGTTCCTTCTTTTTAACCAACTCACCCTTTAGTAAATGTTTATAGTACGTCGGCGGTCTCCGAACGGTTTGGCACGCGTTGTTGATGATGACGTCTAATCTTGGCAATTCTTTGTTCAATTTTTCGCACAGTTTCTCTAACGCTGGTAAATCTCGCAAATCCATGGCGACGATTTTCAATCGGTTCATGAACGATTCTTTCTGCTTTTGTTTTTTCAACAACTCCTCGTCGGTTTTCTTAAACCGTTCCCGAGCATCTTCCGGGAACCTCGTCGTCGCGACGACGAACGCGCCCGCCTTGAGCAATTTCAAAGCGACTCGAAATCCTATTTTAACTCTCGCTCCGGTGACTATGCAATATCTTCCTCGCATGTCGCAGGTGAAATGTCGGCGAAAATAGTTTTCCTCCGCGCAGGACGGACACATGGAGGCGTAAAAATGATGCACTTCGGTGAAACGTTTTTTGCAACAGTAACACGCGTTCGGATTGTGAAGAGTATTCTGGGGGGCACCGGCCAAAGTCTCTCCTAATTTCTCTCCGTCTTCTTCTTCTTCGACGACGCCGTCCGGAACTAACATCCCGGACAACTGATTTTGTTTGCCTTCGTTCTCCACCTCGCCCGCGCTACCTTCATCCATGCCGTTTCCTATGCACTTCCTCGCGGCATCTGTCTCTCTCTTCCACTCTAACAACTCCGTCTCGGAAGAGGCGTTAAAATTGGTCTCCTCCAAACGTCTCAATTTTCTCAACCGCTCTTCTCTCAACTTTGTTTTCGCCACCACTTCTCGATCCAACGCTCGCATCCTCTGGTTCCGATCGTTCCTCGCCCTCCTGGATTGCTTTTGCTCTCGATATTCCGCCGGGTCTTGACCTCGGTAGAGTTTCGCGGTAAAATATTCCACGAGCGGTAAAAGCAACGTGCGCAATCGCTTGTGCTGTTTGAGCTCGATGACGGTTTTAAACGACGAGGACGTTCCTCGCCGCGCCGCCGCGCGTTTCGTCCCTCCGTCTTCCTCTTCGCCAGCCTCCTCTTCGTCTTCATCTTCCCGTCTCTCCTCCAACGTCTCCTCGTCGTAATATCGCTCTCGCTGATTTTCGTCCTCGTCGTCCTCGTTCGGCTCGTCATCATTTCTCGTCTTCTTGTTGTTCTTGTTGTTCTTCGTCTCCTTTCCTCCTCCTCCTCCTCCTCGCTGCTTTTCTTCTTCCTTCTCTGTTCCTCCTTCCGCCGCCGTCCTCTTCTTCTTCTTCTTCTTCTTCCCGTCGCCGTCGTCGTCGTCGTTTCGCGCTTTCTTCGGCGCTATCTTCTCCAACACTTTCAAGCACGCGTTCAGCTCTTCCTCGGTAAACCCTCGTATCGCGTTCAACTTTTCCTCGAAACTGCCGGCGTCGTCTTTCGTCTTCATCTCTCTCCGTTTCTTTTTACTTCTCTCTCTCTCTCTCGAAACGACCCGAAGAAAAAACTTTGCTTTTTCTTTTCCGAGAAACACCCGCCCCCCCCGCGACGTTTTGGTCACACGAAGAGAGAGAGAGAGCCCGCGAGAAAGAGAAAGAGAGAGAGAGAGAGAAACTGGCGGCTTTTCCTTCTCCCTCGCTCGTGTTCGTCTCGCGCAGAGTATAAATAAAACAGTGCGGCTTCTCTTTGTTGTTGGGGGAACACGAGACGCAAAGACCGACAAAAAAGCGAGACTGAAACCCTAAACATAACAATGTCACAAAAAGTTAGTTGAGCGCGCTTCCTCAATAAATAAAGAGAGAGGA
>Ga0255759_10004651_pt1 | contig 11823 bp, 10 predicted proteins | sample 101ome_20_FD_179959 | JGI IMG/M metagenome (GOLD analysis project Ga0255759, IMG submission 179959) | Coastal salt marsh microbial communities from the Groves Creek Marsh, Skidaway Island, Georgia - 101404AT metaG (version 2) | ecosystem: Environmental > Aquatic > Marine > Intertidal zone >...
TGAATCGTTCGTTTTCGTTCGTTCGTTTCGTTCGTTTCCTCGTTGGAGGTCGTCGTGAAGCGCCGACCCGGGACGGACGGACGACCGACCCGCGGGAGGTTTGGAAACAAACCTTTTTGAACGCGACGAGGACGCCGAGCGACTGACTTTGATTGGGTTTTAATCGCGCGATAGGGGTGGTTGGATCAAGTGTTGGCGTCGAGAATGGACGTCGATGACCCGCCGATCGGGTTCGATGTGACGATGATGGATGGGATCGTCGATAAGGAGAGGCCCGGGGAAAAGCGAGGGCGGGCGAGCAAGGGGAAGCGAGGAGGTAAACGCGACGAAGCGAAGACTGGGGGGGTGGAGCCGTCGTCGTCGAAAAAGACGGCGGTGGCGGGGGGTTCGGTGACGAAAAAAGCAAAGGGTGAAGTGACGCCGACGGGGGGAAAGGCAAACCCGAAGGGTAACGCGAGGTTGCGTTGGACGCCCGAGTTGCACCGCGTCTTCACCGTGGCGGTGGAAAAGTTGGGAGGGTTAGAGTTGGCGACGCCAAAGGGTATCATGCAGTTGATGAACGTGCCGGGAATGACGATTCAACACATCAAGAGTCATTTACAAAAGTATCGGTTGCAGGAGATCGGAAGATCGGGTGACAGAGGGGATGAAGCAGAGCGAGAGCGGCGCATGGCTATTAAAAAGGCGCGAGCGAGACAGGCGCAAGATAGAGAGCGCACGATGAGTCAGGAAGACTTGCAAGCGCTCGCCGGGGAACCCGATGATCAACAGCCGGTGGTTGTGGCGGCGGCGGCGGCAGCGAGCGAGTTGGACACACCGGTGACGACGGCGAGACTCTCAGAACTCATCAGTCAGACGACGGGTGAGACGCCGCAACCCGCAACCGAGGTGCACTCGCTCGACGACATTTTAGCCCAGGCGTTGAAGCCGGCGTCGTCGCTCTCGAACAGTTTAGAACCTCTAGTCGCCGGTTCTACCCCGGGAACGTCCAACTCAAACCAGCTCGTGAGCGACGAATTGATAGAGTCCATGCCGCACGTTGGACACGCGCTTCTCAAACAGCTCGAGATGCAAAAGCAATTGCACGACCAGCTTATCGCGCAGCGGCGTCTGCAATCCGCGATCGAGGCGCACGGTAAGTACCTCGCCACGATCATCGACGAGCAGAGGCAACGCCAAGCCCCGGGCCCGGGTCCAGACGCGCCTTAACACCGCGCGAAGACGTTGATAAAATATTAGTAGAGACGACCGCTCCGTCTGGCGGCGTTTCTTAGTCCTAGCCAAGATCTTCAGTCAATCCGTCCGTCGGCAACGACGTCGACGAGAACGACGAAGTCAGTGTACACTACGAGTATCCTTGCAATTTCAAGCAGTCAATGATTCGGAAAACGAAACGACTCGAGGGGCGCCCGCCTCTCCGAGCGCGTTCGCGCGCGCGTGACAATGATACACAATACGTATAAACCGCGTCTAAAGTCTATATACAAATGAAACAACACGTCCAAACTAAAAAGTCCCAAATGTCCGATTGATCCCCGGGCACACACGACGCGAATGCGCGCGCCGAGCGGCACAACCCGTTTCGCCCTCCTCGCGACCGACGCACGCCGACGACGCACGATGGGAATCACGTTCGCCAAGCTTTTCCAGCGCCTCTTCTCCAAGAAGGAGATGCGCATTCTCATGGTGCGTCCGCCTCGCGCCCGAGCGACGAACCTCGCGCGAAACGACTGAGACCGGATCTCGACCGGGCCGAGTAATCCTGCGACGCGGCGACATTCGGGTTCCATCGTTCCCGTTCCCGTCGACCGACGCGTCGACCCGTTCGCGTCGTCCGACGCGTCGACGACGGGAACACATCGAGGAGTTTTTTATCGATTCGTTCATCGCGCGCTCGGTGTCGACGCGTCGTCGCGCGCGTCGTCGTCGACGGACGATGGACGATCGCACGATGATGGATCCGTTCGGTGTTGCGTTGGCGCCTCGAGGGTGCGAGAGAAACACCCGGGTGTGGGGGTATTTCTCGAATCTTGACTCGTCAAAGTACCCCCTTTAGGAGAGAGACTGACTGACGACGAAATCATCCTTTTACCCCGGACGCAGGTTGGTCTCGACGCCGCCGGTAAGACGACCATCTTGTACAAACTGAAACTCGGTGAGATCGTCACGACGATTCCGACGATCGGTTTCAACGTCGAGACTGTCGAGTACAAAAACATTTCATTCACGGTGTGGGACGTCGGCGGACAGGACAAGATTCGTCCGCTCTGGAGACACTACTTCCAAAACACGCAAGGTTTGATTTTCGTTGTCGATAGCAACGATCGCGATCGTGTGTCCGAGGCGCGTGATGAGCTTCACCGCATGTTGAACGAAGATGAGCTCCGTGATGCGGTGCTTTTGGTGTTTGCCAACAAGCAAGATTTGCCAAACGCGATGAGCGCGGCGGAGATCACCGACAAGCTCGGCCTTCACTCGCTTCGTCAACGTCACTGGTTCATCCAATCTACCTGCGCCACCTCTGGTGAGGGTTTGTATGAAGGTCTCGACTGGTTGTCGAGCAACATTGCGAGCAAGTAATCGGACGGTAACGACGATAATTAGATTGGTGGGAGCGACGGATGCGCTTCGCCGGGACGGAGCGCGGTAGACGGACGCAATGGACTGCATACCAGCACAAAATTAGAAGAGTTTGAATATTCAGTCTGTACGCAAAAACAATTAAGGACACTACAACGCTAGTACACGCTAATCCGCCAAAGCTGCCGCGGCGGCGCTGAGTTCTGCAAGCTCGATTCGCGCAGAACCTCGCCCCATCGTGCTCGCGAGGTACGCCTTTTTGATGTACTTGGACGCGTTCGGCGCCCCCTTACCCTTTGGTCTGAGCGCTAAAATCTCCTTGAACACCGCCGCAATGTTCTCTTCTATGTGAGCATCCTCAAAGTTCACCTTGCCCACCATTGCGTGCACGATGGCGTTCTTTTCTGCCCTAAACTCTACTCGACCGCCCAACATTTCCTTGACCACAGGCGTCACATCCGTCGTCACGGTACCCAACTTTGGGTTCGGCATCAACCCCCTCGGACCAAGAATCCGCGCGATTTCCTTCAATTTCGGCATCATACTCGGCGTCCCGATCGCTTTATCAAAACTAATCGCCCCCGAACCGCCCTCTTTAATCTCATTCACCAACTCTTCGCCGCCGACGATCGTCGCGCCCGCCCTCCTCGCCTCCTCCGCCGCCTCACCATCCGCGAACACCGCCACTCGAACCGTCTTACCCGTTCCATGCGGTAACTTTGCCGCGCCTCGCACAATCATGTCCGAACGTTTCGGGTCCACGCCGAGGTGGACCGAGAGTTCCACGCTCTCGACGAATTTCGCGCCGGCGTTCGCCTTGACCCACGCGATGGCGTCTCTCAGTCCCACGACCGCCTTCGGCTCGATCACCAACCGGCTCGGGGCTTCCGGCGCGTTTGCGGATTCGACCATCGTCTCCGCGGACGTCGAAAACGTCGAATGGGAGGAGGAAGACGCCGCTTTCGCGCGGGCGAAGAGCGCTCTCGATGCGAGAGGTTTTTCGGCAAACCTCGCGAGACTGAACGGCGACGCAAACGGCGACGGTACCGGCGCCGGTGGTGCCCGGGCGAGCCGGGTGAGGGCGTCGAGGACGCGTCTTCGTGTCGGTGCAGACATCGTGAGCTCGCGCGTCGCGGGCGTTGGTTGCGAGCGCGCTCGAAAGTGAGGCGTGGAGGTTTGAGCGATGGCTGTTTATGAGAGGGCGTTCGGCAGTGCTCGGGAAGGTGTGCATTTCGATGAATCTAAACGTCTAATCAATCAAAACGTTACAATCTATGCAAACCACCAATACACATGCGGTTTCTTCGCTAAGGTCGCGCCGGGATCGACCGTGAATGCGGGAGCGAACGACGCCGCGGACGCCGCAAACGGGGCGGCGCGAAGCGTCAATCGGCTAACCGAGCGCGCTTCATAGAAACTTTTCGCACGATAAACCCCTTGAGAGTTGCCGTGTCAGCGTCTCGCGTTTTCCATCGCGAACGTTGTTCACCCTAAAGAAGGGCGAGGAGGACAAACCGTCGGTATTGCCGCCGGACGAGTCGCAAAGGTTCGCGTCCGCTGAGGCGTCTTTGGCTTCGGAGACGTCGCGCGAGCGTTTCCTCTTTGTAGTCTTGGTGTTCTTTTGCGCATCCGATCGGTTCATCGACACGTTGGATTGCGAGCGAGAGAGCGCTTGCTTTGCTTCCTCTTCAGGATTGTGAAGCGCGCTGTCCAGGTCTGAAGGCTTGAACTCGCCCATTCTCTTGGATTTCTCGCTCGCGCCCATGATGAGCGTTCGCCTCGGAGATACCAACTCTGCCAGTGTCTTGCGACGAGGCTCAGCCATAAAGGATGACGCTCGCCGCATGAGCAAAGGCGAACTCTCACACACCCCATCGAACTCTGGGCCTAGCGCGTGTTCTCCCGGAAGCGTTACCGTCAGCCTCTTCGACCGCCGTTTCGGAGACATTCCATCCATCTCCAGCGGTACGTTTGCGAATGATCTCTCGTCAAACGACAGCTCGTTCAACAGCGGATCAGCAAAAATCGTGTTCGGCACAATTGTATCCGTCTCCACATCTGCGCTCGCCGTCTTCTCGTACGCATCCATAATCAAGTTTGGCTCCGCGACGAGTCTAAACGCGTCGGACACGTCGGCTCGAGCCCGCTCCGCTCCAACGTCCGTCGTCTCTCTCGTTGCCTCGCCGCGTCCGCTCGCGCGCGTCCCTCGTCCCGTATTCTGCGCTTCACCTTCATCATTCTTTCCGGTTTCGTGACCTCGCACCGATCCTCGCTTCGTAACCTTTGCGGTCTCGTCCCGAGTCGCTTCCAACACCCGCGCGCTCGGTTTCCTCGTTCGCGTTTCGCGACCGCGCATCCTGCGTTTCCGTTCCGCGTCAAACCTGAAAGATTCCGAATCGATGAGTGAATAGACGTTTCGTCCTCGTCCTCTCCCGTGTCCTCAGTCGTCACCGTCGTTCGATCCTATCCCGCCGGCGTTGTTAGTTTCCAGTCTGAACGCACGATCGAATCGAGTCGAATCGAGATCGTCTTATCGTCGTTTACACTGCACTCAAACAACCACCGAAGCGAGTATTCTTCGCGATGACGACACCGAGGCGATGTGAGAATCGAATGCTTCGCGACTCTCGTCCGTCTCGCGCGTCGTCGACGGCGTGTGAAGGTCACGAGTTTCCGTGGTATCGCATCTTGTATTTCCGGTGTGTGTTCGATTTATCGAAATTTTCGTAATTATATCACACAGATTGACTCGGGTCTGTATATGAGTACATCCAAGAGTTTATATTTTAGAATGGTAACTTCTAGGGTTGTGAATTATAACGTATTATAGAGTATATATTCGTGTTTGTATTAAAAATGGATAACTTAGGGTTCGGTATTGCGAACAAGATGACGTCGGCGGCGCACAGTCCGACGCCACTCTCGACCGCCGCCGCGCCGACGGGACGCGCACGGGACCGCCTCGACGGGTCGAACGCGCGCCGTTCGTCGTTTTACGTGCGACTTCGCCGGCGCACAGTCGTTTGATCGCGCGCACAGCGAGTGAAACGGACGACGTCGTTGTTCTTTGCTCGAGCAGCTGCAGGGGAAGCACGACTCTTTGAAAATGACGAGCGTCGCGACGCCGACGAGACGATCCTCGCGTTTAAGCGGGCGACAATCGACGGTGAAAGACACCGCGCCGGCGTCTGGAACGTCCTCGGCGACGGTGACGGTGACGTACACGCCGGATGAGGTGGCGAAACATGACTCGGCGAGCGACTGCTGGGTGATCGTTCGCGGCGGGGTGTACGACGTGACAAAGTTTGTGCCGAAACACCCCGGTGGGAACATGATTTACGTCAAGGCAGGTGGGGAGTGTACGGCGTTGTTTGATTCGTACCACCCGGCGCGCGCGCGGGCGGTGTTGGAGAAGTACCGGATCGGTGACTTGAAGCGTGAGAAGACGCAAACGAACGATAGAGACATCGTAGAGTACACGGTGGATGATTTGCAAGAGGGTGCGTTTTTTGCCGATTGTAAGCGCGGTGTGGAGAAGTACTTTAGAGAGAATAAGCTCGATCCGCGAGTGCACTGGGAGATGTACGTCAAGACGTTTTTCATCTTGGCGGGCATCGTCGTCGGGCACTACGGATCCTTCTTCGCCGCCAACGTTTCGTTCGGCGCCGCTTTGGTGTTTGCCGTGTTGCACGGAACGTGCAAGGCTGAGGTTGGGGTTTCCATTCAACACGATGCGAACCACGGGGCGTATGGCAACTCGCGCACGTGGTTGCACGCGATGCAGTTGACTTTGGACATTGTCGGCGCGTCGAGCTTCATGTGGAAGCAACAGCACGTCGCGGGTCATCACGCGTACACCAACGTTGAGGGTATCGATCCGGATATTCGATGCTCTGAGAAGGATGTGCGCCGGGTGAACGAGCACCAGCCCCACGAGGCGTACCACGCGGTGCAACACATGTACCTCGGTTTGATGTACGGTCTGTTATCTCTCAAATCGTGCTTCGTCGACGATTTCAATGCGTACTTCTCTGGTAGAATTGGCTGGGTCAAGGTGATGAAGTTCACCACCGGTGAAGCCGTCGCCTTCTGGGGCTCCAAACTCGCCTGGGCCTTCTACTACCTCTACTTGCCAGCCAAGTACTCTGCTCGTCCGTTGACGCAGCTCTTGGCTTTGTGGACGGTGACGGAATTCGTGACAGGCTGGCTCTTGGCGTTCATGTTCCAAGTCGCGCATGTCGTCGGTGAGGTGCACTTCTTCCGCTTGAACAAGAACAACCAACTGAAACGAGGATGGGGCGAGGCTCAGTTGATGACTAGCGCCGACTTTGCCCACGGATCCAAGTTTTGGACGCACTTCTCTGGGGGATTAAACTACCAAGTCGTCCACCACCTCTTCCCGGGTGTCTGCCACGTCCACTACCCAGCGCTCGCTCCAATCATCAAGGATGCTGCCGAAAAGCACGGCTTACACTATCAAGTGTACCCCACATTCTGGTCGGCGCTCAGCGCGCACTTCCGCCATCTTCGTAACGTTGGTCAAAAGGCGTACGTGCCTTCTTTGCAAACCGTCGGCTGAGCTGAAATCGTATGCGCGTTTTGACTCGCATCGCCATTCGGCACTGAATACGCGTGATTCTTCTCTATCAACACCTTCATCATCATATACTTTCACTGTAATATTTACACTTTCTGCTTTCTGCTTTGTGTTTCGTTTCTCTCTTCGTTTCCGCATCCAAGTCGAGTCGGCTGACGCGAGCCGAGGACGAGGGGATAATACTCCCCACACCCCAGTCCACGCCGCGCCCACGCGGTGCGACACGATGCCCGAAGGCGGTCGCGGGGGCGAACGCCTCGTCATCGCCGCCGTCTCCACCGCCCTCACTGCCCTCACCGCCCGCGCGCTCGACGGTTTCGGCCGTGGGAAAGACGCCTCGAAAGCGCAATCACAACCGAAAAAGTCCAAGCACAAGTCGATCGTCCGTCGTCTCTACCGCGAAGTGTGGAACAACGCCGACATTAAATCGGCGAACGAAGCGGCGGAAAAGTACGTCTCGGATGAACACGTACTGATCGACCCGTCGAACCCGAACCCGGTGCCGGGGGTCGAGGCGTACATGGATTCGGTGCGAGGAAACCGAGAGGCGTTGCCGGATTACGTGATCGTCATCGATGATATGATTGAAGAAGGGAATAAAGTCGTGGCGCAGTTGTCGTTTAAAGCGAGCTTGAACGAAAGAGAGGCGCGATGGACGGGGACGTGCGTGATGGAGTTTGAGGAAGGGTACATCATGAAGACGTGGATCAACACGGATGCCATGAGCGCCATGATTCAGTTGGGTCTCATGACGGATCTCGTTTCGACGGCGAGCGCCAAGTCTCGACCAGCGACGCAAGCGTTGATGGGCCGTAATGAACCGCACCCGGAGACCGTGCTCACGGGTGCTGAGTGGTTGCAGTACTTTGAGCAAGTGCACGAAAGCTGGGAGAGGAGCTCAATCGCGAGCGAGAGCGCCGTGGCGCTACGAACGGACAAGGAGTCGGGTCTAGACGTGGTGTGCTAAAACGCCGAAACGTTCGTCGCACGGTCGATGCCGCCGTATTTGTACATTTGAAGAGTTGAGACGCCATCGCGTGAGCAGCACCCCACCTGGCCATAAATATTAATTTTTGCTAAAAAAGAGTCACAAATCATCGTGTTCGTCCCACGTTTTCCTATGCAACACGTTGCGAGGGCCGTGTTTCATCAGCCAGGTTGCGTGTCGAACCGTCTCGAGCGTGGATGACGTGGACGCTATAAACTGAAGCACCTCGTATGGGGTGAACTTACCGTCTGTCAGTCCAGTCATGTACCTCGGCCAGTTTTTGTTGTCGCGAGGAAACATGGCCACCGTCGCGTCTTGAGAGTCGCTCCCGTACGGCGGTGGCACGTCGTTGTGCGTGCCATCGACGTAGGATATCTCCAGCGCATCGCGCGCCGTCTCGTTGGCGCTGAACATCTCTCGCACCGCACCCAAGGCCGAAGCGAGGTAAAAGTGCTTCCATTTATCCGTCTGCGGAAATCCCACGTACACCAAAACATCCGTCGTCCTTCGCACCACTTCCTCGTGAAAGGTTCCAGCCGTCACCTTGAGCATTCCATCCACCGTCTCCCCGTTTCCAGGCTTTTGTTCTGATCTATACTTCCTCATCTCCCCATCGCCAGCCCCGTCGTCTTCAAACTCCTCCAACTCGTGCATGGCTAACTGTTCCTTACACGCGCCTCGCATCGCCCGCCCACACACCTCCCAGTTCCAGTTCCATCCCTCCGGATCGTACCGATTCAGCCCCAACTTTGACGCCGCGCCCGTCGCGTGCCCACCACGCGACGTTCGCGCGTCTTCTCGAGGCACACCACCGCCTTTTTTGATCCATCTGTGATACGTCTCGGCGAGCTCCGTTTCGTAATCTTCCATCAACTTTTCACACGACCGTCGCGTCGTCGCGTCGTGCCACGTCGCCGACAGCCTGCACGTGCTCCCGAGAGCGTTTTCAATCAAATCATCGTACGCCCCGTACTCTGCGCGGGGTTTCGCGCGCACGGCGGCGATGGATGGGACGAGATTTTCGTTTAGCGCCTTGAGGAGCGCGTGACACGCGCGGCACTTGGCGTCTCGCCCGTACACATCGAGGCCGTTCGCAAGGATGGGTTGCGTCGGCGCGCGTTCGTTCGCGGAGAATATCTCCACCGCGCGCGCGGATGGCGCGAGGGAGAGGACGAGGACGAGCGACCAGACGAGCCTCATTCGCGCGCGTCTTCACTGAGAGTCAACTTGTGGCGCGACGTCTGGCAATTTTCGCACTTACAGTCTGCTATGGGGTTCTAACGGGCGAGAATAGATTTCATGTAATCGTACACGAGAAGCTGCACGACCACGATGGAGGTGACGTGGAGGATGCGCGCGCGCCATCCCGTCATCAATCCAAACGGTCCGAGCCGAGCCGCGGCGGTGAGGACGGTTTCCTTTGGCGTCGTCAGCGGTGGCGAAACGATGGCGATACCGATAGCGCCATCGTCGATAATCTCCTCGTCGGTCGTCGACGACACCAAAGGTTTGTTGTTTTTCGACTCTCCCTTGTTTCTCACGCTCAAGAGCGTGTCCCCGGGCTGACTGGCGAGAGACGCCATGACACCGGCGAGCACGGCGGATAACAACCTTTTCGTCAACACGGCTTCGTCGCTGAAATACGGCCCGAGAGACGTCGTCAACGCGTCATAACTCGCCAATTGCACCGCGGTGTACGGGATCATCTTGGCGTAAATAACCGGGAGGTTCTCCGCGACGGATGCCAGCCCGTCCTCCTCGGCGAACCGGCGCGCCGCTGAAAAGAAATCCGCCCCGTACGCGTCGTCGCTCACAGTTTTGATCCGTATCTGCTCCAGCGGCGTGAGAAACGCAGACCCGACAACCTCTGCGCACGACGCGCACGCGAGAAGCGTCACCAACCGATGGTCGCTCGAAGCCCAAGGAGCGCCGTCGCCGAACGCGACCGACTTGAGCAACTCAAACCCGCCGTACTTGAGCGAACCTTGCACCGCGTACCCGAGAAAGGTTGACTCCCACCCGCTCGCGAGCGCGAGAACGCCGTCTCGCGCCGCGATATCGCGCGCGACGGACAAGACGCGCTCGTCCTCAAACTTTTCGACCTGCAGACGAGTCTTGATGACATCGAGCGGAACGCTCAGGGAGTGAGACACACACGCGGCGACCCCCCCAGAAGCGGCGAAACCGGCGACGTCGACCGCACTGGCGGCGCGCGTTCTTCCTCGCGCGCGCGAGTCGCGCGGCGCGTGGATGACCGCCGACGTCGACGGGGTCGGGAAGATGCGCGACATGGTGTGAGGTCGCTTTGCGTTCGCTTACAAGTCTAGCCAAAAATCGCGCGCCAGAGCACTAGTTTTGGTAGTCGTATGGAGTTAACGGAGAAACTAATAGAACGAATCACGCGCGAATGTCCATCCAATCGGTGATTTCATCGACGAGCGCGCGCATGCGTTGCTTGTTTTCGTCCAATCCTGGAGCCGCGCGAGCGTCTCTGGCTTGCGTCCGCATGTTGTCGAAACTCTCTCGCAGTAATCCGAGTGGAGACCCATCCGCCTTGAGACCAAAGGCGTCGCCGAACGCGGCGAGCATCTCACCGCCTTGCTCGGCAACCTCGTAAATCTCATCCGGAACCTCGATGCCGGTGTCGCGCCACAACGGGAAGACGTGGTCGCCTTGCCTCGTGCGCACCGTGAGATCGATATCTTCAGCCGCCGCGGCTCCGGCGAGCGTCGCCGCGATGGCGCTCGTTTCGTCGATCGAATCATCGGTAAACTTGACGAGCAAGTTTCTCTTTACGGCGTAATACTTTTGTACAAGCTTTGCGGACTCTTGCGGAGTCGGCGTGAACTCGGCGCGGCCGTCGGCAATCTCGAGAATAACCGGCTCGAGGTTATCCAAAATCGGAAGCAACTCCTTGACGAGCGGCGGGGCAAACTCTCGAAGTTGCGCGTCGGCGTTTCTCGACATCGTCCTAAACGGCGATTTGTTCGCCGCATCTATGATTGGTGACAATCCGCGAAGACCTGGCACGAAGAGCTCGGCGAAGAGCGGAATGGCATCCGTCGCGGGGCGGTTATTGAACGAAATCAACACGTTCCCATCCCGCCTAGTCTCGTACCGCGACCCAATAAGCGTCGTGATCAACGCCCCGAGCGAGTGTCCGACGCCGTACACCGGAAGCTCATCGAAACCGGGTATTTCCTTTCGCAGCGTCCGCACGCACCGCTCGTACTTGTGCCACGTCTCGTCCGCCACGCGCAAGTGGTCCAACCCCAACTGCACCGGCGTCGCGATCACGAGCGCCCCAGACCGCTCCACCATCGACTCCAAAAAGTACCCGTACGTCACCTGCGGGCTCGCCCCGACGAACGCCCCACCACAAAAGTGCACGACGCGCTTAATCTCGCCCCCGTTCGCCGGCCGAGCGACGTACGCGTCGCCCACCTTTTCCCAACCTCTCGCCGACGAGCTCTCAGCGCCCATTCGCGCCGCCTCCGCGAGCGCGCGCTCGAACGAAGAAAACGCATCCCGCGTCGTCGTCGACGACGACGACGTGCGCGATTCATCGCTCGCGTCCTCCTCCGTCGTCGTCGTCGTCGTCGTCGTGTCATTCGACGACGCGGACGGCCGGGTGGTAATCCCGACGAACCGTCGTCGT
>Ga0255759_10004653_pt1 | contig 11823 bp, 11 predicted proteins | sample 101ome_20_FD_179959 | JGI IMG/M metagenome (GOLD analysis project Ga0255759, IMG submission 179959) | Coastal salt marsh microbial communities from the Groves Creek Marsh, Skidaway Island, Georgia - 101404AT metaG (version 2) | ecosystem: Environmental > Aquatic > Marine > Intertidal zone >...
AGCTTTGCTGTTTACGATTGTGTCTGCAGCAGCTCCGTCAAGCAAGTTAAGTTCAGCAGCAGTTGAAGAAACAGAAACACCAGCAAGTTGAAGACCGCCAGCTTTTGCAATGTTAAAGTCCAAATCGTTCGCAAGAGCGATATCAGAACCATTTGTAAGAGTAATCATATCAGTATCAGAATCTGTACCAATTGTTGAACCATCATCAACAGCCAAAGATCCAAGACTTGCAAGTCCAGAACCAGCGATTGTTGAAGCACCGGCAATAGCACCAGCGTTAGAAATACCACCAGATGAAACATCAAGAGAATCAACAGTAGTTGCGCGAAGATCACCAGAACCATCAGTTTGTGTGATAGAACCAGAGAGTTTAGCCTCGCCTAATTGAAATTTATAAGCCATAAAAAAATCCTCCAAGAAATTATAGCAAAAAGACCACGAGGGTCTTCGTTAGTAAATAGTAAAACTATCTTGGAATCTACCTAGTAGATGAAGAATTTCGATGTGCCATCTGAGTATATATTAATCGCAGCGTACGGAGATTCAAGAATAATGGAATTTTGGCCATCAATTGTCTGAGAGCCGCTTGCAAGGATAGTTATGTTCTTTGTGTCGGCTGCTCCAGATTCGTCTTTGACTGTAAAATATTGACCTGCATCATAGTCTCCAGCAGATGGTAAACGGATGTCAATTGCTGTTGCTCCGGACACTCCAAGAATAGTATCAGAGACCGAAGCAGTAATTGTTGCAGAGACAGCTCTGCGAGAATAAGAGATGCCGGCTTCAATCCCAAGATAAGCGGAAGCAGAAACTGTTCCATTGACAGTTAAAGTGTGGGTTGCATTTATCGTATTGATACCAACTTTGTTTGCTGAAGATGAAACAAAAATCGTACTATCTTGAACTGCTTGATCTGAATCATTACCAATGAAGATATGACCTTTGTCTAGGTTTGGCGTAGCATTGGTTCTACCTGCCCCACCCACTCTGACTTGTCCAGAATTATCAGATTTTAAAACTCTCGCTATGTTTTGAATTAATGCCCCAGATCCCGTTGGTGCAGAATTAGTTAAGCTACCGGAAACTCCACCTGATCCTGTTTGAACATATAATGTTTCACCAGCAGAGAACGCACTAGTGTCGAACCCGTTTAATCTTCCAAGAGTAACGATTCTTACTTCATTCCCATCATTTACTGTTCCATCAGCCACAAGACCCATAGCCGGCATTTTTGATGCATCATCAGCAGCTGCCAATGCGATTGTTGGAGTTTGCCCTTGTATTCCTTTAACATAAACAACTTGGCCTCTACTGATTGTTCCACCTTCATCATTGATAGCAGTAAACATGAGACCACCGTCAAGGAATTTTGCGTAAAGATTTTCATACTTTAAGTTAACTTGCCCAAGATCATATTGTTCGTCTGATAGCGGAACGATGTGAGATGATGTCAAGGCACCATTGAAAATTGATGATCCAGTTAGAATGAACTCAGAGCCATCGAATGTGAGATTTGCTTCTCCATCAAGTTCGGTTGTTGTGGAGCCAATGGTTACAAGTCTGTTCTCAGCTTGATTGTTTAATGCTGTAACAGCATCACCACCTGCTGATGCGGAAATATCGGAAATTTTGTCATTGAGGTATTTTCCAACATAAATGTAAGCAGAAGCAGAGACAGGAACTTTACTAATTCCAGACACAGAAGCAGTGTAATCTTGAACAAAAATAGTGCCAGCGTAATAATCAACAGTCCAGTCAATATTATCCGTGAAAGAAATCTCAACATCACTTGAGTTATATAATTTCAATTGATAAGGATTAGGATTGCCAGTTGATGTGAACGGAGGAATTAATTGTAGAGCACCACGAGAAGAATAAACAACACTGTCATTTACAAAAACTCCTGTCCCAGCATTCGAATTGGAAGAACTAGTTTCATAATCAGAGGCAAGTTGTAGATAGTACCCATGTGGCCCAAAGTCAGAAGATTCATCACCGGGACCACCATTTGTTTCACCATCTGCATCGTATCTAGTACCAGTTGCTTCAACAACTTTAAAATATACTTTCTCAACGGTTCCAGGATCTCCGGAAGAAGCAGAATAAACTGTGTAAAAACTACTACCGGGAGCATTTGGAATAACCTCTGCGAATACACCTTCGGAAACCACAGATACATTTGAAGGAATTGCTTCGTTAGAAACGTCTTTGAGGTTGGACGTGTGTGCTTTACCAAGAAGTTTTTTGGCTGCTAAGTTTGTTAATGTTAAGTTCGTTTTTCTTGTTGACATTTCTAATCCTAATATGAAGCCGTTATTTGTGTAAGATAGCCGGTCCAACTTTTATGAGCAGAAACTTTTAAAACAATGTATTCATTTGAGGGCCACGACAGTGTTCCTAGAGTTATAGCAACATTTGAACCGTCAGATGCATCTTGATCTAAATTTCCATTACCACCATTGAAAATTCCATATCCATCGGTATCAGGATCTACTCCTCCTTGTGGAATAGCTACATCTCCCCAAGCTGTAGAACCGGGAACCTTCATTTCTATATTGATCCTGTCATTTTCTCCGAGAGCGCCATAATGCACTGATCCTGTTTTAGCAACAATGGTTGCGTCACCTTCAACATAGATACTAAAATTCTGCACTTCTGTTGCACCGGTATTTCTAAAGTAACGATAGTAAGTTCTCACACTCTCGGATAATTGTGCGGTTGCATAGTTGGGATTTCCAGCTGGTGCCTGAAGTCCTGTTGATCCTTCACTGTTGTTTCTGGTATCTCCGGCATTTCCAATTTTCAATGGAGAAATAGCAAATCCGTTCACTACAACCATGCCATCATTGTATTCTGGATATGTGGTGCCATCATTCATAGATCTTTGTGAATTCCAAGCGTTTGAGGAGCTTGTAACATCTGCCTGTGTTGCGTAATTTCCAGAAACTATTCTATAGGCTTCTGTATTAAAATATTCTTGAGTTCCTAGATCTGTGCTTCCGTTTGAACCTGAATAGACCATAAACGATGTTTTGGACGCGGTAGATGTTGTTTGATCTGATTTGAACGGATGAAGAACTCGTCCTGTAACCGACACATCATAGTCCGTAAACAACCCAAGTCCACCAGAGATGGATGTGAGACTATCAAATAAAACTGTTCCGGTTATCTCAATGTCTGTTGTCTCACAGCCTGTTGTGTTGTTTAGTGCCGGCATAGAGGTTGAAGAAACAGCGGAATTAAATGTATTTATTCCTGAACCAGTTATTCTGGTATTTGAAATTGAACAATTGGTTGTTGTTGGAAATGTTATTGCTGTTCCATTTTGATAAACGTTTCTGTAGAAGTTAGATGCAGTGTAAGCAAAACTTGCTGATGGACGAGAAGCAAAGTAACCAATTCCCGACTGGTAGTAAACATCATTGTGGTCAAAGTCAGAAAGAACTGGTGTAGAAACTGCTGTGTCGTCTGTTGAACCAGAAGGATCAACAACCCATTCAACATAATTTGTTGTATTAGCACCATGCTTTACTCTCGCATAGTTCCAGCCAACATTCTGATCGCCTGTGGCAATTCTATATGTTCCTGTTCGATATGGTTTGGTATAATGTGGGATACTGGACAATGTACTAAATGAAACAGCTGAAAGATTAAATCCAGAGCCGTTTCCATTAAAATCATTTGGGATTGAATTCAATGTGCTTGTTAAATCAATCGTGTGAACATCTGCTCCATTTACTTCTAATACAAGAGAACCGCTGTATCCGTTAAAGAAAGCATCGGCAGGATAACTACCGCCACCGTCAGCGCCAATTGCATCATTCACGGTTCCTGTGATTAATTCTGCAGCGGAGAAGGCACCTCGGCGGTCTCCGGAAACAGAATACAAGCCATTAGAGTCAATATCATCTGCTCCAATAGTTGCCGATCCTGTTACATTCGAATAATCAGCAACGCTGTTTGAGGTTCCAAAAGAAAGTTTAACAGAGGTTCCTGTTTGAGACGCATTGATGTCGCTTAATACTTCCGGAGTTGCTTGACTTTGATTAGCCGGCAAAGTAAAGTCAAGTTGAGAAATATAGCCAGTCCATGAAGTATCAGCTACAATTTTTAATAATATTTTATCTCCAGCAGCAACAGATTCTGTTCCAAAAGTCACAACATGAGTATCTGAATCACTAGCTGCTGATACCAAGGCTCCATCGTTATCTGATGTGTTTCCATAAACAAATGCTTGAGTTACATCCATCCAGCCGGTTGATTCCGGAACTTTTGCAAAGACATGAACGTTTCCTGTTCCGAGAGCGGAATTGTTGTATGTTGTTCCTGTTTTGGTTGATTCTATCTTAAAGTTATACAAATCAGTCAATGTTGTATTTTCAATTACTCTGTAAAATGTTCTCGTCCCAGATTCCCCAGAATAATCAGGCTGTCCGGTTTCAACATTTAACAGGCTTGAAAAATCTCCACCAGCAGGAATATCTGCATCGATTGGAGAATAAAGCCTCTGATTGAAAAACAATAGTCCATCGTCATGACCGGTGTTTCCATCTGCGAGAGCCATAGAATTTTGAGAATTCCAAGTAGCTGCAACGGCTGTAACGCTAGCTTGTGTCGCATATGAACCAGAAGTTTTACGATAAGTTTCATCATGAAATTTTTCTGATGTGTTTGTACTAGCTAAAGTTCTATTATCAATTAGAAATCCATTTCCAGTTGTTGCTGAGCCTGTTGTAGATATCGTTGCTTTGAATGGATGAGTGACTGTTACATTTGCGGTTATTGCTCCACTTACAAGTGAAGTGCTATTATAATCCAAAGATGCTGTCACGCCAAGAACTTTTGTGTGGTCTTCTCCAGCGCCAGTGTTTATGTCAGCGACAGATTGAGCAGACGGAGTTGAGCTATTTGTAACAGTAAAAGAGATTGGAGTTCCAGATGCTTGATAAACATTTCTGTAAAGATTATTGATATCAACTTTATAGTTGGCTGTTGCATCTGTGTTGTATTGAACACCGGAAAGATATTTAGATCCAACCAAGGTTACATCTTCAATTCTTCCATTCGACACCGACAGATCATCAACGGAGCCAGATGGATCATTTATCCATTCAACATAATTTGTTTCATAATCAGTTGCTCCGATTGTATGAATTGCTCTCGCATAGTTCCATCCGGGCACCATGTCATTAACATCAACTTTAAATTTTGCTGTTCTGTGTTTGAAGATGTACCACTCAGAGTTATTTCCATCATAAGAAGATGCTGTCACCGAGACATTAGTAAAGCCAGAATCTCCAGTTAAAGAATTTGCTGTTCCGTTTGGAGGATTTCCTGATCCAGCAAAACCATCTAAATCAACAGTGTGAATAATGTTGCCATTCAATTCTAATTTTAGTGATCCGGTTTCGGCATTACCAAAAGCATCATCAGAATAAGCAACATAAGTATTTTGAGTAACTTCTGTTACATGAAAGTTTAAAAACCCTGTAACGTCTGTGTCATCCGCATAAACACCTAATCTAAAATTATCTCCAGATGTTGCAGCAGCATATGATTGAGAAACATCAACTGCTGTAAATCCGGCTGTTGTGTTTGAAGAAGTATAGTCAGATAATGTATTTGAAGAACCAAAAGAAAGTTTGACCGTAGAGCCAGCAGAATTATCATAGTTTACGCGTGATAAAGCCGGCGCTGGGCTTGGAGCTAGAATTTTTAGCACTTCGTTGAAGCGATCAATTGGAACGCCAATTAAAGTTGAAGTTGTAAAATCTGTGAAAAGACCATCGGTGTAGTCTCCATCCTCTGCTGCTCCAATTGTTCCACCTGAACCACCAGCAGAAGAAGTCAGAACAACATTATTGTTAGAATCTAAAGCCAAAAAACTAGATGTTGTAGCAGTCCCAGCAGTTAAGCCAGTCAAACTCATTTTTGAACCAGTAATAGATCCTACAAATGTATGTGTATCATCAGAAGTATCTCCAAACGTTGTAGAGCCTGTTGCTGAGATATTAACAACATTTCTGTCTGTTACGTTTGTTACAAACTCATTTACGTAAAGTGTACCAGACAACTCCATGTTCCCAGACAATACTAATGTAGAACCATCAAATGTTAGATTAGATTCGGCTGACATTGTACCATCACCATCTGCTGTAAGTAATCGATTGTTTCCATCATTATCGATGCTAACAGAAGAAATACCAGTTAAATTCGACCCATCACCATAATATGCAGATGCAGAGATATTAACAGAAGCGCTAATATCTCCAGTTACTTCAAGTGTATTGCTACCAGTGTTGAAAATTAAATTAGGGGAACCAGTTAATTCATTAGCACCCTTTTTAATTTGTATAGAACCGGTTGGCCCTGCTGCTCCTGTTAGCGCACCACCTGCTACATATGCCCAGCCGAATTCAGCCATCTAAACCTCTCTATCCTACGCCGGCAGAGCCAGACCAGTTGTTCCCAACAATATCACCAGAGCCAGAAAGGTTATTGATTCTTTGTACAGGGATGCTAGTGAGCCCTGCTACAATTGTAATATCTGCCGCGCTATCCAAATGGAGTTCAGAAAGCTTTAAATTTAAAGGTTCTGTGCTGCTTGTTGCAGGAACCAAGAAATAATTTGTACCACCAACTCCGTTCGCTGAAAAACCGACTTTTCTGTCTGTGGTACCATCATTTATAATCTTAACCCAGCTCGTAACATAAGGAAAGGTTACGGTTGTAGAAGATGGATCAATAGCATAAGGGATTCCTGAGACTTGATAGGAACCGACATTGTTCAGTCCCGCTGTATATTTAAATGTTGACATAAATTCTCCAAAACTACTTTAATTAGTATTTTTCTTTTCTTTTTGCTCGTTCTTTTTTCTTCGGGCAATGGCGCGTTGCTTTGCTCGTCTTTTGACATCAGAGCGTTTTTTGTGATGTCGCCTTTCTTTTATTTCTTCGATAAGACCAAGCTTCTTGATCTTTCTTGTAAATCTTCTTATTAAACGTTCCCCGCTTTCGTTTCTGCGAGGACGAACTGTATGATTAGCAGCCATTAATCCTTTCCTGATAGTTTTTGCCAAATCTTTGCAGAGTGACCAGAGAAAATGCTTGAGATGTCAACACCAGGGTCATTTGGAGCGACGCTATCAAGCGGCCCTTGTCCTTGTCCGGATCTTGGTGCAGGAGCAGGTGTTGTTCCTTCGAATAGATTAACACCATTGTAAGCATCCTTTCCAATTGAATCTAGGAGTTTACGCTTTCGTTCTTTTGCTTCTTGCATCATTCTCTCTTGTCTCGCAAAGTCTTGTTTGGGTTGTTTGGTCTCAACAATTCGTTCAGAACCAGAGGTGCCCTTCATGACTTCACTTATAATAGTAGAAAGAGCGCCCTCTTCAAAGATTACCTCTTTGATGCACTCTTTAATTAGCGGCTTAAGCATATTTTTCAATTCGTTCTTTTTCATTTAATCCTCTAAAATTTTCTTAAATAAATCATCAACGATGTTTTGTTTTGCTTCGTTGATTTTGTTCTCGTACATTCTGCTTTGTTCTTTTGGATATACGAAAGCATTTGGTGTTGAAGGTTCGGAAACGATATCAAAGCAAATAAGTTCAAAATCTTCTTGAACAACAGTGCTTCCCATTGATTCTTTAACAGAACCAAGTCCACGAGAAGATATTCCAAGTTTAACACCAGCGTTGATGAGATCTTTTAGAATACGACCGGATGGTGTATCAAGCACTTTAATCTTGCCCATAACGTCTTTACCTTCCCACCATACATCTGTGATCATATGAGAAACGTTTTTAAGATTGATAACAGAGTCATCAGGATGATCAAGTTCACCGCAGGCACGGTTATCTTGAACAATCTTTTTATAATTGTCAACTTCACGCTTCAATACCTTAAAGGGATAGGATCTTCCGTTTCCATTTTTCTTATCAGCAGTTTGAATACGACCGGACAAATATAGTGTGCCGTTTTCAACTTCTCTCTTTTCTCTTTCAGAAAGAAGATCGCGACAAATACCGTCTTTGCAAAGTTCGTTAAATTCTGTTAATAATTGTTTTGCCATTAAATTCTCCAAAAAAATAAAAAGCGGGCGCTACCCGCTTGTGTCAGCTACCAGAACAACAGCGTCTTACAGGTTGTAGCATCCATTTTTTACTAATCATTTTTAACTCCATGTTTAAAACCAAAATCATCAACCAACATCGATAAAATGTATGATGTACCAGCAGAGATACATCCGCATAAAAATGCGTTAATTAATGAATATTCAAATGTAAATAGTTCGGTAAAGTGGTTTATCGCCCACATAAATACACCAACCCAAAAGCCCATGCATAGTGGACAATGAAATAGTGTGTTCCATTTCTTTGTGTAGTCTTTCTCTGGCCTCAAGTCTTCAAAGATTTTTCCATAGACGAGAATGAAAGTCATACCATAACAGGCGAGAATAAAATGTAATGTTTCCACATGAACCTCTAGTTTAATGATTTATTGGCAAGTCTAGAATATATTTCACCAAATCTATTCATACCAAATGTGAGTACTCTTTTCTCAAAATCTTCTTTATTCAAATAATCATTTGATTCATGATTTGATTTGTACATATTCAACAATGTATCACCGGCCGAATTATTAACTTTTTCTAGAGAATGATGTGAAGCATTTTTGTCATCGTGTTTTTTGTATGGAGTTCCACAATCATCTTCTGGGTCGTTTGGTGTCTCGTATGTTGTGTAGTCAAACTCATCATTTCCCTTAGAAGTCTTTCTTTTTGCAAAATCAGGACTGTTAGACATTGAATCCCAAACTCTCTGTGCACCGGGTAATGTTCCAGAATATTTATCAGATGTTAAACCGGCTCCATCAGGAATAGCAGCAAAAGCAAGAGAGTAAAGAAGTTTACCAAAGTCTTGGCCTTGCAGAGCGGGCTCAACATAAACAGCAGAAACCTGAAATGTGTTTGGGATGCATTGAAGCCTATCATCACCAGGTTCTGTTATTTGCATAGCAGCAATATATCCAATTACATAAAAATCGTCAACATATTTTTGTTTTCTATACAAGACAATATGGTGTTCTTCATCATCATCGTCCCAATGATAAACACATAGATCTTTCTCAAGATGTTCATTATCAAATGGTATAGTTGGAGCACCTTCTAAGATTAAAAACTTTCGCCATTCATTTAATATTCTTTTCATTATTACAAAACCTTTTTTATTATTTATTATATGCTTTATGAAACCCATCAGCAAAGTCATTAAACAATTGTTCTTTAAAATTGTATTTAGGAGCTACTTTTTTCATTTTCTTTTCATAAGTTTCATGGTTTTTACCGTATTTGTACAAATATTTAGCGTATTTATTTGTATTTTTCATTTTCCAAGATTGATCGGTTGCTGTTTGTTCAGTTGGTTTTTCACAATTGTCTTGAGGATCATCTGGTGTTTCTTTTCCAGTGTAATCAAAATGATCATTTCCAGCCTTTGTTTTTTGACTTGTGATTTCTCCTCTGCTAATCATCTTGTCCCATCTTCCTCTTGCAGAAGTTTTAGTACCAACCTTTTGATCAGAAGTTAAATTTGAACCCCTTTTGCTTGCTAGAAGAAAAGCCATACCATAAATTAACGGACCATATCCTTGACCTGCGAATTTTTCGTCAACATAAACATTACTTACTTGCATAGTTGGGCCAATACAAGGTTGTTCCGTATCTTTAATATAAATTCCACCGATAACATTAAATGCTAAGCTTTTATCCTCTTCCTTTGTTACCGGTGTATATAGGACCAAAAGAAGACTATCCCAAGTAGGTTTCATGAACACCCCAAGATCATTTTTGTATTCTTTCTTAGGTTTTTCATCGGTTATTCCGAGAAAATTTACAAATTTTCTCCATGCATCAAAAATTTCGTTTATATTATCCATCAGTATGTGTATCTCCCATAAAGATAAGGAGCAAAAAGATTCTTTTGAAGAATTGATCCTTTCTCTTCTTCATGTGGAACTTCTCCGAGTTCTGTGGCTTTGTCGTCATCCGGATTCAATAATTCATCATCCATCATTTCATCGTGCTGTTCCATTTCTTCGATCATCGGGCCTTCTTCTTTGAACCACTCTGCGATTTGTACAAGAGCGCTTCTAACAGAATCATATTTTTTTGAATCAATAATTTTAGCTTCCATAGAACCATAGATATTACCACCTTGAATTGAATCATAAGCAACAATACCATGTTTTCTCAAATACTCAAACAAACGAGATTCAGCACCATATACATTATCAGTAAGCATATCCTTTGCAAATGCAACAATCTTTTTCTTTTCTTGCATAAGGACAATATCAATATCCTTATGATCATAAATCATAAGATCTCCGCTTAAATTCTCACGAGCTGTCAATTCAAAAACATAATCTTTCAATCTATTGTTTGTAATCTTAACACCAACAGTTGGATTGATTTTAATAGATGTGTCTCGGCCAATACCAACATCAACTTGCCCAGCGTCACGCTCAGCTGATGTAACAACATCAATTCCAGATGGTTTCAAAATATTAACACGAACCATTATATTTCCTCCACCAAATCTTGAATATAAAATAACTTTTTAACAAGTTTTTCATCTAATGGTTTCTTACCAAAATCTTCAAGAATTACCGAGACTTTTTGGAGTTTTTGATGTTTTTCTTCTCCAAAGGTGTCAACACCCTTTGAAAGTTTTTCGGCGAGTTTTTCTTTCAAATTTCCAACTTCTTCATTAACAAATGATTTGAGTCCGAGGCCATTGTCTGAGAACGAAACAATGTAGTTTGTTAAAAGCTTCTTTTGGTTCTCTTTGAGAGAGTTCTTATAAGTTTCATTAAATTTGTTTACGAAAGTCTTGTATGTAAGATTATCAATATGTTTCATTTCTTTTTCTTGTGTCTCGGAGGGAACAAGCAAAGCTTTGACTTTTGTTTCGACAATAAGACGAGATTTAGCGTGTGGAATATTATCTTGAAACCAAGCACCAACTGTTGCAATATCTTTGTAATTTGGAACAAAGTTTTTGAATACATCTGAGCCAAGCTGTTGATTAATCTGTGTTATAACTTTTGTTTGAGCGTTGAAAACAGATTTGCGATCAATAGCATTGTAATCTTTCTTTGTCTCGACAAGAAAACGTTCTGTAAAATCTTTTGTCATTTTATCTTTGTTTTCCAAGATAGATTTGTAAAGATCTAAGTCTCGTTGCAATAGGGACCCCTTTGCAAAGTTTTCTCTAATAATATTTACAATCTTTCCTTTTCTTTCTTCTTGTTGTCTTACAATTGCTTTTGTTAGTTCTTTTACAAGAGATTCGTAAAGAAAAGCGGTATTTCTTTTCTTATTATGCTTCATTAAATTTCTCCGTAATAATATTTTCCGTTATGTTCAACAGCTCCACGATGACCTTTTTCAACTTCCCAAAACTCTGCATCTTCAATAGTGTCACCTTCCGGAACTGCTTTATCTTTTTTCATTTGCGCGAAGATTTTTTCCTTAACTTCTTGAGGCACTTCGCCTTCGTTGAGATTGCTAAGTTCTTCTTTAATTAATTTTTTTATTCTTTCAAGAGTTAGTTTCATCTTCTTTCACCTTTTTCAATAGACTCTCAATCAAGTTATCAACTTGCTTTGATGTTTTAAATAGTTTCTCTTCTTCTGTTTCGTTACTTTCTGTAATTCCACGAGCGAGAGAATCTAAGCCACCAAAACCGGACTTACCTTGAAAGGTTGTTCTATATGTGTTTCCATATTCTCCAGTGGCTTGGTTTTTCATTTGTTTACTTC
>Ga0255759_10004655_pt1 | contig 11822 bp, 10 predicted proteins | sample 101ome_20_FD_179959 | JGI IMG/M metagenome (GOLD analysis project Ga0255759, IMG submission 179959) | Coastal salt marsh microbial communities from the Groves Creek Marsh, Skidaway Island, Georgia - 101404AT metaG (version 2) | ecosystem: Environmental > Aquatic > Marine > Intertidal zone >...
AAAGACGGTTCAACCTATTTAAATTTACTTTTACAAGACAAATCGGGTTTAATTAGAGCACGAATATGGGACAATGTTCAAAAACTTTCTAAAAAGTTTAGTAATGGTGATCCTGTAGCTTTAAAAGGTGAAACATATCAATATGGAGAAAATGTATTAATTAAAATTGATAATATTTCTCGTGCAAATGAGAAAAAATATAAAAAATACGGATTCGAAGCATCAGACTTGATTCCAACTTCTAAAAAAAATCCAAACGAATTATGGAAAGAATTGACTAAAGAAGTAAACTTAATTTCAAAGAGCCATTTGAAAAAAGTCACGAAAAATATCTTAAGAGATCATAAGGAAAAGTTTAAAGTTTATCCTGCTAGTATCTCGTTTCATTATAACTATCAGAATGGATTAATTGAGCAAACGGTATCACTTTTAAAAGTTGCAAAGCAAGTTGGTTCACATTATGATATTGATTTAGATTTGTTAATATCGGGAGTATGCCTTCATCAGATTGGTAAGCTCTATTCTATAAATCTTGGTTCATCAATCTCTAGATCAAATCATAAATCCTTAGTTGGAAATGCTATACTATCAAGAGACATTGTTAATAAATATATTTCTGAAGTTAAAAATTTTCCTGAGGATGATAAACTGAGTTTAGAACATTTAATTTTATCGTATCAAGGAAGAAAAGAGTGGCAAAGTCCTGTAGAGCCCCAAACGCTTGAAGCAATATTATTACATTCCATCAATTTTATAGATTCTAAAATCAATTTTATGAGAAGAAATGAATCATAAAAATATTTATGTCTCACTTTATTTTCTAGCTTCCATTGTTTTTACACAAGAAAGTATTCCTTTTGATATATCCAAACAATTTGCAGTCCCTTTGCAAAACAATCAGCTTATTTGGAATTCTGATACTTCATTTAACAATTTGTTGATTGATAAATCTTCTAGAAACTTTAAGAATAAATTTGAGAAATTAAGCTTTGAAGCACTTCCAGAAGATTCATCTTATGTAAAAAGTAAATTTATTTATGAATTTGGTGATTATGGATATGATAAGTTGAGCGTTGGATTAAAAAAGCACTCTCCCAATGAAACATTTAAATTTATAGGATCAAAGAAAAGTTATTTTGGTGAGTATTCAGAATTTTCAAACGCAGAAAATCCTCCATTAAGTTTATTTTATAAGTTTGATTATTCAAAAAAATTTGAAAAAAATAAACTTTATTCTTCTGTTGGATATTTTAGGGAAGAATCACAATTTAATTTTAACTCTATTGAATTTGATTCATCTTTAAATAATGAATTTTCTGATTTTTTATCTCTAACGATTGGAAATAATTTTATTAAAAATGACTACGATTTTGATTTACAATTAAACCACATAAGTAAATTTGAATCTCTACTTCTTAATCAATATGCGATCAACAATAAATACGATTTAGAAAGAAATAGATTAAAAGCTTCAATTCAAAAAAATAACTTCTTAGCTCTAAATGTTATTCTAAATAATAGTTATTATTTTAATGAAAGATCTTCAAATGGATTTTCTTTGAATGCTTTAACCGTCACTACACAAATTAATAACTTTCTAACGCCTAAAGGAAGCTCCTATCCAGTTGGTGAAATTGTTTATGGTATTGATTTAATTGAAGACAGTGTCAAGCCAAATATCTACTATAAAAATATATTTGGAAATCTTGATGTAGTTTATAAAACAAGAAATCAGCATTCGATGGTTCTTTTTGATGTTTATGATTTTTCTGGTGAAGGAAGATTTAGTGGTAATAAAGTTGAAGAATGGAAAAATTTATCACTCACTTACTATTTTAATACTAAAATAGATATATCAGCTTCTTTAAAGTATATTGAGGCCAATAATATTATTGTACCGATTGAGTCAGGAGAGGTTTTCATCCCAGAATCAGATAGATATGAATTTATAGATGATAATATGATGTCTTTACAATCAAACTTTAAAATTCCATTAAAATATGGTTCATTAAATTTTAATCATTCTTATAATTTTTACGATAGCCTAATAAGTTCAAATAGAAAGCATATTCTTAGGCTTGATTATTTATATAATTTATCATTGGTTAAAAATAATTTGGGAATAGATGGTAAGCTGAGCTTAGAATATATGTCTAAAAATAATTCAGACATGGGTTTTAATTATTTTAAAAATATGCCAGAAAGAAGAAATAATATTGATTCTGATGATTATTTTAATATTTCTTTAAATGCTAATATTTCAATATCTGATGTAATACTTACTGTTAGACTTCAAAATGCATTAAATAAGTTCAGCACAGACAAAGACTACTCATTAAGAAATCATGAATATTTTAACCCAATAAGTAGCCTATTAACATTTGGTGTTATCTGGGAATTTGACGATTAGATTTTATACTCTAAAGTGAAGTTCACACTTCTTCCTGGTTCAGGATATCCAATTGTAGATATATATTCCTCATCCAAGAGGTTATCTACAGTCAAATTAGCCATAACTATATTCTGGCTATTCCCAATTGCTATTTTTTTTGAAAATCCAAAACTTAATAATCCATAAGACTTATCATTTACTTGATTTGCCCAATCAGATCCATATTGTAAAATTCTATCTCCTGTTAATTTATAATTAAACGAAAAGTTAGTAGAGCTATTTTGTTTAAAAATAAGTAGCAAGCTTGCTGAAGAATCAGGCACATAAAGTAATTTTTTATTCATATCCTTATCTAAAGTATCATAAAGATTATAGGTAAGTTGCATTTGCACCCTTAAAAACTCTTTTAAGAATTGCAAATTAAATGATGTTCTTTCAGCTGAGGATACGTTAATTGGAACGTATTTAAAAGATTCATTAGGTTGCCATACTATTAAATCTCTATAATCTTTAAATGAGGCTGTTAATTTAATTTTACCTAATGAAGATCGATTAGATAAAGAAAGAGCCATATACTCACTTTCTTCTGGTTGTAATTCAGGGTTCCCTCCACTATATAGTCCATCCGGCCAAAATAAATCATTCATTGTTGGAAATTGAAACGAAGATCCAATATCTAAATTAAAATCAAATGAACTATTCAAACGGTCAAACTGGTTCAAGGCTTCAAATCCTAAGTTGAATGTAGATTTCTTATTTTCTTCTCTTGAATCAAATCGTACTGATGGAGATAATTTATAACCTTTTTCAATGTTAACATAATTACCAGATAATGCATAAGAAGTAGTTTTTAATTCGCGTCTATTAAGATCACTGCTATCGACGCGTTCTGTTTTTTGGGTAAATGATGCTTCATAATTTAATGAAGGACTTATTGAATGTTTTCCATCAACTTTAAATAATGAATATTCTAATTCATGTTCACTAAGAGTTGAAAAAGACCCATTAAAATCATCATAAACTTGATTATTATCTGATCTATTCATCGAAATGTTTACTGAGCCTTTTTTAAAAAATTTATTAAATGATAATGCAAATAGTTCAAAGTCATCAGTTCGCGTTGCGCTATCAGATGGAAAGCTAGTGCTTCCAGCTACTCCGCGAGTATTTTCAGTTTTCAGAGTAAACATATTTACTATAAAATCATCTCTAACAATAAATTGTCTATCAACAGCTAGAAAAAATTGATCTAAATAGTTGTTTGATCGCCTATTTCTTTGTCCAGTATTCCTATCATTAAATTTGTAATTACCATCATAAGATGTTTTACCGAACATTATATTCCTTTTTGATGTTGATCTATTTATAGAATAATTTGCCCCATATTGTGAAAAGCCAAAATCTCCGACACTGAAAAACACATTATTTTCTGTTACGTTGTTATTAATATTTAGCGAACCATCTATAGAGCCAGAACCATATATAGTCCCTGAGTTCAGTCTGTAGTTGACAGATTTTAAAGCAAAGGATGGTAAAGTAGAAAGATCAACTTGTCCATTCATAGCATCTGTTAAATCAACACCGTTAAAAAGCACTTTAGTATGTCTTGCAAATCCACCATCAAATGATGCTGATGTTACACCAGCATATCCACCATAAGTCCTCACCTCTAATGATGGAATCTGATTAAGAGATCCACCTCTGGAATAACTTCCTAAACTATTTAAAGATGTCTTATCTTTAAGATATTGGTCATTATTAGAACCGTATACTTGTACTGCTTCAAGTTCAATATCTTCATTTAGCAATACAATTGATTTTCCTTTGATCTCATTTATTGCAAGTAAAGCTTTTTTGAATCCTATTCTTTCAAAAGATAATTGTGCAGTATTTGAAGCATTAATTGTAAATACACCATTGAAATCTGTAATTGTCCAATTTTTTTCGTCAATATTTGAATTAATCTCTTTAATAATAACATATGGTATTGGTTCACCAGAAATATCTTTCACTAAACCTGTAAATGACTGCGCTAAAAGATTAGTTAGAATTAAAGCAAAAAATATATATGATTTTTTCATCATACTTTCCTCCGAAGTTTATTATTATTCACAAATAAGGTCTCCTGGCTCATACCTAAAACGATTTAATTCCTTCTCCAACTATGTTGAATGGATATTATTAAATCTCAGTAATTACAGTAGCGGGGACTGCTAAAGTTTTTCACTTTATTCCCTACATTTGCTGCAAAACTTTAAACTTTATTTTGTACAATGTAAATGATTATTTATAAATTGTTGAATGTCTAAACATGATATAAGTCACCTTAACAATCTAACACTAATATTAAATGCAAGTTATTTACCTTTAGGAGTATGTAATTCTAAGCGTGCAATTTGTTTATATTTTTTAGATAAAGTAGACATCTTGATGAATTATGATCATCATATTCACTCTCCTTCAATTCAAATGAAAGTTCCAAGTGTAATTAAATTAAAGAAATATGTCTCTTTCAACAGCTTAGATATTGTTTTAAACCGAAAAAATTTGCTAATGAGAGATCATTCTGCTTGTCAGTATTGTGGTTCCAAATCAAACTTAACTATTGATCATATCATACCTAAGCAAAAAGGAGGGAAAGACTCCTGGGAAAATTTAATTATTGCTTGCTCACCCTGTAATTCAAGGAAGGGAAATAGAACTCTTATTGAAGCAAATATGAAACTGATGAAAGTTCCAAAAAAACCGAATAGATTTATGTATTATAATCAATATATTAATCAAAAGAATGAGGGATGGAAAGAATACATTTTTCAAAATAAAAATTAGTTTATGAAAAAAAGAATTTTAAGCGGTGTACAGCCTTCTGGGCAACTTCATATTGGAAATTATTTTGGTATGATAGAAAGGATGATTCAATTTCAAAATGAATCAGATTTATTCTGCTTTGTAGCAAATTATCATTCAATGACTTCAATTAATGATAAAGTCAAACTTGAAGAAAATACTAGAGAGGCATTTATAGACCTCTTAGCTCTTGGAATTGATCCAGATCAATCAACATTTTGGGTTCAATCACACGTTCCTGAAGTAACTGAGTTGGCTTGGATTTTGTCAAATTTTGCCTCTGTGGGTTTGATGCAAAGATCAACTTCTTACAAAGATAAAATAGCCAATGGTTTAAAACCAAATATGGGTCTATTTTCATACCCAATTCTAATGGCATCCGATATTTTATTATTTCAATCTGAGATAGTGCCTGTTGGTAAAGATCAAAAGCAACATCTAGAGATGACAAGAGATATTGCTATTAAGTTTAATAACTCATTTGGGGAAATTTTCACTATTCCGGAAATAGAAATAGATAAAAGTAATGATGTTGTAATTGGAATAGACAATCAAAAAATGAGTAAATCATATAATAATACTATTCCTATTTTTGCTAACAATGATACTATAAAAGATCAAGTAATGAATATTGTTACAGATTCTGCTGGATTGAATGAGTCCAAAGATAAAAATACACCTTTATTCAAGATTTACTCATTATTTCTAAATGATGAATCTAAGAAGGAGCTTGTAGATAGGTATGATACTCCTGGTTTAAAATATATGGATATAAAAAATGAACTAATCGAAACTATTATCACCTTTTTTGAGTTGCAAAGATCAAAAAGAGAGCAATTACTTTCAAGCGCCGATGAGGTAAACCAAAAAATGATTTTAGGTCAAAATAAAGCAAAGAAAATTGCTCAAAAGACACTTCAAGAAGTTAAAAGTGCAACTGGTTTACTATAGATGTTCAATATAAAATTAGAAAATTTCGAAGGACCTCTAGATTTACTTTTATATTTTATCAAAAGAGACAAAATTGATATCTACGATATTCCAATAACACAAATTACTAATGAATATATTGCAGTTATTGATGAAGCAAAAGAACTAGATGTTTCAATTGCAGGGGAATTCTTATTTATGGCTTCTATGCTATTAAGGATTAAAACTCAAATGCTTTTACCTAGGAAGATAGATGAAGAACTTTTGGATATTGACGATCCAAGAATTGATCTTGTTGCTCAACTTCTTGAATATAAGAAATACAAAAATATAGCTCATAAGCTTAAAAATTTACATTTTGAAAATAAAGATTCATTTTTTAGATCTTCATCAATAGTAGTTTATGATCAATCTCCAAATGTATCTGATTTTTTAAATGAAGTAACTTTATATGATATATCAAAAATTTTTAAAGATGCAGTTGATAATGCTCCAACCCAAGACACCTTTGAAATTTACCGAGATACTGTCTCTTTAAATGATCAGAAAAATTTTATTTTACAACAATTCAAAACAGACAAAATAATATCTTTGAAAAAACTTGTGAAAAAACTTGAAACAAAAATTGAAATTATCGTTACATTTCTTGCATTATTAGAAATGATTAAACAATCTGAGATTATTTGCTCACAAAAAGAAAACTTTAAAGACATTGAAATAAGACTAGTTATTGCTGAAGCATGACCGAAAATCAAAAAATTATAGAATCACTTTTTTTTGTATCAACTGTTCCATTGGTTCAAAAAGATATAATCAAAGTTTTTGGAAAAGATAACGCACCAGATTTAGAAGAAGAAGTTTCAAATCTTAATAATTTGTATAAGCAAAGCTCATTTTATATAAAACCAATTGGTAAAGGATTTATGATGGTTAGCAAAAAAGATTTTGAACCATATATATCCAAGCTTATTCCTTCGAAAAAATTAATGCTATCTAATGCAGCACTGGAGGTGTTAGCAATTATTGCCTATAAGCAACCAATATCAAGAATTGAAATTGAAACTGTTAGAGGTGTTGATTGTAAAGGGGTTTTAAAAAATTTATTATCAAAAAATTTAATCAAGATTCAAGGCAGAGATGATTCAATTGGAAAAGCCCTGCTATACAAAACAACCGACGAGTATTTGAAGCATTTTGGAATAAGCAATCTCAGTGAAATGCCTACACCAGACGAAGTTACAGAGCTTATTGAATCTGAAGATTTATCATAATGAAACTTTTCAAGGTTATATCTTCTTCTGGAGCACTCTCAAGAAGAAAATCAATTGACGCAATTCAAGAAGCAATGGTTACTGTTAATGGTCAGCTTATTCTTGATCCATTCATCAATGTAGAAGCTAAGGATGATATTAGACTAGATGATAAAAAAATAAATTATAATGTTGATTTAACTACCATTTTGCTTAATAAGCCAAAAGGCTATATATCAACAAGGTCAGATGAAAAAGGTCGAAAAACTGTTTTTGAATTAATTCCAAAAAATCCTCCATTAAATCATGTAGGAAGACTGGACAAAGATACTACAGGAGCTCTTTTGCTTACCAATGACGGTAATCTCTCCCAGTACTTAATGCACCCAAAGAACAAAATAGAAAAAGAGTATGTTGCTATTACAGACCAATATATAAGTGAAAAAAATATTAATAAGCTTCGCAAAGGGATTTTCATTGGATCTAATGAAAAAGGCAGAGCTAAAATCGTTTCTCAAGAATTAAAGAAAGGCCGTATTGAAGTCACTATGATTTTAAAACAGGGTAAAAAGAATGAAATTAGAAGAATTTTTAAATTTCTTGACTTAAACCTTTTATCTTTAAAAAGAGTTCGAATAGGAGAAATTAAACTTTCAAACCTTGCTAGTGGTAGTTGGAGACCTCTAACAAAAAAAGAATTAAGTTTTTTAGTAAAAATTCAGTCATAATTCAATAAAGCTAAACATCTTGGTATTTCTACAAAGAAAAACTAACTTTCGTGGCATTTATGGTAATAACAATTGATGGTGCTGCAGGAGTTGGTAAAACATCTACTGCTAAAGAGTTAGCGAAAAGGCTAGGATACCAGTACTTTGACACGGGTGCTATGTATCGTGCAGTTACACTCTTTTTTATTAATCAAAATATTGATTTATCATCAAATAATGAGGTGAAAGATTCACTTAAATCCATAAAATTGCATATTGATTTTTCGTCTGAAAGCGACATGAGAATTTTTTTAGATGAAGATGATATAAGCTTGAAAATTCGTAGTCAAGAAGTTACCAGTAAGGTTAGCGCAGTAAGCGCAATTAAAGAAGTAAGAGAAATGATGGTTCAAATTCAAAGATCTTTTACTAAAGAAGGTAACTTTGTTGTTGAAGGTAGAGATATTGGTACAGTTGTATTTCCAGATGCAAAATTTAAATTTTATCTTCAAGCCGATTATGATATTAGAGCTAAAAGAAGGTTGGCTGATTTTGAGAAAATCAATGAAGCCAAAAATATTAACGAAATTAAAGAGGATTTGGAAACTAGAGATAAGTACGACACCACTCGTAAACTATCTCCACTAAAGAAACCAAAAGATGCAATTATAATTGATACCACTTTTTGTTCTTTTGAAGAACAGGTTGGCCAAATCTTAGAACATATAGAGAAATAAAATGAACGATAAATTAAACAAAGAAATTAAAGAAAATGATAATGAATTAACTTCTGTTGAATCAAAAAATGAAGAAGTTGTAGTTGAAGAGGCAGTTGTAGAGTCTTCGGAGCAAAATAGTGAAGATAAAAAATCTTTAACAGATAATAAGAAAAGTATTAAAAATTATTTAAGTAAGGATTTATTTGCAGATATAAAGAGAATATCTTTTTCTGATGAAAAACCATCAGAAGATGATAAGCAAGAAACTTTATCTGAAGAATATCAAGGAACATTTAATGATATATCTGAGAATCAGATTATATCTGCTAAAGTTATTGGTATAAGCGATAGTGACGTAATGGTTGATATTGGTTTTAAATCTGAAGGTTTAATTAATCGTTCTGAATTTGATAATAAAAACTTACCTGAAATAGGTTCAAATATTGACATATTTTTAGAAAAATTTGAAGACACTGATGGTAATATCACCCTATCAAAATACAAAGCTGATTTTATAAAGAGATGGGAAGAACTAAAGCATTTCTGTGATAGTGGAGAGCCAGTGAATGGTAAAATCGTTAAAAGAGTTAAAGGTGGATTAGTTGTAGACCTCGGAGTTATTCAAGCTTTTTTACCAGGTTCCCAAGCAGATGTTCAACCAATCAAGAATTTTGATGATTTCATAGGAAAAGAATTTGATTTCCAGATTGTTAAAGTTGATGAGATGCGAAAAAATTTAGTTGTATCAAGAAAGGCTATCCTTGAAGAATCTTTAAATGAAAAGAGACAAGAATTAATGACTAAGATTGAAATTGGAGCTGAACTTGAAGGTCTTGTTAAAAACATAACTGATTTTGGTGCTTTTGTAGACCTTGGCGGAGTAGATGGATTAATCCATATTACTGACTTTTCTTGGGGAAGAATAAATCATCCATCTGAAATTGTAGAAATTGGACAAAAAATTAATGTTCAAGTGATTGATTTTAACAAAGAAACTTCTAGGATTTCACTAGGATTAAAACAATTAGTCGATAATCCATGGAAATCAATACCAGAAAAATATAAAGTAGGTGACGTTGTTAAGGGGAAAGTTGTTAGTATAATGAACTATGGTATTTTCATTGAATTAGAAAAGGGTATTGAAGGTTTAATTCATATATCGGAAGTATCTTGGACAAAGAATATACAAAATCTTCAAGATTCTTATAAAGTTGACGATTCTATTGAATCTAAAGTTTTGTTTGTTGATTCAGATGAGCAAAAAATTAGTTTAGGTATTAAACAGCTCTCAGAAGATCCGTGGGGTAAAATCTCTGATCTTGTAAAAGTTGGTGATAAAAAATCTGGTACAGTAAATAAGGTTACTAAATTTGGAGCATTTGTATCATTAAATGATGAATTAGAAGGATTTGTTAGAACAACTGATTTCCATTGGACTAAAAATCCATCTCACCCTAAAGAATTTGTTAATGAAGGTGATACATTAGATTATATTGTTTTAGATATACTTGAGAAAGAAAGAAAGGTCTTATTAAGCGTTAAAGACTTGTCAGAAAATCCTTGGGAAGGAATTGAAACTCAATTTAATTCTGGGGACAAAATAAAAGGTTCATTTGAAAAGATGAATGATTCAGGCATTGTTATTAAATTAAAAGATGAAATTGAAGGTTTAATACCAATGAATAAGATATCTAAAGAACAAAAAAAGAATACAGTAAGTAATCTTAATGAAGGTGACTCGTTAGATTTGCTTGTAGTTGAGGTTAAATCAGAAGAAAAACATATAATCTTAATGCTTGACGATTCAAATGTTGATGATTAATAATACAAAATTCAAAAGAATTACTTATTCTTTTGTTATTGCTTTTGTATTCTGGTTTTTTATAAAAAGTGAAGAAACATATACTGTAAATCTTGATATACCGCTAGTTGCAAGAAATCTTCAAGAACAGAAAACATATAAAGAAGAAGTTCCTGAGAGTGTTTTTATAACTTTAAAAGGAGCAGGGAGATCTTTTATATGGTTAAGAGTTTTTAAAAATTTCTATAAAGATGATTTTAAAGCTGTAATTGATCTGAGTAGCATTACTGATGAGTATAATTTCGAGCTTGATTCATATTACAAAGAAAATCCAGAAAAAATAGTATTACCATCTTCCTTAGATTTAGAATTTATAGAGATTTTAAATCCTAGAAATATTCAAATCAAATTACAAAGATATCTGGTTAAAAAAGTTCCAGTTGAATCACAAATTTTAGTATCGACAGAAGCTGGATATATTGCTCTTGAAGGACAATTTTCTCCCGACTCAATTAGTATTGGTGGTCCTGAAGAAGCAGTAAATGTTATTGAATTTGTTCAAACTGAGAAAGATACTTTACTCAATTTGATTTCTTCAGTAGAAAATGAATGGTTAGTATTAGCTCCAAGTAAGCTTGTAAGTTATGATCCTAAGAGGGTTTCTGGATTTATTAATGTTCAACCAATAAGCGAAACTATTGTAACAGGTATTCCCGTTCAACTTATCAACAAGCCTAATAATGTAAATGTATTTGTAAATCCAGCAACTGTTTCATTGACTATTGTTGGAGGTCTCGAACAAATTGCTAATATACTTCCAGAAGATATCGATGTAATTATAGATTTTGATTATTGGAATTCAGAAAAACAATTTTATTCACCATCAATTAACTTGCCTGATTTTTTAATTGAATGGAAAGATTTATCCCCAAATAATTTAGAAATTTTAGTTATTAAAGAAATTAATTGATTATTCTCGGCATAGAAACATCATGTGATGAAACAGGGGTTGCTCTTTGCAGCAATTTCAAAATTTTATCAAGTTTTACTAAAACTCAATCTATTCACCAAAAATATGGTGGGGTTGTACCTGAAATAGCTTCAAGAGAACATGAAAAATATCTCCCTAGTATTACGAGAAAAGTTCTCGAAGATGCAAATATATCATTTGAAGAT
>Ga0255759_10004682_pt1 | contig 11779 bp, 19 predicted proteins | sample 101ome_20_FD_179959 | JGI IMG/M metagenome (GOLD analysis project Ga0255759, IMG submission 179959) | Coastal salt marsh microbial communities from the Groves Creek Marsh, Skidaway Island, Georgia - 101404AT metaG (version 2) | ecosystem: Environmental > Aquatic > Marine > Intertidal zone >...
TTACCATCCTCTGTAGAAGGCGTTGCCAATGTATTAGAGCCTGAAGATAATGTTATGAAAAAGTTTTCACTAGTATCAAAGTCAAGAGTCAATCCACTACTTGTATCAGTTGAAGGTACTTGTGCTTTTGTAAAATTATTCTTTACATCTGTGGCAACTAAGTTTGCACTGGCTGCTATTTGAGCTGTACCTATACTTCCATCAGGTGGTACAACTGTTTGTAAAGCTTTACCTATATAAACCACATAAAAGTTATCACTAGCTGATACATTACCTGTCATTGTAAGTGTAGTATTAACTGCAGAATAAGCATCTGTAGGCTCTTGTCTCACATTATTAACGAATACTTCTATTTCATTAGAGTTAGCTACAGCATATGATAAAGTATAAGTTGTACCACCGTTACCAGTGATATCTTGTTTAATCATACTACTATAGGCATTACTGCTTTGATTACCTACATATCCCATCTTATTCTCCTATGAACTAATTGCATCTACTGCCGATACCCAACAATCTAAAGATGAAGCAGTATCTGATTTAACATATAGTCTATCGCCTGATTGAACTACTATTTTAGCTCCACCATCTAAAACTTGTAAAGCACCTCCAGTTGCTATGGGTGCGTTCTTAACTAAGTATACATTATTTGTTCCATCATTAATATAACAATCGACAAGTATTGCATTACTTGATGTGTTAGTCATATGAATGCCTACAAGAGTATCATATGAATCAAAGTTAGCTCCATCAGGAATATCAGCAGCTACTGTACCTACTCCTTGTAGAGTATATCTTCTAAAATTTTGTGCCATTATATTCTCCTATAAAGCTATTGCCATTGCTATTGCAAATCCATTTGTCGCATAGCTTGATAAATCTTGTTGTGCTATTGATGCCCAAGTACCTACAGGTGTTCCTGAACCTGAAGGAGCGACTTGACAATAACGCACTGCATTAAGTGTTGTGTTGTAATATAGATCACCAACAGTCACTGTTTTTCCTGCTGCTTCATGTGCATCTTCTGCTGCTGCATCTGTTGCATAATTACCATAATATTTTTCATCAAAGTTAGCTACAGTACTTGCTGCTTGATCTGCCCAATATCTTGCTGAATAATTAGTACCGTCTACTGTTGTAGCAATATTAAAACTAGCACCACCACCAAGCGACCATTGTTTAGCTGATCCGTTAGTGTTACCTGATTGTACTCCAATAGCATATTCTTTAGCACTATACTCTGTACCATCTACTTGATTAGTTGTATCTGTTGCCCAATCTTTAGCACTACCTGCACCTGCACTGTCTGTTACCCCTGTACCACCTATCGCCCATGCTTTAGATGAGTAGTCTGTACTATCTACAATACCTGTTGTTTGTACTGCCCACTCTTGTGCATCTGTTGCACTATTACTTGCGTTTGTTGCTTGTGTAGTAGCTGTTGTTGCACTATTAGCACTTGCTGTTGCACTAGTGGCTGAAGCAGTAGCACTTGTAGCGGCATTTGTAGCACTTGTATTGGCATTAGTTGCAGAAGTTGCTGCGTTACTTTCGCTAGTAGATGCTGCACTGGCACTATTAGCTGCATTGGTTGCACTAGTAGCTGCATTAGTTTCGCTAGTAGCTGCATTTGTAGCTGAAGTAGCCGCATTAGTTTCACTTGTAGCTGCATTAGTAGCTGATGTTTGTGCCAATGATGCGTTTGTTGTTGCATTGTTAGCCTGTGTAGTTGCTGTAGATGCACTTGTACTCGCACTAGTTGCACTCGCTGCTGCTGCAGTTTCTGAGGATGCTGCATTAGTAGCACTCGTAGCTGCCGCAGTTGCTTGAGCTGTTGCTGTTGCGGCATCTGCTGCAGTTGTACTAGCACTTGTTGCTGCATTGGTTGCACTTGTTGCCGCATTAGTTGCACTTGTGGCTGCTGCTGAAGCACTTGCTGCTGCATTAGTCTCTGATGTAGCTGCGTTAGTTGCACTCGTAGCAGCATTTGTTTCTGATGTAGCCGCATTAGTAGCTGCTGTTTGAGCTGCGAGAACGTCTGCACCGACTAAATCAGGAATACCATCTATCTTTGTATCGCCAAATAAACCACCACTAGATGAGTTATCTGTTGCACCTGTAAATTGTCCAGGTCTTGCTGCAGTTGTCATTATATTAACCCTCTTCCGTTAAAGTTTATTTGAACATTACCACCAGATGCATTCCTCTTTTCATCTTCATCATTCAATTCTTTTATCTCATTATAGAACATTGTATTATACTTTTGTGCCTGATCATCTTCTTGTGTAAATGCAAATATCTCTGCAAGAGCACCAAATAATAATACTCTTTCATTTTGATCTCTGAGCCAATTAGGTACAAGTGTTCCTATATAATATGTACTTGTAACTGTACCTGCAGGATCTGCTGCTTGAGCTTCTGCACTAGTAGCATATGCTGTTGTACTCGTGTTACTATTAAAGTATAGTAATGCAGAATTTTCAATTCCTGCACCAGCACCTGATGTTGTCAAAAAACCAGCATTGTAGTTTAAAACTGTCACTGCATATAAAGCATTTAATGCAGGTAATCTTCTATAATATAATAATTCTATACTATTAGCTTTTCCTCTATTATTAAATCCTGGGCTTAGAAATACAAGATTTCTTTGTCTTGCCCAATAATTCATATTAGAATATTTTTCTGCATTAACATCGTTAAATGTTCTTATATCTAACTTTTCATTAAAAACTCTTATTGTTTTATTATCACTATCTAATTCTTTTATTTGTATAAATTCTATCAGATCGAAAGGTAACTGTAATTCAGTAGTTGTGAGTCCAAGTTGGTTTTGAGCAGTTGCAGATTCTAATAATGATTTTTCATAGATTGCTACATTTTCTAAAGGTGGAACACGAAGTGTTCTATAAGCTTTATCTGCAGCATATCTTAAACAATCTTTAATAATTGCATCGCTAACAACCTCTTCGTCTCTGTTACACCAGTTTCTTACTAATGTAGTGAGTTCCGTATATGTTAATGCCATATCTTACTCCTAAGTGTTAATCACTAAATCACGATATTCTGTTGTCAAAATCTTTTTTAGCTTAGTTAAATTAGCTGGGTTGCTCATAAACATTGGATCATGCAAATCTAATTTATGGTTTTGTAATATTTCAATAGCAACTATATCTGGTATTGTAGCCATCTTTCTGTAGCCACCTTTACTTCTTCCAAAATAATCTTGCCTATCTCTTTCATTTTTAGCATGTTCTATATATTGATCTACGTTTTGTTTTGCTTCCCAATCGCCAGTCTGTAAATCAAAATCAGCCTTTATGCTTTCTTTTTGATCTACAGTGGCACTTGAAAAGACAAAGTTATTTTCCTTTGCCATGTCCTCTATCTCCTTTAATTTTCATCTGTTATGTAATTAAAGTGACCGTTGTTATTGAAATAACCAAGTCTAGCTTTAACTCCAGAACCCAATACTAATGCAGGCACAGTTGGTCCACCGTTAGCTGTATTTAAAGAAAAGTGTGTAACCTTTCTTGTTGCACCTACTTTAGTGCCACTATTACCGCTAACTGAAGTTGCAGCTTCTGTAACTCTAAAGGTGCAACTAGTAACAGGAACATGTGTAACTACATTGGTAGCTGATATATGTTCTATATATTGCATTTTAATACCTCTTATTTAGTTCTCATTATATTAGCACCACAGCTGGCATAATTAGCATCATCTATTTTGCCACCCATGTATTTGTATTGTGCTTTCTTTTTACCTTTCGGCATAATTTTTACTACACCGCTTTTGTCAACAGCATAATTTCCTTTATACTCTTTCATTGCTTTTTTAGGTGTCATTGTTCCTGGCATATTTATCTCCCTGTAAAGACTGTACCGCCTCCGCTGTAATATTTAGATTTCTTAACTCCACCCATTGTACCATTGCTTTCGTACATAGGTGCTGATGCTTTCTTTTTCTTAGCTCCAAAATCCATAGTATTTTTCTTTTCAGGTTCTTTGATACCAAAATTTCTTTTAGTTTCTTTTACTGCCTTTTTAAAGTCAGATTTAAATCTATCAAAAAAACTACGTTTCTTTGGTTTAAGTGGACCTTTAGGTGGTCCTTGTTTTACTTTTGATTTTGAAAGACTATCTACCATGCCCATGCCATAATTTTTTGTAGGCTTTTTAACAGAAGAAGTAGCTGTTTTCTTTTTATCATCTGCTCTATTAGTAGTGTATTTTTTACCTTTATACATAAATGTTTTTCCAGCACCTAATTTTTTTCTAGCTGCTGCAAAGGCTTGACCAAATGTTTGTGGATTCGCTGTTTTTAAAGGATCTACTCCTTTAGGTTTTTTAAGATCTTTACTATTCTTAGATTTAAAATTATTAGATTTTTTAGGATTCATTTTTTTTAATGGATCGAATCCTCCTGGTTTTTTATTTGCCATTATATACTCCTATATAAAAAAAGGGAAGCCATGTTGACTTCCCCTTATAACAGTTAAGCTAAACCGTAGATAGCACCACAACCTGATGGGTTACGTACTTCTAAAGTTGACTCTTCAACCATCATACCGACAGTTGAATCACCTTTCTGTCCTACGTCAACCTCTTTTAAAGGTCTTAGTGAAGCCATAGCGAACCACTGTGGGTCATAAATAAGTGCTGAAAAGTTAGCAACGTTAGTTGTTGAAGTAATATTAGCAGGAGTACTATTTGAATTTTGGAACTGAACGTTATTAGTTAATCCCATAATATAGTTAGGTACAACCATTAGATCGCCAAAGTCTGACATATATACGTCTACTGACTGTCTTAGCTTTCCTTTTTCATCTATATTTCTTACAACACCAGTATCACTGATCATTAAGTCTGAGAAATCTCTTCTTAACTTTGGTGATATCATGATCTTAGTTGCTTTTCCGCCTTCTTCATAAATCTTCTGCATAACAGAATCAATTTCTGAAAGTGATAAAGAACCAGTTGCAGGTACAGCAGTGGTTGTTAAGGAAGATCTGATCTTACCTGTACCATCACCAGCAGTAGCTGGAGCAGCCCACTCACCAACATAGTTCACAGTGTCTGTGCTATTGATGAAAGATTGGTATCCACCTGCAGTTCTTGCAGTTCCGTTTTGAGCACCGACAGCAGCTGATACGTTAAAAGAATGAATCATATCATGCTCAACGTCTCTTCTTAGCTCTGTACCTCTTTTCTTTAATTGGTATGCATATTCATCTGCAACACCAGCTTGGTCTACAGCTCTTCTAGTTCCTGACACAGCAATAGTTTTACCATTGATCTGTGTGTAGTTACCTAGTCTGGTTCTGTTTGGACCTGATTTATTAAAGAAAGCACCGTCAGTAGATACTCCTCCACCACCAGAAGCTGAAGGCTCTAGATAGTCTGTACCTTCTCCGATGGTTGAGTTTCCTGGAACTTCTAATTTGTCTGTTTGCCATTCGTGATAAATAGCAGTTGCTTTCGCACTTCCGATTGATGACATAAAAGGAGTTTCATCTCTTGTTATCATCGTAATAAAATTTGCAAGGTCTTCTCTTTGAGAGACGTTTGCATCGGTAGCTCTCCTTGGACCTTGTGGTCCGCCAGAGGCTCTTACACCTAATGTAGCCATTGTATTATACCCTCCGAGGTATTAAAAGTTTAATGATTTTTCTGCAAGTCCTCGAAGAAATGCCATTTGATCTTCGTTAGAAGAATCTTCAGCAAAAGCTCGTTGCCTTATCTTTGTCTCATAGTCTACTTCTTTTTGAGACTTAGTTTTGGCTTTACGTACAGGAGCTTTCTTTATAGCAGTTGCTTTTCTTTTGGCACTGCCTTTAGTTATTCCCTGTTTTAATCGTCTGTAGTCATCTACAAACTTCACAATAATAGGATCAGTTATTGTATCTAAAACTTCTGGTTTTATACCTTCAGCTATAGCAAACTCTCTTATTGCTGTAGCAGTCTTTTCATTAAAGTCAGGTATCATCTCTGGAATGGTTTTATTAAAGTGTTCTAATTGTGCATTCCATTGCTTTGTATTTTGTTCTTCAACTTGTGCTTGAACTTGCTTAACTAGTTGTTCTCTATTATTTCTAGCATTCCAATAGTTCTTTTGTGCTTGTTCTCGCTTATCTTTAAGTTCATTAACTTCATACGTATCACCATCTTTTCTAGCTTGATCTATCTGAGCTTCTATATCGTGATATTCTTTTGCCAAGGCTTGTTCTTCTCGATACAACACTGCTGAAGAAGCTTGTCCAAGTTCATTTATTTCTTTAAACTTTTTTTCATATTCTTCATCAAGTTGTTTTCTTGCTTCGCCAAGTTTTCGACCCTCATTAGAAAGATGTTGTTCAGTAGAATAACCTTTAATAAGGTCACTAAAAGATACTTCAGTTTCTTCACCATCTATTTTAATGGCGACTTTAGCATCTAAGTCTAAGTCATCAGGAGTGTACACTTCAGCTTCTTGGGTAGACGCATCATCCTCATCTGTAGCTTCTTCTTCTTCTGTCTCAACTTCTTCTTCAACTTCTTCAGTTTCGGCTTCCTCTGTTTCTGGGTCTTCTTCAACAGGTTCTTCCGTGTCTAACTCAGGAACGTCTTGCTCATTGGGTAGAGATTCAGTGAACTCGGAGTTCGCTATAATGTCAGCCAGCATTTGTTCTTCTGTTCGACTATCCGTTGCTATAGAGTCATCCAACTGGGTAGAGTCTAATGTTGCTTCGGTATTTTTATCCATTCTTCTTTACCTCCTTTTTAGCAGGTGTGATCTTTGCCTGATACTTCTCTTTCATAGTATACAAGTGAAATAGTGTCTCAGCATTTAATTTTGCCTTACCACCACTACGCATTGAATCATACTCAAGAGTATTTATCATTTGATCATAGTTTTGGATTAATTGATTATAATTTATTTCATACATTATTGTCCTCCTGTAGGTGTGGTATATTCTTACCATACATCTCGAAGTTTATCATTTTCTCCTTGACACTACCTAGTGCCATAGCAGAACTATAGAGGAACTCACGAGTCTTAGTTTCATGTGATTCAGTCTTTAACCATTCTAAAAAGTAATCGACTAAAACCTCACCGTATACTTCATCAAAGAAGTCCTCCCTTTCTTTAGAGGCAAAATGTCCTTTGACATGAGCTTGTCTAGCTAATTCATCAGGGTGGACTTTATGATGACCATACGACTTTTTATTTCCCAGCCTCTTCTCGGCTGTCTGTCTGTATTTATCCAATCTTTATTTTCCTTGGTTTCTTCTCTTCAGGAATTTCTCTCTCTAATTCAATAGTCAATAATCCATTTTTTAATTCAGCGGATTTAACGATTATATCATCTGCTATAGAAAAATTACGAGTGAATTTCCTATCAGATATACCTTTGTATAGCTCATCCTTTTTAGGAGTTTCTTTATTAGAAGAGATTGTCAAGATATCTTCAGTGACAGTTACTTCAATATCATCTTTAGAAAAACCAGCAAGTGCCATCTCAATAGTAAAGTTCTCTCCATTCTTCTTTATGTTATAAGGTGGATATGAAGGTAACTTTTTACTGTGATGAATGAACTCATCTAATTGATCAAAGAGTCTTTCGAATCCTATTGTATAAGGTATTGGGCTATTATTTAAAAACATATTCATGTGTTTCTCCTTTATTAAGCAAGATAGTTAATACTCAATCCATTAGGCATTGAGCATAGGATATGTGTTAAGCTATTAAGTAGTTATAAACCACTTCATTCTTCTGTGCGACTGTACCATGTGTGGTTTTTAGGTTCACTAATGTTTGTGCACCATTATTCAGTCCTGTTATTTTCTTAAATTCTTTAGCTTGTAATTGTACACCTGATTGTACAACTGTACCAGCTGTTGCAACGTCAAATACAATAGCAGAATCACTATCATTAGCGACTAATATAATACCAGCACCTGCACCTGCAGCTGTTGTTATTGTACCTGATTGTGTGCCACCTGTACCTGTTGCATTAATTGTTACTGTTGCCATTTTATATTATCTCCTGTGGTTGTTCTTCCATCATTGGCTCTTGTTGATCCATCATAGGTTTAGGGTTCAATAGTTCTCTTGCCATCATAATCACACTAGCGTAATCAGGATGAGGAGGTAATTGAGTTCCTTCTTTAGTAGCTTTGATGGTTAAATCTGCCCACTCTTGAAAGTGTTTATCAATCGATACTGCTAATTGTTTAGCATTATCATCCATCGTATTTTTACTTTGTGCATCTGTATATGCAACGTTAGCTTCTGCAAGTGCTGCATCAGCTTGTGCTTTACGATTCTTTAATTGTTCAGCTATGTTTTGAGTTTCAGAATTCTTTTGCATTTCTTCTGCAGCTCTTTGCTTGAACTCTTCAGTAGTGTAATCTTCGAGATAATCATTACTGTTTAGTTGCATTGACTCTATTAACTGAGTTGCAAGAACTGCTGCGGCTTCTGGTTTAATAACTAAACCCATACCTTGATTATTAAGTGCAGGTAATATTTCTGAACCTACTTTTCCTAGCTTTTGTATCTTTGTACTATTGCTGTTTTCACCAATATCTAAAAAGATTTCAACATCCATTGTCTTAGGTAATTTAGATATGTCAACCATACTATAAACACCATCGGCATAAATACTTTGTTTAGCCTTCATGTTTTTAACCATGGTTTCATAAATACCTGTGATTAAATGCTTAAATCCAGTTTCAGCAAATCTACGCCCAATATGCTGGATTCTCTTTTGAGCAGCTGATTGTACAGCTGAAAGCTTCTGTTCAGAGTTTCCAGAAACGTAGAGAGTATCGTTTAAACCCTGTGCAGCCTTTGACATTCCAGTTGCTTGCTCTTTAATCATTTGTAGATGTTCAAGCAATGGAACAGTACCTGTTGAAATAGCTTCTGGTGGTAAAGAAGACACTGCAGCCGCTGGATTACCGTTAGTTGGGATAATCTGCTTTGGCTTCATATTCTGCAATGCACTAAAGTCTACCACATTGGGATCAGCTAGTTTTGGACTATAGTTAGTGAGATATGTATTTTCGACAAAACCTCTCAATATAGCAGTACTAGCTAAAGTACTACTTCTAGTGAAATCTGCCATTGATAAACCAAAGAACTCATGTGGTATATCTATAGGTACAATACTTGCCAATGGGATTCTCTCACAATCCTCTTCAAATAGTATATGACCACCTACAGTGATAAGGTGTTTGAGTTCTGCTATACCATCACCATCTCTATCAACTCTAATCCATGACTCTGTCAATGTGACTAGTTGATTAGCTTCTAATGGATAGCCTGATTTACCTTCATATCCTTGCCAATAACGTTGTCCTGTTATTTCTTTTCTTGCAGCAACGTCTTCGCTGTAGTTTCCACTACCCAGCCAATCGTCACCTGTATCTAATTCAGCCCATTCTTCCTCTGTTATACTATCTCCCCACTCAGGGTAATACTGTCTTACTTCTGATCTTGTCATTTCAGACTGTATACCTACGTAGTTAGCATCCTCTATTTCTCTAGCTTCATTAGATATTCTAAATGATTCAGGTGGAATACACTCTAGCTTGATTCTACTTTTATCTATCTTTTTCCTTAGTCTAACGTCTATATAAGAGATCGTTTCCGAAGTGGGATTGAGCGTAAGCTCATTGACGATTTCGATATTTTCATCTGCAAGGATTTCATCTAACTTAGCTTCATCAATTTCATCAAACTCTTCAATGACGTAATCGTAATCTTCAATGTAATCCCATCTTATAATTGCGTTTTTCCAAAGTAAAGAAGACTTAATCCAAGTCTGGAGTATCTCCCATCCTTTATTCTTTTTAAATATGCAGTAGTTTACTACATTACTAGCATCCTTTGCAGCCTGAAAAGCTCCAGGAGTGTCATCATAAGGGACAAACCGAGCTAGCTTCTGATTGTTTAAGAACAAATCAGATAACACTGCTGTGTATGCTTCAATTACTTCTGTTGTACTGGTATCAACTATCGTACTCACACCTTGAGGGGCGAGATGATCCATTGCCATACCAGCATATTCATATGTACTCTTTAATCTCTCACGAGATAAATCTGAGCTATTTAACCAGTCTCCGCTACTGGCTTGAATTCCTGATTCGATCTGAACTATAAGTTGTTCATCACTGACAGCTTCTTTGTAACCGTTCATATCGTACCTCTTCCAGTGTATATAGGTTTACTGGATTCCATGACTTTCTTTTCGTATTTTCCAGGTTTAGATAATTCTGCTTTTCTTTTAGCTTTATTCTTTACTGGACTACTTTGGGTCACATTTTGTATGTATCGTGTTGCTGATGTTTTCATTTGAGACTCCTGCTCTTAATATTTTACGACCTCTAAAAAACACTATTGTGTTTATACAAGTATTTATGGTTATGGCTATAACTAGCCAAGCTTCCCACCATTCCATTAACACTTCCACCTTCTTCTTGCTGCCTTTCCTCTTTCACCTGTCCATCCTCTAGATCTGGCACAGAATGATTTTCTTCTCTTTGCATCTTTACTTCCAGGTTTAACTTTACCTGTAACTGCTGTTTGTAGTTTACTTCCAGGATTATCTCTTCTGTACTTGGCTACACCTTTAGCAGTCATACCAGCACCTTCTTTGACTGATAGCTTGTGTCCACCTTTAACTGTTTGTCCTTTCATTGTGCCTTTGCTAAGGTACTTAGGTTTTTTTAAGGGAACTATTTTTTTTCTTTCTGCCATGATTACCTCTTTTTCTTAGCTAATGGTCCATCTGTATAAACCATAGTATTATAATCTATAGTATTATCTAATTGAGAACCTTCTCCAGCAGGACTTCCACTAAAGTAATCGTATACTGTTAATGGTATAGCTAGTGGTCCAGCAAATTTAGAAGCTTTATTTAATATAGTTTTTCCAATTTTAACACCAGGAAATGTTTTTAAAGTATTTTTTAAATCTATTTTATAAGGCTGATTAGGCAATATCGCTTCATAGTATTTCTTTTTAAATTCGTCTAATGGCATATTTTTATAGTCTAAATCAAACTGTTTGCGAAGTTCTACTGCACTTGGTCTATTACTTCGTTTGTCGTATTCAAGAGGATATTTTTTTGCTAAATATCTTTGAACAGCTTTATGTTTTGTATTAGCTTTTTCAACACCCTTTTTAAAATCTTCTAAAGAAATTTTTGACTTACTTATTTTACCTGCTAGTGGACCGTGTTTATAATTCTCTGCATGGCTTAAATTAGGAGTCCACCAATCTCCTTTTGATGTATAACCAGAGCCTCTATAAATTGGTATTTCTGCCATGATTACCTCTTCTTTTCTAGCCAAGCAGTTGTACCCATGTATGCACCGACAATACCAGCTCCACTTATGTAAAAAAGATTGCTGATGTCAGAGAGTGCCTCCACCCTTTCTAACGGTACAAAAAACATAGCTGCAGTAAAAACACCCATGGCTATCAAGGTTGATCTTGCCATACGTAATTGTGCCAGTTGTTTTCTTAATGCTGTTTCTGTTTCTTTTATTTGCTTCACGTGTGAAAGCTCTTCATCAGAGACAATACCATCGCCATCCTCATCGTATTCTTCATACTTACTTCCTTTCTCTAGTTTTTTCATAAGCTTCTCTTATTTCTTTTATCGTTCTAAAACAACCTAGGCATACTCCCTTTTCATCTAACCGACAAAGACCTATGCATGGAGAGTTAATCATTTCTTTTTATCTTTCTTTTTGAACTTAGGAATTATAGATCTTTTTTTATTATTAT
>Ga0255759_10004686_pt1 | contig 11772 bp, 13 predicted proteins | sample 101ome_20_FD_179959 | JGI IMG/M metagenome (GOLD analysis project Ga0255759, IMG submission 179959) | Coastal salt marsh microbial communities from the Groves Creek Marsh, Skidaway Island, Georgia - 101404AT metaG (version 2) | ecosystem: Environmental > Aquatic > Marine > Intertidal zone >...
AAATTATCATCATAACTGATAGAGTTATGATTATGATTTAAATCATATCCATAATCCTTAGTTCTTGTACGAACCATTTTTCAATCACTTCAAATATTTCCTTTTTAATTAATAGAAAATTTTTTTATTTTTTTTGTTTTTTATTTTTTTTGTTTTTTTCTTGAATTTTTTATTTTTTTTGTTTTTTTATATTTTTATCCTAAAACTAACCTTTATCAAATCCATACAAATTATTCATCATCAGAATCAGAATCAGAATCAATATTTTGTCCAAGAGCAGCAAGTGTTGGATTATATTCATCATCATCATCATCATTATCATCATCGTTATCATCACTATCAGTTGGAGGTGATAGTTTTTCTTCTTCATCATCAGAATCTTGATTTATGATATTAACTTTAGCAAGTAGTTGTTGGTGATCTTCATCATCAGAATCATCATCAGAATCATCATCAGAATTTACATTGTCATCAAGTTGATGCTTGGTAACTCCTTTACTAGTAGATGCGATATTATCATCTTTCTTTTTGATAGAAGAAGATTTCAATGATTTTTCTTGAGCTTCTGATTCAGAAGCAGAAGATTTCTCATCATAATCATCTTTCATTCTCAAGAAAGATTCCAAATTCTTGGAACGGAAATCAGTCCAGTACTTGATCTCTTTTTTGAAAGACTTTTTCTCATATTCATCAGTATTGATGAAATCTTGATATTGTTTGGAATCTTTATTCCAACGACAATTATCCCATTTACTAAGTACTTGCCATTCAGGAGAGATTTTTTTCATCCTATCAGTCTTTGATACTTTTTCGTCATTAGAAACAGTTTTCTGTTCTTCAGCAAAAGATTTGAGTCTAAGTCCAAGCCAGTAATGGTAAAAGGATTGCTTGCGCTTTTTCTTTTTAGTAGATTCATCATCAGAGCTAGAATCATTCTTTTTTGGCTTAGACTTGATAGCCAAAGTCTTTTTTTCAAGACCAGAAGCAAAATCATCAATTGCATCAAGAATACGTCTGATCGCTTCATCATCTTCAGAATAGAGCTTTCCGATATGAGATTTAATCCCATTAATCATTTGCATCTTTTCATCAAAAATGAAATCGTTGAGAGCGTTGTTAATCTTGGTTGTCATGATTTTTTTCACGAAAGTTTCTTGATAATCTAGTATCGAAGTTTTTACTTCTAAAGCTTATCAACCTGATTCTCATTCAATTTTTTTTTTGAAAAAAAATTTGAATCAATCTTATCAATATCAATCAATATTGAGTATGATTTTTGATATAATAAATTATGATAAATTTTAAGAATTTTGATTTTTCAGATGATAATACGAGAGAATCAGTAAGAATTTTCTTGAAGAAAAAATATGAAAAAAAATGTCAATCTTATAGAAAAAAAGGGAAAGAATATGTTTTTTCTGATCAACAAAAATACGCTGGGGAGATATATAATAATCTAAAAAATGATTGTTATATTAATAACTTTGTTGCACCATTACAATGGGGAAAAACTGGAGTTTTTATCCATTTAATCCATTTATGTTGTACCAAAAAGGACATTTTTATAAATCCTAATAATGTTCATGTTATTTCCGGTATGAATGATAATGAATGGAAATCACAAACTCAAGAACGTCTTTTACCTTATTTTCGATCTAATGTACATCACCTTCATGATATCTCTAAACTTGATTTATCTCATATTGAAGATTCTATTATCGTTATTGATGAATGTCAAATTGCTAATCAAATTAATCAATCAATTTCTAAAATGTTTGATAGAAGTCAAATAAGAAATATTGATGATTTGATAAGGAGAAATATAAGAATCATACAGATATCGGCAACACCAGATAATATCATAATAGATTCTAATAATCTAGATACTAGATATTTCAAAAGAAATTTGGTAAAATATGAAGATATTATGAATAGTAATTCATATATATTCTTTACTAAAATTGAAAAAGAATTTTTGAAAGAATCTAGAAATTTGATACATGATGATGCTTTAAATGAATTATTTGAAGATATATCAAGTTTTTCAGAACCAAAATGGCATATCATTAGAATGCCAGGTATTGCAAATAATAATTATCCTGAGATTTATAGAAGAATTATGGATAAAATTTATGATTATGATTATAATGTAAGATTTTATGATTCAAATAATAAATTGGATCTCACTCTTACTAGTGATGAGGTTTTATTAACAAAACCAAGGAGACATACATTAATCTTAATAAAAAGCAAATGGAGAGCAGCAAAATCTTTTACTGATAAAAATATTGGTGTAGTTTTTGACAGATATACCAAATATGTTCAAAAAGACTCTGTTGAAGTTCAAAGTTTAGCTGGTAGAATGATTGGTCATGGTAAAAGACAACATCATGATAAACCTATCATTTATACTAACTTACAAAGTGTTCAAAATTATATTAATCTCTTTCAAAACTCTTTTGATTATAGTAGTTCTGATTGGAAATTAAAATATTTTGAAACATTTAATAAAAAATTTCAATAAAAAAACAAAAAAAAATAAAAAATCAGAAAAAAACAAAAAAAATAGAAAACCAAAAAAAAACAAAAAAATTTCTTATTAATTTTTTAATATTATTATTAAAATAAAAAAATTGAATATGATGGAATTATATTTTTTTATTGATGAAAAAAATGTCAGTAAGTAATGATACTTACATAGAACATTTGGAAAAAAAAATTAATTTTTACAAAGTTCAATTAAGTAATTTTGAACTTCAAACAAAATTATTACAAGATAAATGTGATTATTTAGAAAAAATTATAAAAAATTATGAGTATTTTAATAAAATTAGTAGTGATAATATTAAGAAAGAGATAGAAAATAAAAAGAAAATAGTAGAATCTAATAAAATTGCAGAAGTTGCAACCAATTATGTAATAAATAAGGAATTAAATAAAAAATATTGTAAAAATTGTGATAAACACTTTTCAAATAATGATGATTTTATTGCTCATAAGAAAAGTAAGGAACATTTAATTAAATTAATTGGAATAAAAAAGAATAAATTTTCAGGAAAATGTACTAAATGTAATAAAAAATTCAGAAATATTGAAATGCATTTTTCTAGATCTTCATGCAAAAAATAAATAAAAAATTATAATAACTTTTTTTATTAATTAAAGAACCTTTTTATAAAGAATCGTTGAAAATTAACGATGACTGACATTAAGAATAACAATTTTGATACAGAAATTTTAAATTTTAAAAAGAAAAAATTTACAAGTGATGATAAATGGAATGATGTTATTAAAATATCTTGCTGTTCAAACTCTATCAAAGATGCATTTTTAAATACAGATCTATTTATTGAATTTCAAAAAGAATTAATATTTATCATGAAACTACTTAATCTTATTGTAATTGATATGAATAAAATTACAAATATTGAATATAATTCAGAACCTTCTAAAAAAATTATCGATAATTATGATATTTTTCATAATAATAAGGAACAATGGATTTTATATAATAAATGGAATTATGATAAGAATTTTTTGATGAGAATATTTAGATCAGATTTAAATGATGATAAGAAAATTCATAAAAAATATTCACAATCTTTAAAGTACTTTTTAGAATATATAATTGAGTTATCTGAATTAATAGAACTAATTAATAATAATAAAATAAATAAAGATTTAAAAATAAAAATGAGAAAAAAATAAAAATGAGAAAAAAATAAAAATAAAGATAGTAATAAATATTTTAATTATTGTAATAATTCATATGGTATCCATTTTATTTTATTATTTTTATTAATTGATTTGCATTTAAATTTCAATTTTGTTATTATATTAACATTCTCAAATATTTCTCTCATATATTTACTACTTTTTATATTTGGTATATGTGCTATATCAAATTTATCAAAATTATTATTAAATAATTTATATATATTATATACATCTGGCATATCAGTTTTTTCTAAATAAAACTCATCATTTTCTAAAAATAATTTATTATTATTATTGCTATTACTTATTATATTATTTGTATTATTATTTGTATTATTATTTGTATTATTATTTGTATTATTATTTGTATTATTATTTGTATTATTATTTGTATTATTATTTGTATTATTATTTGTATTATTAATAGTATATCTATTATCTTGAAAATTATTATTAGTTAAAAATTTATCATTATTTTGATATTTAATTTTTCTAACAGAACTAATAAGTGAATCATCAAAATTATATAATATACTTTTAAATTTAAAGTAAAGAGGAGTAAAATAGATACCTCGTGAAGTATAATTAAGGTTTTTATTAAAATCCTCTATCACATATTTTAATTCATCATACTTAAAATATTTCTTTATCATAAAATTACATATATTGTTTTTATGATTATTATTATTCAAAATATAATCTATTATTGATAATCTTTTCAATATATTTATTTTGTCTAATAATTTATTTTTATGAATATAAATGTCGTTTATTATATAATGCCAATTATTATCATTGTCTTTAACCATTTCACCATCAAATAAAGTATTATTATATAATTTATCATCAAAACTAAAATAACTTGTAATCATTCTAGGTAAAAAATATCCTGGTTGAATTTTTTTATCTATAAATATTGATATATTTATATTATTATACTGTGTTAAAAACAATAAATAAGGATTTCCATTACTTTTCAATGAAACTAAATGAGGTATTCCATTTAGTTTTTTAAAATGATTTTTATTCAAAACATCAAAATGTTTCTGAATAATTTTAATATTTGATATATTAGTTATATTTTCAAGAATTTCTTTTTTAACTTTATCGGATTTTATATTGAATGCAATTGAATCACAAAAACTGATATATCCTGTTTGCATTTTATTTCACTTTCTTATATATATTTATTTTATTCTCAAATTTTTATATAATTTATTTTTATTTATTTATTAAAAACTATCAAATGTTGTATCAAAGCCATCAAAACCTACAATACCATCATTATTATCAGATGCGCCATTCATAGGGCTTTCATTTTTAAATTTGTTAACTAAATAAACATGTTTATCTTGATCTAATTCGCCTTCACATTGAATTTTATTAAAATTTCCATAATGGGCTTTTAATTCATCTTTTGTAGGTTTAGATGTATTACAAAAGTTTTTATTACCACCTAATTCTTCACTGCATTTAATTTCAGGATCTTTTTTGTTATTCTTTGTAATATCAGATTCTACTTCATAATATCTATTTAAATCTTCATTAGCATCTTCTTCAAATACAAAATCATATAAATCTTTTACATTATTAGGTTGAATTGTTACTACTCTTTCTGGTTGAGGTCTCTCTAAATCTTTCTTTTCTGTCTCTTTATTCATTTCTTCTTTCTTTTCTTTACCATTTTTATTTAATTTTACTTCAATTAATTGATTATTTATAAGAAAATGTAAAATTAAAATTATTAATAAAAATAATAAAGTATTCTTTATTACAGTACCGAACATTATATTTATTTAGATTTATATATTTTTTTTTTATTATTAAATTTATTTAATATAACATTTTCCTTCTAATTTTATATCTTTCATTTTTTCTATTATATTCTTTTCTGATTTCATATCTCTTATATTTTTTATATCATAATTACATTTTTTATAATATTTTATTCTCTTTTTACTTTGATTTATAAACATTGAAAAATAATCAATTATATCAATTATTAATGGTATATAAATTCTATCTTCCATTTTTTTTCTTAAAATTCTGCCAACAGATTGTTCAATAGATGATTTAGGGCTACATAGGATAACACTATCTAATTTTGGTAGATCTAAACCTTCTGCAGCCATACTAAATGTTGCTAAAATTATATCACAATTATCCTCTGTGTATTTTAATTCATTATCTTTCATTCCTCCTACATAGTATCCACTTTTACTATTACTTATTTCTAAATTATCTATTTTATTTTTTAGATCTTTTAAGTGTTCTCTTCTATCACTTAAAAGTAGTATATTTCTATTACTTTCTTCTTCTTTTATTCTTTTTATAATATTTACAATATAATCACTTCTATTTTCAAAACTACATATATTATTAATCATGCGAGCCATATTTGGTTTATTATTAAATAAAGTTTCTTCTTTTGAGTATGATGGTGAATCATTATGATATTCATGACATTCTACTAAAACTTTATCAATCTTCTTTTTTGTATTTTTATATACAATATCACCTAAATGCCATTTAAAAACCTTAGATAATCCATCCTTTCTAGTAATTGTTGCACTTAAACCCAATGAATATTTGAAATTTGTTTTAAATAATGCCCTTGAAAATACTTCTGCTGCAAAATTATGTACTTCATCGCATACTACTAAACCAAATTCATCAAATGTACCTTTATCATATTCTTTCATTGCTAAACTTTGCAAAGATGCCATTACAATATCTTTATCTTCAATATCAATTACTTTTGCTTTAACAAGTCCTACGCGAGCATCTGGTAAAAACTGTTCTATTCTTTCTCTCCATTGTTTAAGTAGGAAATCTTTATGAACCACTACAAGTGTCTTTTTTCCTAATTGTGAAATAATATTTAAAGAAATTACAGTTTTACCAGAAGCACAAGCAAGATTAATAAGACCACCCATCTTATTTGGATCTCTTGCAGATTCTAAAAACTTTTCTACAGGTTTCAATTGGTTCTCACGGAGTTCTCCATTAAATTTTATATTAATATCTTTACCATCATTCAGCTTATATACATCAGGTTTTCCAAATTTTTTTAATCCATAATATTTTGGTAAATATAATTTCTTTGAACTTTCTGTATAAATTTTATATTTTGTTATATTTGCTGTTCCAAAACTATTCATAGTTTTAGGTGATACTGTTAATTCATCTCTTATATCTGATAATAATTTATAATCAAATTCCTCTTTTAATAATCCATAACCTCTCTCAGATATAAATGTTTTATTAATATTATCCATTTAAAATATATTTATTATATAAACAAGAATATGAATATTATTTTATTCAATTTTTACACTATATTTAAAATATTATTATGTCTTTATATATTATTATTACCGTATTATCCTAACCATATTATTATTAAAACTGTAAACCATTATGCTAGTCAAGTTTTTATATTATTATTAATTATTTATTTTATTTCTAAAGATTACACTATTTCTCTTTTAATCTCAATATGTCTTATTATTACTATTGTATTTCACAGTAAAGATAAAATATTAAATATCAAAAAAAAATACAAAGAAGATATTATTAAAGAAGAAAATATATTAAAAAAAACTATTAAAGATAATTCTAATCAATCATCCAATAATAACAATAACTTAGATAGTAATATTAATAATAGTATTGCTGTTATAGACACATTTATTACTAATTCACTCGATAAAATTCAATCTAATATATTTAATGAAAAAAATAATAATATTTATTTTAGTGGTAATTACGATAAACCTCTTATAACTGCACAAGGATCATTAGATTTGAATAAATAATATTATAATAAATAAATGAATATACATCCATTTTGGTATATATGTATAAGTATTAGATTATTATTGATACTAAGTATAAGATATTTTTATAAAAACAGATTAGGAAAATATCTTAGTTTATTAGTATTAATAGGTATTGGATTAGGATTTTTAAGAAAAGCTTTAATAGGGTCAAATAACGAAATTCAAATTGCTAAAGTTTTTTGGCATGAAACAAGATATGTTCATGGTATACTTTATATATTATCTGCTATTTATTTATACTATGATAATCTTAAAGTATCATTATTATTACTTTTATTAGATATCATATTTTCTATAATATATAGAATTTCTATTAATATATAAAATTTGAATAAAACAAAAAAAATTATGATTATATATACTATGACAAAATGTATAATCTGTTTAAAAAAAATAATATTATTTTAAACAAATGGACATGTTATCATAGTGAATCTAATTATTGTAAAGAATGTATTAATAAAATAAAAATATGCCCATTATGTAGAAATGATAATATTTTAAAAGATAGATTTAGACCATATAAAAATATGAAAGATTATACAAATATTTATAAACAAAAATATCAAGATAACACATGTATATCATTAAATCATAATGTATTTATAGTTAGGCCATATGGTATATTAATAATATGTAATGATTGCGAAACAGTAAAACCTTATAATGTTAGAATTTAAATTATTGAAATAACAAAATAAAAAATTTGAATTATAATTTTTTATAAAATTTTTTATTTAAAATGTTAACTTTACATAATAAAGTAAAAAATGATATTACAATTGTAGTATCACCTATAAATCAAAATTTAAATTCTAAATCAAATATAGATTATAAAGAACAAGTTATTAGAAGGAATAATAAACAACAAATTATGTGGGATGATACTAAATTTAATAAACAAAAAAAAGATGGAATATTTATATTTCTATTTAATCGTACAAAAAATAATTATGGTAAAGTACAAATTCATAAAGTAGAAGAAGTTCTTTCACCAAATAATAGATTAAATACATGGTCTTTAAATGTTGGACAAACTAATAGAAATGTATTATATTTATCAAGATCTTTTTTAGAAATTAATTGGGATAAATGGTTAGAAATAGGAGGTCCTAAAAAAGTACAAGGAACACAACATATAAATAAAAATAAAAATAAAATAATAGATTTTATTAATAGTACTAATATTATCTTTTAAACAAAAAAAAATTTAAAAAAAAATTAAATATAATAGAAAATTTTTTTTATTTTTTTGTGGTTTTTTATTTTTTTGTATGATTAATATTTCAAAATGTATGATTATTGTCATAAAATGAGATAAATATCATACAACCCTATTACAGAGAGAGAGTGTATAAAAAATATAATAAAAAATTATTTAAAGAATTAGTGACATTTTGATTATATTAAAATGTCGGTTAATCAAAACACTAAAAAATGTGGTAGATGTAATGTTGTTTTAAATAATGATAAATTTTTTTATAATGGAAAAGATCATAAATGTTGTTTTTCGTGTAATAATAAAAGAAGTAATCGTAAAAATATTTGTAAAACTTGTAGCATAAATGCTTGTTTTAATTTTAAAGATCAAACTTTTGGAATATATTGTAAAAGACATTCTGAACCAGGTATGATTGATGTAAAACATCCGATGTGTATTATATGTAATAATACAAGACCTGGCTATAACAAACCAGGTGAAACCAAAGCATTATATTGTAAAAATTGTTCTGAACCAGGTATGATTAATATAAAAAGTCGTATGTGCATTAAATGTAATGAAAAACAACCTAGCTATAACAAACCAGGTGAAACTAAAGCATTATATTGTAAAGATTGTTCTGAACCAGGTATGATTAATGTAATAAGCCATATGTGTATTATATGTAATAATACAAAACCTGGCTATAACAAACCAGGTGAAACCAAAGCATTATATTGTAAAGATTGTTCTGAACCAGGTATGATTAATGTAATAAGCCGTATGTGTATTATATGTAATAATACAAGACCTGGCTATAACAAACCAGGTGAAACCAAAGCATTATATTGTAAAAATTGTTCTGAACCAGGTATGATTAATGTAAATAGTCGTATGTGTATTATATGTAAAAAAACACAACCTGGCTATAACAAACCAGGTGAAACCAAAGCATTATATTGTAAAAATTGTTCTGAACCAGATATGATTGATATAATACATCCTAAATGTATTAAATGTAAAAAAAGAGCATCATATGGAATTCCTTGCAATATACCAAATAGATGTGCAGTTCATAAAGAGGAAGGAATGATTATTAATCCTCGTGGAAGATGTAGAAATAAAAATTGTAATGAAGTTGCGACTTATGGAATTCATAAACCTATTCATTGTGAAAATCATAAAACCGATAATGATGAAAATTTAGTAGAGAGAAAATGCATTAAATGTGGAACAATTGATATTATAATAAATGGTTTATGTGTTAATTTTTGTGGATTAACAGAGAAACATAAAGAACTAAAAAAACATCAAAAAATAAAAGAAAAAAGAGTGTTAAAAATATTAGAAGCAAATTTTATGAAACCAACAGAATATAATGTAAGAATTAATAGAGATTGTGGTGGTATTAATTCAGAAGAAAAAGAAATAGGTTTTGATTTTGGTAATTATATAGTATTTGTAGAAGTAGACGAAAATCGTCATAAATCTTATTGTGAATTAGGAGAAATAAATAGAATGAAAAACATTTATATGAATGAAGGAGGTATTCCAATTTTATTTATAAGATACAATCCAGATAATTTTAAGGATAATAATAATAAAATAAAAAAATTATCTCAAGCAAAAAGAGAAGAATTATTGATAAAATGGTTAAATAAATATAAAAATGATGGTTTAAAACATAATTTAAGTGTAAATTATTTATTTTATGATGGATGGAAAGAAGGAGAAATTTTTGAATATGAAATTGATCCATATAGCACAGAAGAATTTAAATGTGAAAAAACAAATAAAACATTTTATATAAAATCTCAATATGAAGAACATCTAAAAAAACTAAATCAATCTAACCAATAACCTTTAATATGTTTTGTAGCATAACAATCATTTGAATAATGATCTTCTCTACCACATCTATAACAATTTATTTTTTTATTATTATAACTACTTTTATAATTATTATTATTTTTAAATTTACAATGAACATTTTCGTGAAATGATGCACCTTTCTCGGTAGTAAATTCTTTATCACAATAACTACAACACCATATTTCTTCTTCACTACCATCAGTATAATCATCACTATCATATTCACTATCATCAGTATAATACTCACATTGACTTGCAAAATGACCTTTTTCACCACAATTATAACATTTGTCACTAGCGCTATCTAACATTTTGTTAATAGTTTTTAAATTATCATTATTTAATTTAGTTTCACAAAAACTACCACCACGAACATTATGAATTCCATATTTTTTCATATATTTTAATGTATATTTATCTTCATCAAATTTATCACAATTTTCAATAGTTTTAATAACTTTAATTGGTTTATATTTTTTAGTCCAAGAAGAACCATATGAATTAAAATGGTCATCTAGTCTTTTATATAATTTAGAACTTTTTCCAACATAGTATTTATCTTTTTCTAATTTCAAAATATAAATATACATTTTGTATATATTTATAAATATAACTAAAAATTCAAATTTTAATTTTATTGTTTAATAATTAACACAAAATATTTATTGAATTTATTTTTATAAAATATATAAAATATATTTTATATGTTTTATAAATAAAAAAACTTTTTCAAATTTTTTTTTACACCCACTCTCTCTCTGATATAGAAATAGGCTACTTTTTGCTCAATATAGGAGGGATGTGCTACAAAATGGGCTAATAGTATTCCAAAACACTTAAAAATAAAAATATTAAAATATATAAATGGACCACAAAGGGCAAAAAGTATTCCAAAATAATATAAAAGTAATACAATGTGACAGATGTGGTAAAGAATTTACTAGATTTACTCATCTAAGAAGACATTTTCATAATAAAAAAATATGTAAACCGATTTTAAAAGAAATCTCTATAGAACAATTAATAGAAAAATATAAAGTAAAAAAAGGTTGTTATAAGTGTGAAAATTGTGGGAAGGAGTATAAATCAAAAAGTGGTAAATGTAAGCATAAAAAGAAGTGTTCAGTTAATCCAATTATT
>Ga0255759_10004692_pt1 | contig 11764 bp, 10 predicted proteins | sample 101ome_20_FD_179959 | JGI IMG/M metagenome (GOLD analysis project Ga0255759, IMG submission 179959) | Coastal salt marsh microbial communities from the Groves Creek Marsh, Skidaway Island, Georgia - 101404AT metaG (version 2) | ecosystem: Environmental > Aquatic > Marine > Intertidal zone >...
CGTTATTTGTCGCGCCCTGAGCTGGCTCTTTTGATTACTCTATGACCTTAGCTAACAAATAGCCAAGCTCTTACTGACCAATTTACGGCGGATTAGGCGTTTACTTGCGCCAAAAAGGTGCACCGCCGCACACCCGCGCGCGCTGATGGCGCTACCTAGTGAAAGCCTTAGTCCAGCTTAATGGTTGGATGACGATAGCTTGGCAATTTACTTCAACAGCATTTCTTGGCCTTAACACGCCTGTTCTCAGCATCGAGGCGGATATTCGTGCTGGGCTTCCACAAATACAACTGGTTGGTTTGTCTGAAGCCCGAGGGAAAGCCATTCGCGAGCGGGTACGCGCCGCCCTGCTCAATAGTGGCTTCACGGTCCCAGATCGCCGGATAACGATCAACCTTTCTCCCGCTGACCTGCCAACTGACCACCCTGGCTATGATTTACCAATCGCGCTTGCGCTGCTGGCTGCCAGCAACCAATTACCCGACTCCATTGACCAAACAGTGAGTCAACCCATTTGTGCCTTGGGAGAGCTTCGACTGGATGGCCGAGTGTTACCAGTCCCTGGATTGCTTCTCACAGCAAAGTCCTGTCTGGAGCGTGATCAGCCATTCATTAGCGGCGCCGATGCTCTGCCTGCGTTGGTGAGAGGGATCAAACACTTTCGGCTTGATCACCTCGCTAACCTGAAAGACCCCGCGTTTTGGTCCGCTCCGTCCTCCACCTTTTTAAAGCCAACTGACCAAGCTCTGGGACCCTCCGAAGCAGTCAATCGAGTGGCAGCCCATCGGCAGCTCCAAGCCATTAGAGATCAGCCGTTGGGAAAATTGGGTCTCCTAACAGCAGCGCTTGGAGGGCATCACCTATTACTCTGCGGTCCTCCTGGGTCGGGCAAAACCATGTTAGCTCAGGCGATTTTGCCCCTCTTGCCACCATTGACCCAGGCAACATGCATGGAAATTGCCTGTTTACGGTCAATCAGTCCTGAGCAGCAGGGCATAGAACTAAACCAGCGCCCATTTCGGGTGGTTCATCATTCCACCTCAGCGGCCGCCCTGATCGGAGGCGGGGCGCCCCCGCGGCCGGGAGAAATTTCGCTAGCGCATGGCGGAGTGTTGTTTCTAGATGAGTTACCAGAGTTCGCTCCGGGGACGCTCAACCAATTGAGACTGCCACTTGAATCGGGCGCGATCTCGCTCAGTCGTGCGCACTACCGAGTAACCTATCCCGCGGGCTTTCAGCTGATCGCAGCGATGAACCCTTGCCCCTGCGGTTGGTTAGGGAGTGGCAAACCCTGTTCGTGTGACCCACAAAAAATAGCTCGCTATCAACAGCGAGTGTCTGGACCGATTCTAGATCGCATTGACCTTCAAGTGGCCGTTTCGCCAGTGAACTCATCGAGACTTTTCGAGGGGGATACCCACCAGGAGGACTTGTTGTCCAAGCTTGAGGACGCGAGGGCTTTTCGCACCCAAAGATTGAAGGCGGAGAAGAACGATGCCCTCTCTTCCCTCTCTTCTGCAGCTAAATCGCGGTTGGTACAGTCAGCAGATGCACTAGGCTTATCGGCCAGATCAGTCCATAAAATTGCTGGCGTCAGCCGGACTCTGGCTGACCTAGCAACTGAGCATGAAGTGCTCGTTGAACAGATAGACAGCGCGCTGGCCCTTAGAACCGCGCTGGGGTGATATTCGCAGCAACTGCCCTTCAGGGATTGTCATTCAAGTTAAGTAGGGGAAGCGGCGAGTCACTCGCCGCTTATCACCTGGAGGCTAATGGCCGAAAATGGGATCGGCCGAGGCGTCGACCTTATTGAGAGACTGATACCATCAGATCGACGACAGCTTTGATGTCGTCATCCGAGCAATCAAAGCACATTCCCTTGGCAGGCATCGCAGCCCCTAGCCCATTAATACCACTCGCGTAGAGCACATCCATGCCCTTTTCGATTCGTGGGGCCCATGCATCCACATCAGCCCAGGCTGGTGCGCCCGCGATTCCCATCGCGTGACACGTGGCGCAACTTCTGTCGTAGATCGCTTGCGGATCTTGCGCGCCGCTGCTTGAAGCTTGGGCCACCGCTTGCCCGGCACAGGCTTCGCCTTGAAGACAAACGCTGCCTGCTTTTTTGATGCGCTCGATAATAGCGTCTTCAATTGGGCTCGCCATCGCAGCCGTTAAAAACCCCACCATTGCCAATCCAATTGACCTGACTAACCACTTTTTCATAACACGCATCCTGCTTTGTCACACGGCGTCGGAGTATAACGGAAATCGGTTTCAGTTGCCCCAATCTGCCTCGTCTAGATCCCGATTTCTCGAGAATTTGAATACATTAGACGTACCACCCTCGACTATGGATTGCTCTGAAACGAGCGTTAAAACCGCACGTTCTCTGAACTGCGCTAGGTCGCTCGCCCCAGTGTTCATCATCGTGCTTTTCAGCTTGTCTATCGTTACATCAAGCGCCTCAGAGACCGGTCCAACCAAAGGCACGAACGCGTCCACACCCTCTTCAAACATCATTTTCCGCGTGCTCATTCCCTCGCTATACCGTTGCCAATTCTGTGCCCGCCTAGTCCCTTCGCCCCAATAGGGTTTGTACATCTGTCCGTTGATAGAAATTTTCTCGGTAGGGCTCTCTTCAGTCATAGCAAAATAACGCCCCATCATGACGAAATCCGCTCCCATCGCCAGAGCCATAACAATCTGCGTATCGTTACTCAGCCCGCCATCTGAACAAAGCGGAATGTAACGGCCCTTTTTGGCGTACCATTGGTCTCGATGCGCTGCGACGTCCATTAGGGCCGACGCTTGGCCTCGACCCACGCCTTTTTGTTCACGAGTAATGCAGATTGAGCCGCCGCCAATACCAACCTTTATGAAGTCCGGGATGCCCGATTCAGCGAGGTAATCAAATGCCTCTCCTGAAACGATATTGCCCATGCCGATCACAACATCCTCACCGTATTGTTCCCTTATCCAGGTCGCTGCATCTAACTGGAATTCGGTAAACCCATCGGATGAGTCAAAGCAGAGCACGTCAGCGCCCGCTTCGACCAATGCAGGCACCCGATCTTTGAAGTCGTGCGTATTGATGGCTGCGCCAACGCACAATCTCTTTTGCTGGTCGAGCAACTCATTCGGGTTTTTCTGATGATCGACGTAATCCTTTTTAAATACCAGCGCGCTGAGTCGCCCATCTGCTGCAAGGATGGGCAAGCAATCCTTTTTATGTCGATGAAGCAACTGGTTCGCCTCGCGAAGCGATATACCCTCTTCACCAAAAATGACTTCATGCTTTGGCGTCATATGCTGCTCAACGAGATTATTCAAATCGTCTTCGAACTCCCAAAAATCTTGATCAGTAATCAAACCGCAGAACATCCCGTTAGCAGTACCGTCATTGGTCACCGGGATCGTTGAATGTCCGGTTCGATGCATCGTCTCAACGATCGATGCCAGCGTGCTTCCAGGCGTCGTGTTTGCTCCACTGGTTACAAATCCCGCTTTATGGGCTTTCACTTCCCGAACCATATCGGCTTGCGTAGCAACGCCCTGCGAACAGTAGATCATGCTTAGCCCGCCTTGCCGTGCGAGCGAAATAGAAAGCCTGGTGCCCGATACTGCCTGCATACAGGCCGAGACCACGGGAATATTGATCTGAAAGCGACCATCTGAGGTTAAGGGTGCCGCAACCCTGATGCTATCCGTGCGCAGATCTCGAGGGGTCAACCTCGGCAATAGCAGGTACTCTGCAAAGGTACGCGAAATATCTTCGATGATAGTCGCCATGAATTCTCCTCAACGGGTGTTTACGGCTTGATGAGCCGGAACGGAATTGAAATAGGGTAAGCCCAGGACGGGCATCAGAGCCGCGCGGAATCTCAGTGACCGTTCGTCACGGATACGAAAGCGTATGGATAGGGGTTTGCCGCGAGCCATGGCGAATTTTAGGCGAAGGCCGGTAGCAGTTCAACGAAAGTGACTTGAAAGAGGGTTCCACGGTTCGCGACTAGGAGGCCTGCGCGCGGTATGAGGGATTGAGGAGAATACCGCTGCGATGAGAATCGAGGGTCTAAGAACGCCAGACCCACCGTCTCCTGAGGGCAGAAGTAGGGGCTTCGATACAACTGGATGGAATGACTAGGACTCGCGCTCCAGCTGGATCAGGAACTCCGCCACCTTGAGCATCTCTCTTGTGCTACCGGCGCCTCTCGTTTCGATTCGATATTTGCCATTAACGATCAACGTTGGCACGCCGGACGCTCGGTAAGCTCGGCCACGAGCCTCGGCTTGCTGCAAGCTCATTCTGACCCCAAAACTGTTAAATACTTTTGCGAACGTCTCTGGTTCTACGCCTGACGATTCAAGGAAGTCAGCCATGATGCCAGGCTTGCTTAGGTTCTTACGTTTAATGTGGATAGCTTCAAACACTGGAAGGTGCAATGACTCAAGCAAGTCCATTGCCTTCAGCGTGTAGTAGGTCTGCGCTAAGTTCCCGTAATAGTCGTTCCAAATAGCGGGTGTTCGATCGAAAACAACATCCTCTGGCAGCGTTTCAAGCCACGCCGTTAGTACTGGATCGAACTGAAAGCAGTGCCCGCAGCCGTACGAGAAGTACTCACTCACCTCGATGCCGTCCCCTGACGTTGACAGCGGCGCTTGCGGATCCAGGACTTGGTAGTGGACGCCTTCCTCATATTGCGCCCCTACGCTAGACCCCGACCAAACAACGAGGCAAGCAAGCGCTGCTAACAATGCTCGATTCAGTGGGTTACTCATGCGCAATACCTTCATATTACTGACGCAACCCTGCGATATAGGAGGCAACCGCTGCTATCTCTGCGTCACTCAAGTCCATTGCAGAGAGCCGCATCATCTTACTTTCACCATCGTTATGGCGTTCACCGACTCGAAATGCCTTTAACTGAGCTTCGGTGTACTCCGCCCATTGACCTGCGAGTTTTGGAAAACTAGCCAGATCGTTTCCTTGGCCGGTAGGCGAATGACAGGCTGAGCAGGCAGCCACTCCTTTTCGCGCAATACCTGAGCGATAGATGTGCTCACCCTGCAACGCTAGCTCAGGGTCGGCTGCGCTTTCAGCGGCCGTTTTCCCAGCGTAAAAAGCGGCCAGATCTTGCATGTCTTGATCCGACAGCGTATCGACAATGCCAACCATCAAATTCTGGGCGCGAGCCCCGGATTTCATGTCACGAAGCTGCTTGAGGATATATTTTTCGTTTTGCCCAGCAATGTTGGGGAACGAACCCGCAAGACTATTGCCATCATTTCCATGGCAAGCCACACACGTGGCCGTGAGTGTCGATCCACGCTCAGCGTCGCCCTCTGCTAACGCCACATTCAGCCAACTCATCAACACTAATCCAGCAATCAATCGAATCATGAGATCAAACAACCTTCATCTAAACCCGCTCGACACCTTCCTTCTCGCAGCCACTCCCTTGACCACGACCTAGTGCCGAAAAAAGATGCGCTATTATAGCGAAATCTGGCCGAAGAAGTAGGTCAACTAGACGATTCATGACAAGCATCCCATTCCAACAAACCGTCTTTCAAACTAGTGCGGCGACGTTAAATCAAGCGCCAGCAGATGATGGCCTGGAAGTCGCTTTTTGCGGCCGGTCAAATGCTGGCAAGTCGAGTGCACTCAATCGCTTAACGCAGCAAAAGCGGCTAGCAAGAACGAGCCGGACGCCTGGCCGCACACAACTCATTAATTTTTTCTCTGTCAGTGAGAATCAGCGGCTGGTCGACTTGCCCGGTTATGGCTATGCGAAGGTGCCGCAATCGGTCAAGCAATTTTGGCAGCAGCATTTGGACGCCTATCTGCGCGATCGCAGAAGTTTGGTTGGACTCATTTTGCTGGTTGATAGCCGACATCCTCCAAAACCATTTGACCTTGCCATGATGGAGTGGGCCAACACCGCGAACTTGCAGCTGCACGTGTTACTTACGAAAGCTGACAAACTCTCAAAGAACCAAGGACAACAAGCGTTGTTTAAATTTAGGCAATCAACGCGAGGGACCTTATCGTCACAACTTTTTTCGGCCGCAAATGGTCTTGGCCTGGCGGAGCTGACTGACACGCTTGAGCGGTGGCTAACGCCGGGCGAAGCTTAGTCGCCCCGTAAATGAAACTGCAAGCCTGTGCCATGGGAGGATCTATCTGTTCGCCTTAATCGAATGCGGACGCTTACCGCGCATTATTGAATGCGATTGGCCCACAACGCCTAGTTGAAACCTTTGGCCGCCTATTGTGAGTTCGGTCTGACACAGTGGTTGGCGGTCTGATCATCCAGTGTGCAGTGTTCACCCGATAAAGTATTCACCCAATAAAAAGCCCCGACCACAACGGGGATCGTGGTCGGGGCCAAGAACTTCGGCTAAATGGGGAAACACCGAAGCTTGCTGCCTAAAGGGCTTACCTAATCTACGACCGCGAAGCTTCAGAAAAGTTCCTATCAAATGTGGAAATTATTTTTTAATGTGCCTCTTCCCAATTACTGCCTTCGCCAACCTCTACTTCTAGCGGAATGGCTAACTGTGCCGCTCCACTCATCAACATTGTTACCTGCTGAGTCACTTCCTCACGTTCCTCGGCTGGAACCTCAAACACCAATTCGTCATGCACCTGCATGATCATTTTGGTATCAAGCGCGGCTTCATCAAGCCATGCCTGTACGGAGAGCATCGCGAGCTTAATAATGTCAGCTGCCGTTCCTTGCATCGGCGCATTAATCGCCGTCCGCTCGGCCGCCTGTCGCAACTGAAAGTTACCCGCTTTAATATCGGGTAAGTACAGTCTTCTACCGAAGAGCGTTTCAACAAAGCCTTGTTCGGCGGCTTTCTGCCGGGTTTCATCCATATACAACCGAACGCCAGGATACCGCTCGAAATAACGGTCAATGTACATTTGCGCGTCTTGCCTTGCGATGTTGAGCTGCCTGGCAAGCCCAAACGCCGACATTCCGTAAATCAAGCCAAAATTGATGGCTTTCGCACTCCGCCGCTGGTCAGTAGTGACCGCCTCAGGTGAGACGCCAAACACTTCAGCAGCGGTCGCTTTATGAACATCAAGGCCCTCATTGAAGGCACTGACCAAACCGCTGTCCTCTGAGAGGTGCGCCATGATGCGGAGCTCAATTTGGGAATAGTCTGCAGCAATCATCAAAGCCCCTGGCTCAGTCACAAACGCCTTTCTGACTCGACGGCCTTCTTCAGTCCGAATCGGGATATTCTGAAGGTTTGGATCAGTACTTGAGAGACGACCAGTTGCTGCCACCGCTTGGTGATAAGACGTATGCAAGCGGCCCGTATCGGGTCGGACTTCCTTCGGTAGCTGGTCAGTGTACGTTGATTTCAGCTTTGAGAGGCTGCGGTGGCGCAGAATGACCTGGGGTAACGGATAGTCGAGCGCCAATTCTTGAAGCACTGCCTCGTTGGTAGAGGGTTGCCCTTTCGGTGTCTTCTTGATCACTGGCAGCGCCAGTTTCTCGAATAGTATTTGCTGTAGCTGTTTTGGGGATCCGAGGTTAAACACTTCGCCAGCCAGATCATGAGCCTCTTGCTCTAACTGGTCGAGCGTCGCACCAATTTCTGCTGACTGTTTGAGAAGCTGCTCGGCGTCAAGCTTTACACCACCTCGCTCAATCCTCGACAAAATACGGGCGAGCGGCCGCTCAATGGTTTCGTACACGTTCATTAGCGACGGTTCGCTTTGGAGTTTAGGCAACAGCGCCTCAAACAAACGCAGCGTGATATCGGCATCCTCAGCGGCGTAATGGGCAGCCTCGCTGAGCTCAATTTGATTGAACGTTTTCTGTTTGACCCCTTTCCCAGCGATCTCTTCAAACTTTGTTGTTTTGTAACCTAGGTAGTGCCGCGCCAAGTCATCCATGTTGTGCCGCGTTGCAACACTATTTAGCACATAGGACATCAACATGGTGTCATGGATGGGCGCGTTGATGGTTGCGCCATAACGCGCAAGGACGTTGAGGTCATACTTTAGGTGTTGCCCAATGACGGTCTTGTCGGTGTCATTTAAAAGAGGCACAAGTGCGTCTAACACTGAGATCGTTTCAAGCTGAGCGGGAGCCCCGTCGTAATCATGCGCCAGCGGAATGTAGGCAGCGCGTCCAGGAGCAACCGCTACCGAAATCCCGACTAACTCAGCTGACATGTAGTCTAACCCTGTTGTCTCTGTGTCAAATGCGAAACGATCTACCGATGCCAGTGTTTTAAGCCATGCGTCTAACTGGTCGCGGGTTAATACCGTTTCATAGTCAGTCTCGATGGCTTCGGCGCCAGCAATCGTACTGTCGTCGCCGTCTAAACCCTCCAGCCAGGACCTAAACTCATAAGTTTCATACAGGGACCTCAGCGCTGCTTTATCTTCCTCTCCGTTTTGAACACTGGGCACAACGGTTGATGTGAGCTCGCACCGGATCGTCGCCAAATCGTAAGACAAAGGGAGATACTCCAGAGCCCCTCGAAGGTTCTCTCCCACTTTCCCTTTGATATCGTCAGCTGCTGCCATCACCCCTTCGAGTGATTCATACTGTCCGAGCCACTTTACGGCCGTTTTAGGACCACACTTTGGAACGCCTGGAATGTTGTCTACGGAATCGCCTACCAAGGCCAAATAGTCGATGATCTGATTCGGACGTACACCGAATTTATCAACAACAGCCTGCTCGTCTAAGCGCTCATCAGTCATGGTATTCATCAGCGTAGTGTTGGCGTTGACCAGTTGCGCCATGTCTTTATCGCCGGTTGAGATCAAGACTTGCTCACCCAATTCGCTATAACGGGCGGCCAAAGTGCCAATCACGTCATCCGCCTCAACACCAGGGACACATAAAAGTGGTAGTCCCATAGCGCGAACGATCTCGTGAATCGGCTCAATCTGAACTCTCAATTCTTCAGGCATGGGCGGTCGGTTTGCTTTGTATTCCGCATACAAGTCGTTGCGAAATGTTTTCCCCTTCGCATCGAAAACAACAATGAGCAGCGCATCGGGAAACCCTTCTTCCAACCGCTTGATCATACTGATCACGCCTTTGATGGCACCGGTAGGATGACCTGTCTGGTTGGTTAGCGGCGGCAACGCGTGAAACGCACGGAATAGGTAGGATGAACCGTCTACAAGGATTACGCTAAACTTTGCATCGTTTTGATCTGACATGTGCGGCACCATACTTTGATTCGAGCCATCCTTTCAATCGCTATCGTAGCCCTTGGGTTCGGATGGCTTTTATTCGCACACGCAGAAGCGTTTGAGGCGGCAGAAGAAAGCATCACCATCGTCGATCAGTCGGAGCTCGGTCAAGTGTTCGAATTCCGGCAAAACGGTGTGTTGATCATGATCAAGGTGATTCCCGATCAAGGGAGGCCCTACTATATGGTCCCAGCAGATGGCAGCCCGCACTATCAGGATCTATCTGAAGTAAAGCACCTGTACCCAAATTGGGTTTTGCTTGAGTGGTAGCTTATGGGCGTCTACTCCAACCTTGACCAGCGCGACATCGAGCAAATGGTTGGCCAATACGACCGCGGCACGCTCACCCATTGGTCTGCAATTGCATCAGGGATCGAGAATTCTAATTTCCTGGTCGAGTTAACAGCGTTTGACGATCAAACCAAATACATATTAACGCTCATTGAGGTTGCCGATTTCCGACGATCTCAGGAAATCGTCGATCTAATGACGCATCTCAAGTTCTACGGGTGCACGCTTCCGGACGTTGTCACGAGCCGCTCGAATCAGCGACTCCTTAGTTTTCGCGATAGCCCTGTCACCCTATGCACGTGGCTGCCAGGCCGCCACGTCACTCACCCAACCCTCGCCCACTGTGATCAGCTCGGTCGAACACTGGCACAATTTCACCAGGTCGCAAGTGCTTTTCGGCCTCCGACCCATCAACCCTACGATGCCGAGTGGCTCGCTACTGCCATCGACAGCTATGCGGCTGAGCGGTCGACGAATGAAAGGCAAGCGCTGCATCATGCACTCTCGCTGTACGACGACTTACTCGGCGCTAACTTGCCGACTGGATGGACCCACGGGGATGCCTTTAGGGATAACGTTTTGTTTCTACCGGACGGCACACTCAGTGGCTTGCTCGATTATTTTCACGCTGGCTCGGATCCTTTCGTTATGGATCTCGCAATCGCCATCAACGACTGGTGCGGAGCAATGGTTGGCAGCGAGGGCGGGGAACAGTCCGCAGAGGCACTGCTTCGGGGTTACCAAGCGGTTCGTGCATTAGAGCCCGAAGAACGAAGCGCTTTGCCTACCGCGCAGGTGATTGCAGCGGCGCGCTTGCTCTGTTCGAGACTAAGCACCAGAGATGAACAAGGCCGGTTTCGAAAAGACCCAGAGGAATACGCGACCCTGCTTAGTCGACTCATGCAGGCGGCTCGGGCTTAACACCCTCTTGATATGGGCAAGGAGCGCTTGCCTTGCCTCCACTTTGCAGCCCTAAAGATGCCGAATAATGGTGGCAAGATCTTGCGCGTTGTGGGGCGCCTTAATGAACCCTTGGTAACCGCCTTGAGGGTTAATCACCACAATCGAACCCGTGTGATCCATCGTGTAGGTGCCTGGTTCTTTGTCTGGGATTTTTCCAAAGGCAACGTTCACTTGTTGGGCAAAGTGAACCGTCGCTTCATGCGTGCTGGTCATCCCCAGAAAGGTGGGATTGAACGCTGCGAGATACCGACGAAGCTGATCTGGCGTATCTCGTTCTGGATCGACCGTCACCAAATGCACTGCCGGGGCATTCTCTATTCCTTCCAGCGCTTGATTCATGACTGCCAGCGTTGTCGGGCAAATATCTGGGCAATAGGTGAAGCCAAAATAGAGCAGATTCCAGCGCCCGAGAAATGTGGATTCGCTCACCAAGTCCCCGTCTTGGTTAATCATTGCGAGTCCGACAACCGGACGGGCTTGCTCGAACTGGATGTAGCCCAGCGCCGCAGCCTCCTCCTGTGACAGAGAGACTTCCCTGAAGGTATACGTCGAGAAAACAAGGCCTAACACCAAGGCAATGAATCCCGCGATACCAAACAGCGTTCGTTGGATGCCTTTTTTCTGTTCAGCGCTATGCATAACTCACCGGCATCGCATAATGATCCACGAGTAATGCGACAAACAAGACGGCCAAATAGAGAATTGAGTAGCGGAAAGTCTCGATAGGGGCCCGCGGATTCTTACCTCTCATCATCGCAATCGCCCAATAGAGAAATCCTGCACCGAGCCCTAACGCCGCGACCAAATAAATGAGGTTGCTCATGCCTATGACGTAAGGAAGGATCGACACAACGATAAGCACGATCGTGTACAAAAGAATATGCAAGTTCGTGTATTGAACGCCGTGGGTGACGGGCAGCATCGGCATGTCGACTTTCCGGTACTCCTCTAGGCGATCCACAGCGAGCGCCCAAAAGTGGGGGGGAGTCCAGGCGAAAATAATGAGAACGAGCAAAATGCCGCCGCCATCAATGCTATTGGTGACCGCCGTCCAACCAAAGAGAGGAGGCGCGGCCCCAAAGAGGCCACCGATGACAATATTCTGGGGCGTCGCACGCTTGAGATACAGGCTGTAAACCAATCCATAGCCCACCCATGAGAAGAAATTCAGCCATGCGGTTAAGGGGTTCACGTAGAGATACAAAATGGCTTCGCCAACGATCCCTGTGAGTGCGACAAACGCCAGCCCTTGCTGTAGACTCACGCGACCTT
>Ga0255759_10004695_pt1 | contig 11762 bp, 9 predicted proteins | sample 101ome_20_FD_179959 | JGI IMG/M metagenome (GOLD analysis project Ga0255759, IMG submission 179959) | Coastal salt marsh microbial communities from the Groves Creek Marsh, Skidaway Island, Georgia - 101404AT metaG (version 2) | ecosystem: Environmental > Aquatic > Marine > Intertidal zone > Salt...
TGAAATCAATTCTTCCTTGGTCAGCTTGCCGTGTTCGGTTTCACTTTGTACCAGCGCTGTCAGCAGGTCATCCTGGGGCCGCGCGCGGCGCTCCTCGCAAAGTGCGTCAAAATAATCGAAGCTCTCGCTGGAATTGCGGTTCGCCTCAGCAAGCTCGGCTTCAGTCATTGGCGTTGGATCAATCAGGCGACCCTGAATGCGGGTACCGGCAATGAACTGAGCCCGGTCAGTCTCTGGAATCCCCAGCATGTCACAGATAACGATAACCGGCAGCGGATGATTGAACAGCGCCACGAGATCGCCTTCACCCTGCCCGGCAAAATCGTCGATCAGTTCGTGCGACAGGGTGTGAATGCGCTCTTCCATGACCTTAACGCTGCGGGCATCGAATGCCTTGACGAAAAGACTCCGTATACGCGTGTGATCCGGCGGGTTCATCAAGAGCATGGTTCGTCTGAGACCCGCAACCGAGGGGTTTTTCATCATCTCCTCAATTTCTTCCGGTGTGATGTCCGGACCGTCAGAATGACCGAGGTTCTTATCTCGAAGCGCCGCCTGGGCTTGCTCGTATTCCGACAGAATCAGCATGTGATTGTCTGGCAGGTAGAGTGCCGGGTTGGACTCACGCAGACCGTTATACATCGGATAGGGGTTGGCAATAATCTCGGGGCTGAAAAAACTTTCCAGCGAAAAATCACTCATATTCTGGCTCCCTGTGGTTCGTACCACGCAAGCCACAGTGATAAACCAGAGCTCGCTTATGGTCAACAATTCGGTGGTTCGATAGCTTTTGAATGGCTGCACCTGGCAGCTTAGGATTCACGTCTTTAAGTGCCGGGCATATCTGTAACATGATTGAACCCCTCCTTCTGCATGAATCCGTCGTCACCGAAGACGAGATCGATACCCTGGGGCATCTCAACGTGCGTTTCTATGTTGAGCGCGCAGTAAACGCCAATCTGGCACTGCTGCGTCGTGCCGGAATCATACCCGCACCGGCCGGCCAGATGATGCGTCGTGTAGACACCTATAACCGGTTTCATCGAGAACAATTTACCGGGGCACCACTGCATACTTACGGCGGTATTGTGCCCAATGAGTCTGTGGGCGTGGCAGCAGGCGTCACGACCTACCTTGAAATCCGTAACGTCGACAAGGGCGAGACAGCGGCGAGCTTCATCATGACCAGCGACATGATCGACACCGCCTCACAGGCGAGGCAGGGAATCAAGCTGCCGGTTGCTGATCTGCAATCCCTGACGACTGAACTGCCGGAGGCTGGGCGCCCGCGCTCGCTGTCCCTGGCCACCCCAGGTCAGGTGTCTTTTGCGGAACTCGATGCGGTCGTTCCAGATGAGCAGGAGCCCGGTGTCTTTCACGGTCGCCGCGAGGGTACCGTAAGGGCAGACGACTGCGACGGGCAAGGCCGCCTGAAAGAAGAGCTCGAGCCCCTGTTCGTCCTGTTTCGGGCATTCGCCGAGCAGCAGCAACGTCAGCCCGGCCCGCCAGTCTTCACGGACAAGGCCGGCCGCCGCCTCGGCTGGGCCATGATCGAAACCAGAGTAACTAACGAGATGCGCCCGGCTGCAGGCGAAACCATTGTGTCACTCAGTGCAGACCTGGAGTTAGGTGAGAAATGGCGCCATACCCGACGCTGGCTGTTTTCAAAGGAGAGCCATGCCCTGTTCGGTGTTCACGACCAGATCGGGATGTGCCTCGATCTGGGTGCCCGGCGGGCGATTCCCATCCCGGATGAAATGCGGGCTGAGATCGAAGCTGCAGCTCTGCCGCAGTACGCATGACAACACGGTTCAGTCTGCCTGCCGGAAGGGACTGAACTCTGCCATGTAGTCAATTTCCTCGTTAACGTTGTGACGCTCGCTGCGCAGGTAATTCTCGACGGCATCGCGAAAAGACTCATTCGCAATCCAGTGGGCGCTGTAAGTGTGCGTAGGCATATAGCCCCGCGCCAGTTTGTGCTGCCCCTGGGCACCGGCCTCGACGCGGTGCAGTCCCCGCTCAATCGCAAACTCAATTGCCTGGTAGTAGCAGACCTCGAAATGCAGGAAGGGATGGTGCTCGGTACAGCCCCAGTTTCGGCCGAAGAGACACTCGCCGCCGATGAAATTAATGGCACCGGCAACATACTGTCCCTCACGTTGACACATCACGAGCAGGATATCATCGGGCATGGTCTCGCCAACGATCGAGAAGAACTCTCGGGTCAGGTATGGCGAACCCCATTTGCGACTGCCGGTGTCGACATAAAAGCGGTAAAACGCATCCCAGTGTTCCGGTCTGATGTCATCGCCCGTCAGGCGTTCGATGACGATACCCGCCGCTACCGAATCACGACGCTCCCGTCGGATATTCTTGCGTTTTTTCGATGAGAGCGCTGCCAGGAAATCATCAAAGCTCTGGTAACCGTCGTTCTGCCAGTGGAACTGATTATGGGTCCGCTGCAGAAAACCCATCTCCCCCATACGCTCCCACTGGGGTTTCTCAGCGAAAGTGACATGTAGCGATGAAACTTCCATCTGCTCTGAAACTTGCATCATGCCGGAGACCAGGTACTTGTCGATATCCGGATCGGCGATATCCGGCCGGGTCAGAATGCGCCGGCCTGTTGCCGGCGTGAACGGCACCGAGACCTGGAGCTTCGGATAGTAGCGACCCCCGGCACGCTCAAATGCGTCCGCCCAGGAATAATCAAAGACATATTCGCCCTGAGAGTGACTCTTCAAGTACATCGGCAGGACGCCAACCACCCCTTCGGCTGCATGCTCCAGGCTCAAGTGGTATGGGGCCCAGCCAGTGCGGCCAACGGCAGACTCACTTTCTTCCAACGCAGCAAGGAAGGCATAAGAAAGAAACGGGTCAAACGGCAGGTCACATTCGATGCCGGCACGCGCGGGATTGGCACACCGGTCCCAGGACTGTTGCCCGATTTCCTCTATGCAGGTATTGGCTTTTAGAGTATAGGCCTCGGCGGACATGATTGATTCAACAAGCCTGCGTCAGAACCAAGGACCGCGTACTGGACAGCACACGGTCGTTGATTCGATGGCGGCAGCGCTTCAGGGACGCTCGCTCTTTACAGCATTTCTCCGGCAACGATCTCCATGGCTTCAACCTGGCCGGCACCCAGCAGCATGCTGCCGATACGACCCTCGTTGCTGGCCTTCTTCCATTCCTGCAGACGTTCTTTTATACGCTCGGCAGGGCCAACCAGATGGCAGGCATCAACCAGTTCATCGGGCACAGCAGCCATGGCTTCATCTTTCTTACCGGCAAGATAGAGATCCTGAATCTTCACAGCGGCATCCTCGTAGCCGAGCGCCTTGGCATAGTCGTTGTAGAAGTTCTTATCGCGAGCACCCATGCCACCGATGTAGAGCGCCATGTTGCCTTTGATCGGCATACGGCAATGATCAACGTTATCGCCAACAATCACGGTGACGAACGGCGCGACATCGTAATCCATCATGGTCTTGCCGGCCTTATTCAGGCCCTTGTTAATATGTTGACCCAGCACGTCAGTCTTCTCTGGCGGCACCCAGATCGGGAAGACACCATCTGCCACCTCCGCCGAGGTCTCAAGACCTTTGGGTGTTATCGAAGCCGTATAAATCTTAATGCTGTCGTCTGCCTGCAGAATGCTCTTCAAAGGCTTACCGAGGCCCGTACCATCATCACCGGAGTATGGCAGCGAGTAGTGGAAACCCTCATGCTCAACCGGCGCTTCGCGAGCAAAAATCTTCCGCATGATGTCGACGTACTCGCGGGTTCGAGTCATGGGGCGGCCGTAGGCCACGCCGTGCCAGCCTTCAACCACCTGGGGTCCTGATGCACCCAGGCCGACAATGAATCGACCGTTCGATAGCTGATTCAGGGTCATCGCCGTCATCGCCGTGCAGGCAGGTGAGCGACCTGGCATCTGCATGATCGCGGTGCCTACCTTGATCTTGTCAGTCTGCGCCAAAATCCATGCGGCCGGTGTGACAGCGTCAGCCCCGTAGGCCTCTGCGGTCCAGACTGAGTCAAACCCCATGCTTTCGGCGGCCTTGATACGATCAATATCGATCGACAGCACCTTGCCGCCGATGCCATTCAGGATTCCAAGTTTCATGTCAATTTCCTCTTCGGTTAATTAGTTTTCAGTCTGCCCACTGCGCCAGCAGTTCCCTGGCGTGGTCATCATTCCGCGCCGGCAATGTACCCGTCGTCCGGTCAACAAGGCCGCCCCAGCGGACTTTGAACTTGTCAACGATGTCATCGACTTCACCGACGATAGCGAACTGGTCGAGAATCTCATCGGTAATCAGCGTACCCATTTCGTCCCATTGACCCTGTTTCGACATCTTATTGAGTTCAGGCTGCAGGTCTCCCCAGCCATGGATACCGAGCACAGGCGCATAAGCCGGTGTTGAGCCATAGAAGGCGATCTGCTTGCAGACGGCGGTCTTGGTGGCATTGAATTCTTCTTCCGTGTTGCCGGTCACGATAAAGCCGGGGTACGTCACTTCGAAGTCATCGCGAGACCGACCGGCCTTCGCCAGGCCCTTCTCCACGGCTGGCAGCGTCACCTCACGCATGTACTTCTCGGTCGTGAAGGCATGCATGATGACGCCATCGGCTACTTCACCCGCGACTTCTGTCATCATCGGTCCGACAGCAGCCAGGAACACCTTGGGCGCACCATATTCATTATCAAGCGGTGAGAACATGGGTGTCATCAGTGTGTGGGTATAAAATTCGCCATCAAAATTGAGCGGCTCACCCTCATGCCAGGCGGACCAGATGGCACGCATCGCGAGAATAAACTCACGCATCCTCGCCGCCGGTTTTGACCAGGGCATACTGAAGCGTTTGGTAATGTGCGGCCTGATTTGAGAACCGAGGCCCAGCACAAACCGACCCTTGGAAAAACTATTTAGGTCGTGACCAATGTTGGCCAGGTTCATCGGCGTGCGTGAGAAAGCGACAGCGATAGAGGTAATCAGTTCAATCTTTTCGGTTTCCTGCGCTGCCAGCAGCAGTGGAAAAAACGGATCGTGTGAGGTTTCTGCCGTGATCGCGCCCTGGTAACCCAGCGCCTCCAGTTTCTTTGCACTCTGACCGGCCTTGGCCAGGTTTCCCATCAATCCACCATCAATTTTCATCGGGTTCCTCTCTTGTGTGTTGTTCGACGATGAGGCCTCGGCTCAGAACGAGAAGTTCTTCGCCGTAAAGGCTTCGTAGGTTCGCATCGCATCCTTCGGTGACGGACTCGAAATGATGTGGGTAGTAATACCCATTTCACCGCGTTCACGAATCAGATCTTGACATTCCTGCTCCGTGCCGATAATACCGATCTGGTCGATCAGTTCGTCGGTCAGGGCGCCGGTGGTTTTCTCCCGGTCCTTTTCCGCCCAGCCCTCGCGAATGGTTGCTGCCACGTCTGCATAGCCGCACCAGGCGAGAAAATTGTTGTAAACCGGTGTCGCATAATAAGGCGCAAACGCTGCCCTGAAGGCATTGCGGGCACTTTCCTTGTCATCGGTAACCACCACCATGTGACGACAAACCACATCGATATCCTCAGGCGCTTTCCCGGCGCGTGCACCCCCTGCTCGCACATGCTCCATCATCTTCGGCAGTGCGCTCTTGGGGAACAGGTTCAGGATGGCACCATCGGAAAACTCTGCTGCGGCTTCCAGCATCTTGGCGCGAAGTGCTGCCATATAGATAGGCTGCTCCTCACCTTCCCCTAGCGGCAACTGACGATAACCGTGACTCTGCACAGTATCACCGTCGTAGGCGGTCTTCTCGCCTTTCAGCATCTGCTTGACGAGCTCGGTGGTTTCCTTGACCCGGCTCAACGGCTTTTCAAATTCAATACCGTGCCAGTTTTCCATCATCGTCTGGCTGGAAGAGCCCAGACCGAGAATGAAACGCCCCCCAGAGAGTTTGTTCAGCACATGACAGGTCGAGGCAAAAACAGCAGGCGTTCGGGTATAGACCGGCACAATAGCGATACCGATACGACAGCGCTCAGTGTGCATGGCCACCGCTGCCGTGGTCGTCAGCGCGTCAATGCCACCGGAGTCAGCAAACCAGAGATCATCATATCCTTCTGCCTCCGCCCATTTCGCCATTTCAATGGTCTGCTCGACACCGCGGGGGTCAGGCAGGGTCAGCGCAGTTCGTTGTGGTACAGCCATGATGACTCCTTTGTTATCTAGATAATGTCCTGACCGGACAGGCGCTCTTCATCATCAAGCCCGGGCCTGACCAGTTCATGCTTGTTGGTTTTTCGATTGTATTTTTTCGCCGACGTGTAGGTCGGTTCTGTCAGCGCAACAGCACCAAAAGACCGCTGCCGCTGCAGTTCACTGACCTCACCATAAGCAGTGCTGCGCTGCCTCGGAGTTCGGCCAATGCTTCGGATGATCTCTTCCATCTCCTCCGGCGAGGTTTCCTGGCCGTGAGAAGCGCCCGCCGCCCGGGTGATTGTTTCATTCATCAGCGTGCCGCCCAGATCGTTCACCCCCGCCTGCAGGCAGGCGCGGACACCATCATGGCCCAGTTTGGTCCACGAGGCCTGGATGTTCCTGAAATGCGGATTCAAGACGAGACGTGAAATCGCGTGGATCAAAACCGCTTCGCGAAAGGTCGGTCCCTGCCGGGCCCTGCCCTTCAGATACATGGGCGCTTCCATGTGGATAAATGGCAGGATGACAAACTCGGTAAAGCCGCCTGTTTTAGCCTGCAGATCCCGAATGCGCAGCAGGTGGCGGGCGACGTGATGATACTGCTCGATATGTCCGTACATGATCGTGGCCGTGGTGTTAAAGCCAACGCCATGCGCCGCCTCCATCACCTCGAGCCATTGCGCGGTATTGATCTTGTCGGGGCAGAGGGTGGCCCGCACTTCATCATCAAGAATTTCTGCCGCTGTCCCCGGCAGCGTCCCCAGACCGGCTTCTTTCAACTGCTTGAGGAATGCAGGGATCGGTAAACCCAACGTCTTCGCGCCCTGCCAGACTTCCAGCGGCGAGAAGGCATGAATATGCATATCCGGCACGACCTGCTTGATGGAACGGCAGATATCGATATAGGTCTGCCCTGTGTACTCAGGGTGTATGCCACCCTGCAGACAGACTTCGCTTGCGCCACGCTCCCACGCCTCGCGGGTTCTGCGCATGATCTCTTCGTGCGAGAGGTCATACGGTTTGCCGCGCAGGTTTTCGCTCATCTTACCTTTCGAGAAGGCACAAAACTGGCACTTGAAATAGCAGACGTTGGTGTAATTGATGTTGCGGTTGACACAGTAGGTAACCTCATCCCCCGCAACTTGTTTTCGCAACCTGTCAGCGGCCTGGCAGACCGCAGTGAAGTCACTGCCCCGTGCCTTAAAGAGACGGACTATATCGGCTTCCGCGAGCCGCTCCCCCGCTTCGGCCTTTTCCAGAATTGCCGCCAGCTCTGGCATCGGGCCTGACTTGGGGATGGCGGTAACACGCGCGAGCTCAGCAGCTGGTGGTTCTACTACAGCGCCGGCGCTCCAGCTCTCTGTTCTGGCGAACCCGGAACCATCTACCGCGCGCAGCACATGCGGCTCAATGTTCGGATCGGTCCACTGACCGGCCTCGTTAGCGTAGGCCGGATACAAGGCGAGTCGCTCAATCAAAAGCTTGCCGGCATTTGCCGTTTCGTTGGCAAGGTTTGCAAGGTGCGGCCAGGGAGCTTCCGGATTAACAAAGTCCGGTGTCACTGGCGATACGCCGCCCCAGTCATTGATACCGGCATCAACAATTTGCTCAAGCACGCCTGGGCTCAAATTCGGCGGCGCCTGGATGTTCATGTCCGGTCCAAAAATGATCCTGGCGAGCGCCAGTGTCCAGAGCAGTTCATTCAGGTCGGGTTCCGGCGCATTGGCCATCAGCGTCTCTGGCTTGGCCCGGAAGTTCTGGATAATGATTTCTTGGATATGGCCATAGGGTGCGTTGGCAGTCCGCAGGGCCAGCATCGATTCGAGTCGCTCGCGGCGGGTCTCGCCAATACCGATAAGGATGCCGGATGTGAACGGCACCTTCGCCTCACCTGCGCGTTGCAGTGTTTCAAAGCGTCGCGCCGGCACCTTGTCGGGGGAGCCATAATGCGGCATGCCTTTCTCCGTCAGCCGGTCGGCAGCACTCTCGAGCATGATACCCATCGAAATGGAGACCTTGCGCAGTTCTTCAAGCTCGTCGGTTTCCATCAGCCCTGGATTCAAGTGAGGAAACAGGCCCGTTTCATCAAACACCAGCTCAGCCATGTCTCGCAGGTAAGACAGCGTAGACTCCTGGCCCAGCTCCTTCAGACCATCGCGCGCCGCCTTGTAGCGCAACTCAGGTTTGTCGCCGAGCGTGAACAACGCCTCCTTGCAGCCGGCCTTGGCACCGTCCTCTGCGATCTTCAACACTTCTTCTGGTGTCAGGTAGGGCGCCTTGATCTTCCTGGGCACCTGGGCAAACGTGCAATAGTGGCAGACATCACGGCACAGATGGGTCAGCGGGATAAACACTTTTCTCGAGTAGGACACCGTGTTCTGGTGCCCACGGTCCCGCAGGATGGCTGCCACCTCCATCAGCATACGGGTATCGCTGAAGTCGGCAAACGCCATAACTTCTTCGTCTTCCAAGGGGCGCGACAGCACCTCTTGCATTAACAACACAGCTCTCTCTGACATCAACCGTGCTCCGCCCGATGGGTCTCAATCTTGTTAATCACGCCACTCTCCATGAGGAATCGCACTGTACTATATTCCCGGCCATCACGCCCTTCCCGCGCCACCATAGCAACCAGTTCAGCCAGGTCACCGGGCACATCGATATCAAGGCCGATACCCGGCAGCTTGGCCACCATCGGGTTCAGACCGAGGTCCTTCGCCAAGGCCAGGTGGCGCCTGAAGCTGTCCTTGCCAAAGCCGAAGGTCATACAGTCGGGTGGTGAGCAGGCAACACAATTTGATCCGCCCAGGTCACTCGCCGGCACAATCAGGAATTCCGCTTCGCTGGCGCCCCCGAAACCTTCCAGCACCGTTTCCAGTTCATCGGCGCTTACCAGTGGCACATCCCCCGGCAGGAACACCATCACACTGACACCGGCTTGCGCCAGCTTCCGGCCAGCCATCGTCACGGCTTCAATCAGCCCAGGGGGCTCAGGTTCTGGCCAGATCTGCGCACCGAAACCGCGACCGAGCTCTGCGACTGCGACGTCGTTGGTCACAACGACGAGGTCATCGATTAATGGGCAGGCTTCAACCGCCGTCAGTACATCTTCAACCATCGCCGTAAATAATTGACGCCGCTCATCAGCCGAGAGCAGACCGGCGAGGCGCTGCTTGGCATTCTCCAGCTGCTTGATCGGTAAAACCGCGGTCGTCGTCATGGAAGTTTCAGGCTGTCGGCGAAAGCCAGGCATTCCCGAGCAAGTTCAGTTTTATCATGCAACGTTAACATGACTGTATTAGTGACGATAGTCGGCAGTCCAAGCGCCTCGACGGCTTCTTGCAGCGCCTCGTCCTCACTGTCAAGCACAAAGCCTGAGAACAGGCCCGGGTATTGACCGGCATAGTGCTGGGCAACGCCAAGCGCCGTCATGGGAATCTCCAGCTCGGTCATCATTTTGGCCGCCGGGCCTTTCAGTGCCTGCCCGCCGACAATATTTGAGACCACGATTACCGGCACCTCGGCGGCCCTGATCGCCTGTTCGACGCCTGGCAGGCGCAGAATTGGATCGACAGACACAAACGGGTTTGACGGACAGACAATGATGCTGCCGGCGCGCTGCAACGCCTCAAGGAATCCAGAACTGGGGCGGGCGTTTTCGATACCAGCAAACTCAAAGCCCGTAACTGCCGGTTCACAGCGATCACGGACAAAATAGTGTTGAAACATGAGTCGCTCACCCGATTGAGTCAGAACCTGAGTCCGGACCGGCTCGTCACTCATCGGCAAAACCCGGTGGGTGATACCCATTTTGGTAGCCAGGTGTGCGATGACAGAAGAGAGGGACTGGCCTGCCTCGAGCAGTTCGGTTCGCACGATGTGGGTCGCCATGTCCCGATCACCAAGACTGAACCAGTCTTCGCCTCCAAGACGACGCAATGCCTCAAGGAACTGCCAGCTCTCTTCCGCCTGGCCCCAGCCAAGTTCCTTGTTGTTCCAGTCCGCGAGGGTATAAAGCACCGTATCCAGATCAGGGCAGATGGTCACGCCGAGATGCTCAAAATCGTCACCCGTGTTGCACACCACGGTGAGGTCAGCAGGGTCAAGTTGCTGACTCAGACCCAGCGCGAGCTTGGCGCCGCCGACACCACCCGACAAGGCGACAACAGATGTATTGGCTTCCGACATGGTCCGTCGTTACCTCAACCTGTCAGCGTTGTGGGTCACGCCGCCCACTTATCGAAACATGTCCATTTCTTTTGGGCGAATCAGAGGCTTCACGCCCCGCTGAGCCGGATCATCGGGCTCCCGGGGCTGGTAGCCACGCACAAGCACCACGGGCGTTTTCTCCGTGGTCTGCCCCATAACCAACGAGGCACCAGCGCTCATTTCGTCCGCCGCAGCCACCTGCGTCACCAGCAGCTCCCGGCCATAAATATCATTGCCGCCAATGTGGTCTTCGAGCGCTGTGAAACCGGCAACGCCGATCGCCAGCCCCAGTGTGCCGGTGCGCCAGGCGCGGCCAAGGGAGTCATTAATGATCACGCCGACGCGGGCGCCGGCTCGTTCATAGAGCGCCTCGCGCAGCTGTTCGGCACTGGCGTCAGCGTCGACGGGCAGCAACAAACAGAGGTCATCAGGACCGCCATCACCTGCCGGAATATTGGACTGATCGATACCCGCATTCGCCTGCACGAAACCCTGCTTCTGTTCAACAATGAGGACGCCCGGGCGCTTTCTCACCACCTCGTTGGACTCGTCCAGGATCGCCTGGACCTTTCGGGGATCTTTATCGACTTCTGCACCAAGGCGGATTGCTTCATCACTGGGCTCGACCGTGCGCAGATCGAGATAGCGGCCTTCAGCTTTGGAGATGATCTTCTGGGCGATCACCAGGACGTCGTTATCCTGCAGCGTCTCACCCATCGCGGCGAGACCTGTCACGATCTGGCCGGCCAGATCATCACCCGGCTCGACCATGGGAATATTGTCAATCCCCGTGAAGGTCAGTTTCACTTGGTGGGTTCGCCGGTAATGACGATACCGCTGCCTTCCACACCATGATGACGGTTGATCGTGATCAGCACTGAGGTGAGTGCTTCAGCAGCAGCGGCATTGGCAATCGGGCCGGCATGCCAGCCTTTCAGGCCCACCGCTTGAACCAGTTCAATCACCGTGTCCCGGGCTGCACGCTTGTTACCACAGACCAGTACGTCACAGGCAATTGCATGATCCTCCTGCAGATGCATGGCACCAACATTTTGAAAGGCAGAGACCACCTGCACCTCTTCGCCAAGGAAATCCTGGGCCTGCTGGCCGGCAGAACCGGCAGCTGGCAGCTGCACCGTGCCTACTTTCGGCGGCATCAGCGGTACGGTTACATCGATCAGAATTTTGCCGGTCAGGCCCGCTTGTACGGTTTCGAGCGTGCTGAGCTGGTGTTCGAATGGGACCGTCAGGACAACCAGATCGGCCTGGGTAGCGGCTTCCAGGTTTTCGTGACCGGTGACATTCAGGTCAGGAAACTCGTCAAGCAGCGCCTGTGCCGCAGCCTGGCCTTTTTCCAGG
>Ga0255759_10004698_pt1 | contig 11759 bp, 13 predicted proteins | sample 101ome_20_FD_179959 | JGI IMG/M metagenome (GOLD analysis project Ga0255759, IMG submission 179959) | Coastal salt marsh microbial communities from the Groves Creek Marsh, Skidaway Island, Georgia - 101404AT metaG (version 2) | ecosystem: Environmental > Aquatic > Marine > Intertidal zone >...
CAGGTAAAAAACTTATAATTTTTTTTTTTTCTTTTTTCACTTTATTTTTAAAAAAAATTTGATGACCAACGTACTCAGTTGGTAATTTATATTTAGTAAAATATTTATTTTCAAATTTAAAAAGAGTAAACATTTTGTCATAGAGATTACTAAAAATTTTTGCTCTATATTCTTTCCAGGCCCAAACTGTCGGCGCAACATAATGAAAAATTTTTATATTTTTGTTTGCTCTTAAATCTTGAACTCTTTTAACAACTCGATAGTTTAAACTTGGTGAATCAATGGTAATGATTAAATTTGGTTTTGTATGCCTAATTAGATTTTCTATTTTATTTAAAATTTTATAAAATTTATTAATCCTAAGCAAAACTTCAAATATCCCTATAGTATTAAATTCTTTGATTGGTATCCAAGATTTAATACCAACGCTTTCCATTAAAGGGCCACCAACACCCTTAATAACAATGTTTTTTTTTTTTTTTTTAATGACTTTATTAAATTAAAACCCAGGTAATCCGATGAAGCTTCAGTTGCAATAATTATAACTTTCATTTAGATACCAAATAAGAAAATTTTATTACTATCGCAATATTTAACTACTTTATCTTTGTTCAAAATTATAGTTTTATTTGAACTATAAGCTAAACCTTTCAATGAGTATTTTTTTAAATATCTAACTGTTTTTAAACCTATTGTTGGCAAATCAACTCTTAAATCTTGTTTTTTTTTTATCATTTTTATTAAAACACCCTCTTCAACATTTTTTAAATATGGGAAGGACTGTTTAATTAAATTATCAGTACCCTGAGCAGCTTCGATACCAATAACTGATCCATGTTGCATTATAATAGATTGACCAATATCGAATTTTGAATTGTTATTTAAAATTTTTACTCCCTTTTGAATATCTAAAAAATTTGATTTAGAAATTTTACATTTAGTTTGATTTCCTTTTCCAAGAAAGATCTCTGGTAAAAAAGTTCTGAGACTTAAAATTTTAAACCCATTATTCTCTAGTTCATCAATTACTAGTGTTAATAAGTTATTATCTCCTCCCTCCATTATTTTTTTTATAAATTTAGGAAGTAATTTTATTGAATTTAAATCTGGTTTTAAATCTTTTAGATTTGGCCTTTGAATCGACCCTGCCATTAAAATCTTATTAAAGCCTTCTCTTTGTAATCTTTTGAGATTTGTTAAAACATTACCAAATGTAACTTTTTTTGAATGTGAATTATTTAATATTTTTTCACTATCATAGAATTGAAGAATATTAAAAGAAATTTTTCTAAGTTTACATTTTTTTACTATTAACTTTGGTAATAAACCGTATCCAGCTAATATGATAATTTTTTTCATTCTAATATTATGGTAAAACAAATGACCTTTCTGAATTCGAAGATAAAAAATCTAAAAGAACTTTTATAGTTTTTTCTTTGTATTTTTTATTCTTAATTTCATTAATTCTTAACTTAAAAGTATTTTTTTTATCAAAAAAGATATATTTAAAAACTTTTCGTAATTCCGACATTTCACTTTTTTTTGTTAATCTTCTTTTTAGTCCCAATATATTTAAACCAGATAGTTTTGCTCTATTTCCTATAACAGTTGAAAAGGGTACTACATCAGCAGTAACACCAGACATACCCCCAATCATAGCACCTTCTCCAATTCTAGAAAACTGATGTATTGCACTCAAAGCACCAACAACTACGTTATCATGAATTACAACATGTCCAGCAAGAGTAGAATGATTTGCAAAAATAACATTATTTCCAACTATACAATCATGTGCAATGTGAGTTCCAACCATTAGCAAACAATTATCTCCCAAAGAAGTTAACTTACCTCCTCCTTCAGTTCCTATATTAACCGTAACATATTCTCTTATTTTACAATTTGAACCAATGATAACTTTTGTTTTTTCTCCTCTATATTTTAAATCTTGAGGAATAGATCCAATTGAAACAAAGGGAAATATCTCTGTATTTTTACCTATCTCAACATCTCCTTGAATATTTATATGACTATGAAGTTTGCACCCTTCACCGATGTGAACATTGTCTCCTAACGTACAAAAAGGTCCTATTTCAACATTGCTTCCAATTTTAGTATTTTTATTTATTATTGAGGTTTTATGAATCATCTTCTAAAATTATATCAATCTAAAAAAAGAACAAATAAAAAAACATTTCAAATTATTACAAAAATTAATAATTTAAAATCGCAGATATTTCCGCCTCTGCAACAAGATTTGAGTCAACATGAGACTTACAAATAAACTTCCATATATTTTTAACATTTTGCTTTTTTGCAACTTTATGTTTTAAAACATCACCAGGATAAACTGGTTTTCTAAATTTAGCTTTATCAATTGTTAACAAATAAACTGAAAGGTTGTTTATATCCTTTTTTAAACTATACATTACAAGAGTACCAGCAGCTTGTGCCATAGATTCTATTATTAAGGCACCTGGCATAACAGAGTTAGATTCAAAATGACCCTGAAAAAAATTTTCATTAAAAGTAACATTTTTTATTCCAGTAGCACTCATATTTGGTTTTATATCTACTAACTTGTCAATTAAAAGAAACGGATATCTATGAGGTATTAATTTTTTTATTTCTTCAATATTAAGTGTTGTTTTTTCCTTCATCGATTTTTCCTTAAAAATATTGTTCCTCTATGCCAATCAATAATATTTTCTGCAGGATACCCACCAATATTTGAATTACTTGATATATCTTTCATAATTCCACTTTTAGCTGCAATTTTTACATTATCACCGATTTTAACATGCCCACTTATTCCAACTTGTCCTCCTATCATAGCATTTTTGCCAATCTCAGTACTACCGGAAATTCCAGTCATTGCAGCAATGATTGAATTTTCACCAATTTTTACATTATGTGCAATATGAACAAGATTATCAATCATAGTATTTTTTGAAATAACAGTATCTCCAATCGATCCCCTATCTACAGTTGAATTACAACCAATCTCAACATTTTCTTCAATTATCACACGACCTAATTGAGGAATTTTTTTAAAAAAATCTTTTTTAGCAATAAAACCAAATCCCTCTCCACCAATTTTTACACCTTGATAAAGTTTAACGTTGTTTGAAATTTTTGAATAATAAATACTTACATTATCACCAATCAGACAATTATCTCCAATACTAACGCCAGGGCCTATTTTAACAAATGAACCAATTTCACAATTTTTGCCAATGCTACAACTTTTATGAATAAAAGCTTTTTTTGAACACTTAATAGGTTTATTTGATAAATCCATTAATTCGTTATCATCAAAATAAAAACTCTGATACTCACACTCAGGATACAATATTGAAGCAACTTTTGCCATAGCTATATAAGGATCCTTAACAATCAAGTAGTTTTTTTTTGTATTGATTTTGCATTTATTACTAACTACGATCACTCCAGCCTTTGTATTATTAAAATCATCTTTATATTTAGAGCTATGATAAAAACTTACTTCTTTATCAGTAGCTTCACTCAATGAAGCTATATCAAAGACTATTTTATTCTTGTCACCCTCAATTTTGGCATCTATTTTTAATGCAAGCTCATCTAAAGAAAAAGGACCAAAGTTTTTATAAAAATCCTTATCAATCAATTAACTAACCTCTTATTTTTTTAAAGGGATTTTTGGCAAAACCTTATTTAACTCTTGTATTGCCTGATCAGTTATATCTATTTCTTTACCTACAAGTAGAACTTGACTTTTTGCTAAAACTAAGTCCAACTCTTTTTTTCCAGCTATCATTGACAGAACATCTACTAAAGCTCCTTGAATTTTATTGGTTGATCTCTCAAAATCACTTTCAAATTTTTTTGCATCTGCAACCTGCTTAGATTTTAATTCATTAATTTTTTGATTTAGTTGTTTGACTTTTTCAGCATAAACCTCTTTTGATAAAATATTTTTTTGTTTTAAAATATTACTTTCTTCATCTCTTATTACATCTTCTTGCTTAGTAAAAGTGTTTCTATGTTTTCTTCTAATGTCCTCAAATTGTTCTACTATGTTTTGATATGCAGTTGATTGACTAAGTATTTTTTTCATATCAACCACACCGATACCAGTTTGAAATTTATTTGTATTTTTTAATTCTACTTTTTTTTCCTGTGAGTTCACTGATGTCATAAGAAAAAAAGCAAAAACAATTAAAATAAAATTTTTCATAATACTCCTTATATGTGTTGTTTAATATGTTGTACCAAAACTAAATCTAAAAATCTCTTTTTTATCATAATTTTCTTTCAATAAAGCTTTTGATAAATAAAACTTAACAGGACCAAAAGGTGAGATCCATGATAAACCTATACCAGCTGATGCACGTAAAGAATTCTCATCATGGATATTTGATGCTGAGGATGATTGATTATAAATTGACCCAACGTCTGCAAATATTAGTCCTGCTAAACCCAAATCATCAGGCAAACCTACTGGAAACGTTATTTCGTTTCTATTCACATAATAAATTTCACCTCCTAATGCATCAGATGTAGATGAATCTCTAGGACCAATTCCTAAGTTTTTAAAACCTCTGAGTTGATCTCCATTAAGATTAAATCTGTCATTGATTTTAACTTCTTTTATTGATGCTATATAACCACCCTCTATAAAATTTGCTAAAACAAAGCCATCTGCAATTCTATAAAAATTAGCTATTTTTAATTCTGTGAGAAGATGTTCTGAATCACCACCTAAACCAAAATAATCAACATCTAATCTTACTCTATAACCATCTGTAGGGTTTATTCTATCGTTTAATTTATCATATTGAAGAGCTTGTCCAATAACAGAAGTAACTCTTTTTCCCTCTTGGGCTTGAATATAAATAGAAGTATTGTTGTCTATATCATGAATTTTATCTCTTTTAAGAGTATAACTTGAAAAATGTCTAAAATCATCAATTATTTCAAACCCAGTTCTTAGTTTAAAGCCAATTATATTATGTTTATAACCACTATATGTTTTCTGATTTCTTCTAACATTGAATATATCAATTCCTGCAGCCAGGTCTTTATTTAGAAAATATGGATCTGTGTACGATAAATCAATTTCAGATTTCCTGGTTGATAATCCCAAGTTTAGACCCAATTCTTTAGCTTCACCAAATAAATTAGACTCCTTAATTCCTATTGAACCCAGAGCACCATCCAAGGAAGAAAACCCTGCACCAACAGTAAATTGTCCAGTAGATCTCTCAGCAACACCGACATTTACGTTTGTTTTATTAGTACCTACCATTTCATCGAGTTTTATTTCAATATTGTCAAATATACCAGTACCTTTAATTCTTCTTTCACTTTCTTTGATTTTAGATAAATTGTAAGCATCACCTTCAACAAATCTTAATTCCCTTCTTATAATAGAATCATTAGTTTTAATATTTCCTGAAATATTGATTCTATCAATAAAGATTTTTGTACCTTCTTGAATTTCAAAGGTAATTTCCACCTTATTGTCACCAAATTTTTTTATCCTAGGAGAAACATCAACAAATGCAAAACCCATTTGGGATGTTTTATCTGTAATTTTTTTTATTGAATTATCTATTTCTAAAGAACTAAACCAATCACCCTCATCCACATCTACTAGTTCTTTTATTTTACTATTTTTTAAGTTCCTAATTGAAGAATTAAAATTAATTTTAGTTATTTTATATCTTTTTCCTTCAAAAACAGTAAAGTTTACGACAAAGTCTTTTCTATTATCAACTAAACTTGAATTTACTGAAACAATTTCAAAATCAATATATCCGTTATCAAAATAATATTTTTTTAGAAGATCTTTGTCATAATTTATTCGGTCTTTATCAAAACGATCATTACCGCCCCAAAATTCATACCATCTGTATTCTGAAGAACTTATAACATCTTTTAAAGTTGAATCTGAGAATATTTTATTATTGATAAAATTTACTTTTTTTATAGTTGCTTCTTTTCCCTCATAAACTTCGAATACTAAATTAATTCTATTTTCATTAACTCTGATTATTTTTGGTTCAACAAAAGTTGAAAAAAAACCTTGCCTCTTATAAAGTGTGAGAATTTTTTCCGAATCAGATTTTATTTGATCAGTAGAAAAAACATTTCTAGATTTTGTACTTATCTCCTGTAATATTATGTCATCTGGGATTTCTTGATTTCCTTCAATTGATATTAGATCAATAATTGGGTTTTCTTTAACATTAATATAAATAGTATTTTTATTTTTAAAAATTTTTACATCTTCAAAGTAACCAGTTTTGTATAATTTTTTTATTGCTAAGCTTAGGCTCTTATCATCTGTCCCAGTTTGATCAATCTCTGATGACCTTAAAATCAATTCATTTTCCAATCTTTTATTACCTTGAATTACAATTTGATTAGGGAGTGTGATTGGTATTTGATTTATTAACTTGTTATTAAAATTATTTTCTGACTTTTTTGAATGATAGTAATCATTATTATAACTAGAAGATGGCGTTCCGGGAGAATTTGCAAAAACACTAGATTTTAAGCAAAGTACAAAAGTTAAAACTTTTATACTCTTTAGAAAAAAAAAAATCATCTATTTACCTAATAATTCTTAAAACATCATTGTAAGTAGCAAAAACCATCAAAGAAAGTAAAATAAAAAGACCGATTGAATGAATTATTTCGAGGGATTTTGGTTTCAAAGGCGAACCTTTTACATACTCTACAAGATTAAGTAATAAGTGACCACCATCAAGCATTGGAATTGGAAACAAATTTATAAGACCAAGATTTAAAGAAATTATCATCATAAACCATAAGGTACTATGAATCCCTTTACTCCAAAAATCACCGGATAATTCAGCTATTCTAATTGGTCCGCCAAGATCTTCTGTTCCTCTTTTACCTGCAATCATTTCATATATTCCAACTAGTGTTACTTTGACAAAGTAAAAAATTTGATAAGCAGATTTAGATAAGGATTCATAAAAATTTAATTTAACTGACTCAGTCGTTCCTCTTATACCAATTTTTTTATTAACAATCTGAAGATCTAACGAACTTATTTTATTTTCTCTACTAAAAACTATATTTACTGTTTCAGATCCACTAGAGCTAATTATCTTAACTATTGTTGAAAAATCCTTAATTTCCTCATTATTTATTTCTAAAATGATATCTCCATTTTTTAATCCAGCAGTGTAAGCAGGACTTTCAGGTTCAACTTCACTTATGATTGGTTTTGTTAAGTTAAAACCGAAATAGCAATTAATAAATATAAGAACAAAAAAAGAAAAAATAAAATTTGCCGCGGGACCAGCAAATAGTATTGTAGACCTTTGTGCTATAGATTTGCTATGAAAAGAAAACTTATCATTTATATTACTTTTTTTATCTTTTTTGGAGCTTGCTGCATCTGCATCTCCATGCATTTTTACATAACCACCAAGTGGGACAAGAGAGAATTTCCATCTTGTGCCTGATTTGTCAGTATATCCAAAAAGTTCTTTTCCAAAACCAATTGAAAAAACCTCAACTTTTACCCCATTTTTAATTGCTGCCAAATAGTGTCCTAGCTCATGAACAAAAACCAGAATCGTTAGTATAAATAAGAAAGGTATTATAGTGTTTACAAGCAATTCAAACATAATATCAAATTCTATGATTTGTTATAAATTCTTCAGCAATTTCTCGAGTTTCTTTATCAATTTCTAATACATCTTTTATACTATTAATATTAGAAATTGAAGCTTTATTTAAAGTTTTTTCTACAATTTTGTGTATTGATAAAAAAGAAATTTTTTCTTTGAGAAAAGCGTCAACAGCTATTTCATTAGCAGCATTTAAAACTGTTGGAGCACTTTTTTTTTTTTTTAATGAAGTATAAGCTAATTCAAGACAAGGAAATTTTGAAAAATCTGGTTCATAAAAAGTTAGTTTCTTAATTTCACTTAACTTTAATCTTGCCACTTTTGTAGGTATTCTACTTGGATAGGCTAGAGTGTAAGAGATTGGTGTTCTCATATCTGGATTTCCCATTTGTGCTAATATTGAACCATCTGAGTATTCAACACATGAATGAATGATAGACTCAGGGTGTACTAAAATATCAATTTTATCATGAGGCATATCAAAAAGGTAATGTGCTTCAATAAGTTCAAGACCTTTATTCATCATCGTTGCAGAATCTACTGAAATTTTCTTACCCATAGACCAGTTGGGGTGCTTAATTGCTTCATCTGGGGTAATGTTTTTGAGCTCATCTAAACTTTTATTTAAAAATGGTCCACCAGAGGCAGTTAGAATTAACCTAGAAACTTTATCCTTATTTTTTAAATCTAAAACTTGGTAAATAGCATTGTGTTCTGAATCTACTGGAAGAATCATTGATCCATTTTTTTTTGCTATTGAAGTCACTAATGACCCAGAACATACAAGACTTTCTTTATTTGCCAACGCAATAGTAATCCCCCTTTTTGCTGCACCAACAACTGGTAATAAACCAGCAGAACCTGTTATAGCCGCAACCACAATATCAGTTTCAAAATCTAAAATATCATCAAATGAATCATTTCCATTTAGTATTTTAAGATTTTTAAAAGCGTTTTTATTTTTAAACTTTACAAAAGAATTTGAATCTTTAATACACACTATTTTCGGCTTAAATATAGAAACCTGCTCAAGCAACTTTTCATAATTATTGTTAATACTAAGCCCAACAATCTCGTATTTATCTCTATGTTGATTAATAACATCAAGTGTCGATAATCCAATTGACCCAGTTGAACCAAAAATTGTTACTTTTTTTTTCATTCCAATTAACTTTATATTATAAAGTAAAAATTAAAATTGAAAATCTTTAAAATATAAACAAAGAAAATTAGTAGTAAAAAACCATCAAACCTATCTAAAACACCCCCATGTCCAGGAATTAAATTGCTACTTTCTTTAACGAAGCAACATCTTTTATAATAAGATTCAACTAAATCCCCTGTCTGCACAATTAAGGAGAAGAAAATAGAGGTAAAAAAAATAAGAAAAGAAGAAATTTCATGATTGAAAAAAAAAACAGTACATAAAAATGCTGGTATAAAAAAACCGCCCAAAGAGCCTGAAATAGTTTTTCCTGGACTTATTTTAGGAGCAAGTTTTGGTCCTCCAATTAATTTGCCAACGAAAAATGATGACACATCTGTAGCAATAGTGTAAAAAATTATAAAAAAAACATATGTTTTAAAATTTTGATAATCACTTAACAAAATTAAAAAAAAAACAGGCAAACTAATATAAATAGTTCCAAACAACTTCTCCAAAGAAATCTTTTGAATAAATAAAAACAATAATAAAAATGCAAAAAAAATATAAAAAAACAAATAAGAACTATGTATTAAAAAAAAACACAACAAGTTTAAAATAAATATTAAAAAATAATCAAAAAAAGTAATTTTTTGCCTTGTAAGAAAGAAACCATTACTATCACTTGAAATATTATTTAATTTACGGAAGTTTGATAGTCGTAAAATTTCCCATAAACTAAAAGAAATTAAAAAATGTATTGCAATTAGGAATAAAAACTTTTCCTCACTAATAAGTGAATAAAAAAAAAAAAAAAAAAAAAAGCTGGAAATTATCCTTAATATTAAATTTGTCAATTTAGTCTCCACCAAACCTTCTTTTTCTACTAACGTAGTTTTTTAGTGCTAAAGAATACCTCGTTACGTTAAAATCAGGCCATAAGGTCTTTGTAAAATATAACTCTGAATAAGCTATTTGCCAAAGAAGAAAGTTTGATAATCTTTTTTCACCAGATGTTCTTATAACTAAATCAGGATCTGGAAAACTCGAAGTCATTAAATTGTTACTAATATCATTTTCATTTATTTTTTTTATATTTTTTGTTATTTTTTTTACAGCTTCAATAATCTCATCTCTAGAGCCATAGCTTAAAGCTAAAATAAAGAAAAGTTTTGAAAAATCTGATGTTATATTTTTAAGATTAATTAATTTATTTCTAACAACAGAACTAAACCTTGAAATATCACCAATAAAAGTAAAGTTTATTTTTTTTTTTTTAAAATTTTCAATTTCAGAATCTAAATAAAACTCAAGTAATTTTTGTAACTTTAATACTTCACTTCTACTTCTATTCCAATTTTCAGTGGAAAAACTATAAAATGTAAGATACTTTATGCCTAGTTTAAGTGATTTAGCTACTATCTTTTTTGTTATTTCTGACCCCATTTTATGGCCTTCAATAACTGGTAACTTTTTTTTTTTTGCCCATCGCCTGTTTCCATCCATTATAAATGCAACATGCTTAGGAAGTAATTTTGTATAATCTTGACTTAAAGCCATTATACTTTAAGAATATCTTTTTCTTTCTCGCTGAACAACATATCAATTTTCTCAATCAATTTATTAGTTATTTCTTGAACTTGGTCTGAAAACTTAAATGATTCATCTTTTGAAATTTCCTTTTCTTTTTCAAGAGCCTTAATTTTCTCCATGGCTTCTCTTCTAACATTTCTAACTGAAACTTTACAATCTTCTGAATATTTAGAAGCTATCTTTGCCAACTCTTTTCTTCTTTCTTCTGAAAGTTCAGGAATAGGAATTCTTATTAAATTACCCTCCAACATTGGATTCAACCCCAAATCCGAATTTCTAATTGTACTTTCAACTACAGTAATTAAAGTTTCATCCCATACCTGAACAGTGATTAACCTTGATTCTGGAACACTTATATTTGACACTTGGTTCAATGGAACACTACTTCCATAAGCATCTATATATATTGAGTCAAGCAAGGATACCGATGCTCTTCCCGTTCTTAATCCATTAAACTCTCTTTTTAAAACCTCAAGAGATTTATTCATTTTCGATTCATAATCAGTTAAATTTATCATAAAAAACTAATCAATAATGGTGTACGAACCTTTACCCTCAATTATTTTTGTTAACGAATCTTTCTCAAGAATCGAGAAAACTAAAATTGGAATCTTATTTTCCTTAGCTAATGAAATTGATGCAGTATCCATAATCTTTAAATTATTATTAATAACATAATCATAATTAAGGTCATATAATTTTTTTGCATTTTTATTGACTTTTGGGTCTTTGTCATAGATTCCATCAACTTTTGTTGCTTTAAACAAAATATCACATTTCATCTCTGATGCCCTAAGTGCCGCTGCAGTATCTGTTGTAAAAAAAGGATTGCCAGTGCCAGCAGCAAATATAACAATTCTTCTTTTTTCTACATGCCTTATAGCTCTTCTTCTTATGTAAGATTCACATACTGTATCCATTTTTATCGCTGATAAAACTCTGGTTGGAATTCCCTTTTGTTCTAAAGAATTTTGTAATATCAATGAGTTTATAACTGTTGCCATCATTCCTGTATAATCAGCAGAAGATCTATCCATGCCATCTGAAGATGCAGAAATACCACGGAAAATATTCCCACCACCAACAACTAAAGAAATTTTAATTCCTTTATTAAAAACATATGAAATTTGATTGGTAATTGAATTGATGGTTCCTAAGTCAATACCAAAATCTTTTTTACCCATTAGTGCTTCACCAGAAAGCTTAAGCATAATGTGTTTGTTTTTAAAGTTTAACAAAATCTTTAGGTTTAATCCTTACCAAGTTTATACATTAAATATTTATGAATCTTAAAATTGCTCTTATTTTCTTTATTAAAAGAATTAATACATTCTTTAATGGGTGTTTTATTATCAATAACAAAAGTTTGTTCTAAC
>Ga0255759_10004699_pt1 | contig 11758 bp, 13 predicted proteins | sample 101ome_20_FD_179959 | JGI IMG/M metagenome (GOLD analysis project Ga0255759, IMG submission 179959) | Coastal salt marsh microbial communities from the Groves Creek Marsh, Skidaway Island, Georgia - 101404AT metaG (version 2) | ecosystem: Environmental > Aquatic > Marine > Intertidal zone >...
TTATTTAATACAAATCTTAATGAGTTTAATGGATTGATATACACAGAGTTTGTATTTCCGGTAACACTTTGATTTATTTTTCTGTTTGAAATATTTGTCTTTAAATTACCAATATTAATTCTTTTAAATTTCTTTGCTGAACCTAATACAAATTTTACATTAGCACCAAAATCACTGCATAGGTCTCCAAAAGATGTGATACCTTTTTTTCTTTGTCTATAACCAACTACTTCAATACATGGTGCCATTTGAGAAATATATTTTGATATATTCTTCATTGAAATCGAACCCTTAGATGAAAAGAAAGATTTTTTAATTTTATAACAAACCTCAAGTTCAATGCCTAAAGTTGATTTATTTATTTTTACACTTTTTCCATTTTTCAAAAAATTTCTTTTATAAACTGATGCATAAAAAGGCTCTTTTTCTTTAAACTTTTTAATTAAAGGAATTCCTGTCCCGGCTGCTTTAAATCCAATAACTGGTTCTTTGATTTTACTTTCACACAATTTTCTGAGTTTTTGTGCCTCAGATAGTTTTTTTGAAAATTTTAAAGGGATAGGAGCTATAATCTTATTTTTTAGAAATGCTCTTACAAGTTTATCAGATGTTTTTTCAATTAAAGTTTTCATTAATTAGCCAGATAAATTAGCTTTCCTATATTATTTATTATCCAAATCACTATAAATATTTTAGATAAAACTGAAAAAATTTTTTTTCCTTTGTATTTATCAGCAGCGGCCCATATTCCGATAGCAGCAAATAATTGCCAAGGTACGGCTAATAATCTTGCAGGTATCACATGCTGAAAAATTAGACCACCAACAAATCCAACTATAATTGATCCTAAAAAACCAAATCCCCAAAAAGATAATGGAAGAGATAAATCTCCATAATAAAAATCTTTAAAAAATTTTTTTAGTGAAAATTTTGTATTTTTTTTTGAGAATTTAAAATCTTTCAATACATCAAATTTAATTTTTTCACCTTTTGACCATATTATTATTAATATTATTAAAGTAAAAGCAATCGGTGGAATAAAAAACCAAGTCCAGAATATTTCCCAATCTTGACTATACATTCTTCTTCCAAAAGGCTTTAGAATTATTACATAAGTTATCAGGATAACTTCATATATTGATATTGTAGCAATCCATTTTTTTAAATTCATTTTCATAGCATTAGTTTAACAATGACATTGGATCTAGTCTAGTTTGAAACCAGTTTACTCTAAAATCTAAGTGTGGACCTGTTGATCTTCCAGTTGAACCAACTGTCCCTATTATATCTCCTTGATTAATTTTATCACCAACAGAAACCATAACATTTTCTAAATGTGAATATATTGTTGAGATACCATGCCCATGATCCATAATTATAGTGCCACCAGTGTAATACAAATCATCTTCAGCCATTGTTACTGTCCCTGAAGCTGATGATTTAATCATTGTTCCTTGTTTAGCAGCGATATCAATTCCATAATGAGGCCATTTGGGTTTACCGTTTAAAATTCTTTGACTACCATAAACTCCACTAATGATACCTTCTACTGGCATAATGAATTGCTCCTTAAAAAATGGTAAATTTGAATTTACTGCTCTTGCTTCACCAATTTTATTATTTTCCTCTTTAATTCTTTTATATACAGATTCTGGTGGTGTAACTTTATTTTCTGGCAATCCATCTATTCTTTGAATTCTATATTTTCTTTTTAAAACTTTTTTAGTTATAACTTCTTTTTTTCCATTAAGAGATTTTGTTATTAAAACATCAAATTTTCTATCTCTATCAAGACCAAATACAAAATAACCATCTTTTGATACTTTAACTTCTTTTTTATCTATAATTATTTTTGCTGAAGGATCAGTAACTCCAATAATATAGTGACCTTGTAAAAATTGTCCTTTAAACTCAATAGCATTTAATTGAATTGGAAAAAAAAGAGATATTAAAAAAAATAATCTTAATACTATTTTGCTGTCCATCCACCATCCACTAGTAATGAAGTTCCAGTAATCATTGATGCAGCATCTGAAGCCAGGAACACTGTAGCAGATGCTATTTCAGATAATTCTGCAAATCTTCCAAGAGGAATATTATTAAGTGTTTCTCTTTTGAATTTTTTATTTTTTAAGAATTTTTTTGTCATGGGGGTGACAACAAAAGTAGGGCATATAGTATTAACTCTAATATTATATTTCGCAAGATCTATGGACATTCCTTTTGTTAACCCTTCTAATCCCCATTTATTCATATTATAAACACTTCTTATTGGACCACCGACATGACCCATTTGTGAAGACATATTAACTATAGCACCACCAATTTTTTTTCTGTTTTTGGTTTTTATCATTTTTAATGCACATAATTGAGCAAGGTTGAAAGTAGCTATCGTATTTATCTTCACTAAATATTCCATATTTTTGGTTTTAACTTTTGTGAAGTGTTCAGGTATATTATTCCCAGCGTTATTGATTAATATATCTATTTTAGATTGTTTATTAATAATATCCTTAATTTCATTGTAATTTGTAATATCACATACGTAAGATTTACATTTAGATTTAAGTTTTTTAATTTTCTTTGAAACTTCATCTAAATCTTTTTTAGTTCTACTAATTATCACTAAATTAGCACCAGCTTCAGCAAGAGCAATTGCGCAAGCTCTACCCAATCCTTTTCCAGCCCCAGTAACAATTGCTGTTTTATTTTTTAGGTTATAATTTTTTAAGTACATTATAAAAATAATATTTGAATATCTGTATAAATCAATTCAATAGCAACAACTAATATTGCCAATAAACCTGCCCAAGCAATCCATTTGTATTTTTTAATCCAATTTGAAATTAATGTTGCGGCGAAAGCCATTAATACAATTGATAAAACTAAACCAAATATTAATAATTTATAGTGATCACCAGCTGCTCCAGCAACACCCAAAACATTATCTAAACTCATTGTAAAGTCAGCCAATAAAATTGTCCAAATAGCTTTTAGGAAGCTTGAGTTATCAACTTTAATATCTTCTTCATGATCAGTACCTTTAATAACATCTGTGTAAAGTTTATAGACTATGTAAAGAAGAAGTAATCCACCTATCAGCCTTAATCCTGTAATTTGTAATAAATAGGCAGTAAGTAAGGTTAAAATAATTCTTAAGATAACAGCGCCACCAATTCCCCAAAAAATAATTTTTTTTCTTTGTTCTAAAGGAAATTTTGATGCGACCATTCCAATTATGATTGCATTATCTCCAGCTAAAACTAAATCAATTAAAATAATTTGAGTTAATATTGTTAATTGTTCTGGAGTAAATAATTCAGCAAACATTAACTTCCTAGTATCATATCAGCACCTTTTTCTGCAATCATTATTGTTGGTGCATTAGTATTCCCTGATGTGATGTTTGGCATAATTGAAGCATCTATTACTCTTAAGTTTTGAATACCTTTAACTTTAAGTTTTTCATCAACAACTGCCATATCATCCTGTCCCATTTTACATGTACCGACAGGATGAAAAATTGTTTGAGTAAAATCTGAGCCAGCTTTAACTAATTCTTCATCATCAGTAATATGAACTCCAGGCCTATATTCTTCTGGCTCATATTGCTTAAATGTTTCAGTTTCTAACATTATTTTTCTAACAATCTTTAATCCTTGAGCTGCAACTTTTCTATCATCATCAGTAGATAAGTAATTCATCTTAATCTTAGGATAAATTCTACTATCATTACTAACTATATTAATTTCACCTCTACTTGTAGGCCTTACATTTGCAACAGTTGGAGTAATTCCTTCAAAGTCATGCATTGGAGTTACACCTAGTATATCTGTACTCACAGGAGATACATGGAATTGTAAATTAGGAGTAGCTCTTGAGGGATCACTTTTAACAAACCCGCAAACTTGACTAGCCCCCATAGTCACTGGTCCACTTTGATTAACAAGATATTCAAGTCCCATTAAAAATCTTCCAAATAAGCTTTCAACTTTTCTATTTAATGATTTTAAATTTTTGACTTTATAAACTGGCCTAAACATTAAATGATCTTGTAAATTTTTACCAACACCATTTGATTCATGAACAATATTGATACCTAAGTTTTTGAGTTTGTTTGCTTCACCAATTCCAGATACTTGTAATATGTGAGGAGAACCAATTGATCCTGCGGATAAAATTACTTCTTTATTAGCAGTAACAGTATTTATTTTTTCTCCAGTATAATAATTCACACCTATAGCTTTTTTTCCTTCAAAATTTATTTTTTGAACATGTGCTTTAGTTATAATTTTTAAATTAGATCTTTTTTTTACAGGATTTAAGTACCCTTTAGCAGCACTACATCTAAGTTTTAATCCTGCTTTATTAAAGTTTGTAGTGAATTGAAAAAAACCTACACCAAAGTTATCTCCAGTATTAAAATCATTTGTTTTAGGTATTCCATATTCTTCAGCTGCATTTTGAAATTCATCCAATAATTTCAAATTTATTTTTTTATTTGCTACAGTAATAGGGCCGCTATCATTATGAAATTCACTTTTCCCTAATTCATTGTTCTCTGACTTTAAGAAATAAGGCAGAACATCATTCCAACTCCAACCTGTATTACCTAGTTGTCTCCATATATCGTAATCCTCTTTTTGACCTCTGATCCACAAAAGTCCATTAATCGAAGAACTTCCACCTAAAGTTTTTCCTCTAGGATATCTAATGGATCTGTTGTTCATTGTTTCATCAGGTTCAGTTTTAAAACACCAATCAACTTTTGGATTATGCATAGTTTTAAAATATCCAACTGGAATATGTATCCATGGATAATTATCTTTACCTCCAGCTTCAATTAACAAAACTTTATTTGAAGGATTTGCTGAAAGTCTGTTTGCAAGAACGCAGCCAGCGGAGCCAGCACCAATAATAATGTAGTCAAAATTTTCCATTAAAAGTTGAATCGTTTTTGTGTTTCTTTTTTTTAATGCTTTTACACTCATATTAATCAATTGTCACTTGTGTCAGCTTTATTTTTCTGATTGTATGCAGCACGTTAAATTTAACTAACAAGAGGAAATATAATGAAAAAAATCATTTCAATGTTATTTGCAACTATTTTGGTACTTGGATTTACATCTAGTGCTAACGCTGCAAAAACACTTAAATGTCAGACGGTTCTTAACACTAAGGCTGATGAAGTTAAAATGTTAAAGGACTTTACTGATACTGTTACAGAATTAACAGGTGGATCTCTAAAATTTGAAATCTTACCTGCTGGTGCTGTTGTAGGAGTTAAAGAGACTTTAGACGCAGTTGATAAAGGATTAATTGATTGTGGATTTGCTTGGACACACTATTGGTCAGGCGATCATCCTGCTGCTATGTTATTTGGTTCGCCAGTAGCTGGTGGTGGTGTTGGTATTGATAATTTAGCTTTCTTATCATGGTTTCAATATGGTGGTGGTAAAGAATTATACGACCAACTTTGGAAAGAAATGGGAAGAGACATCAAAGGATTTATGCTTCAACCAGTTGGTCCAGAAGCTTTAGGTTGGTTTCCGAAACCAATTAAAGATATGGCTGATTTTAGAAAATATAAATTCAGAACTCCTCCAGGAATTCCAGGACAAACATACAAAGATATCGGTATAGCATCTGTTGCTATGGGTGGTGGAGATATTCTACCAGCTTTAGAAGCAGGAACTATCGATGCTGCTGAGTGGTGTTGTCCAAAGCCAGATTTAACTTTTGGTTTCCAAAAAGTATTAAAGCACTACTATCTACAAGGTTTACACCAAGTAGTCGTAAATGCTGACTTTTATATTACTGGAAAAACTTATAAAGCAATGAGTGCTCATGAGAAGAAGTCTCTTGAAGTTGCTGCTAATGCTTCATTAGCAAAATCTTTAAGTTACAGAATCTATGAAAATGGAAAAGCTTTACAAGAACTTACTACTAAGCATGGAGTAAAATTAGAAGATACTCCATCTGACTACTTCGTAGAATATATGGCAGCTGCAAAAGCTACATTGAATAAAAATGCTGAGAAAAATAAATTTTTCAAAGAAGTATACGATTCAATGAAAAACTTTGCTGATGTAGCTGTTCCATTCTGGAGTGGTGCTCAAATGTCTAATGCGAAGCTAGGAATGGCTCACGCAGCAACATTAAAGTAATCAGTAATTAATCTTGATTTTATTAGAGCGGACTTAAAAGTCCGCTCTAATTTTTTTAACTAGAATTTTATGGCAGACGAACCGGGTAAATTAGATATATCAGATGAAATGATTGCCGAGAGGCGAGGGGGTTCAGGAAAAATGCCTGATGATATGCCATTATGGATGGCAAAATCTATAATTAATATTGATAAATTTAGCAAGTGGATAGGGAATATAGTTTGTTGGATATTGATGCCATTAATCTTCGCGATGACTTATGAAGTTCTTGCAAGAAAATTATTTTTAGCACCTACAATTTGGGCTTATGATATTAGCCGTTTTCTTTATGGTGCGTTATTTATGTTAGGAGCTGGATATGCTCTTTCTAGAGGAGTTCATATCAGAGCTGACTTTTTATACAGAAATTTTAAAACTAAAAACCAAGGTCTAATAGATTTTTGGTTATATCTATTATTTTATTTTCCAGGATTGCTTGTGTTTCTTTATATGACAATAGGTTTTGTTGGAGAGTCTATTCAAAGAGGTGAAAGAGGTATGGACACCACTTGGATGCCTTATATGTGGCCAATAAAAACATGCTTATTAATTGGAATTATATTTTTACTTATTCAAGGAGTTTCTGAATTATTTAAAAGTTATTGGGCTGCAAAAAATGGTGAGTGGCCAGGAGAAAAGAAATGATAGCTGAGTTTATAGATCCAGCGATTTTAGGTTTCATTCTTGTTGGTGTAATGCTTTTTGCAATCTTTGTAGGATTTCCAATTTCATTTACATTGATATTTTTAGGTTTTGTATTTGGTTACCTTGGATTTGGAAAATTAGTTTTCTATTTAATGACCCTACAATTTTCTATGGTCATGACGGAACAAACACTCGCCGCCGTTCCACTCTTTGTGTTTATGGGAATTATGATGGAACAAGCTGGATTAATGGAAAGATTATTCTCAGCATTTCAGATGATGTTAGCTAAAGTAAAAGGTTCTTTATATTATGCAGTTTTATTTGTTTCTGTAATCTTTGCTGCAGCTACAGGTATCGTTGGTGCTTCAGTTACAATTTTAGGAATTATGGCTGCAAAATCTATGAATAGATCTGGTTATGATGTAAAACTGGCAGCTGGAACTATTACTGCTGGAGGTACTTTAGGAATATTAATTCCACCAAGTATTATGCTTGTTGTTATGGGACCAATTATGGAAATTCCCGTAATTGATTTGTTTGCTGCAGCAATACTTCCTGGAATACTTCTTGCAAGTTTATACGCTGGTTACACAACAATTAGATGTATGATAAACCCAAAATTGGGACCTGTTCTTCCAGAAGAAATGAGAGCAGCAAGCATGAAAGATGTTTGGATTGAATTTTTCTTAGGTTTAGTTCCACCTGCTGCACTAGTTTTTGCTGCTTTAGGAAGTATTTTATTTGGTTTTGCTACTCCAACTGAAGCGGCAGGATGTGGTGCTATGGGTGCATTACTACTTTCGCTAGCTTATAAAAAGTTAACTCTCCCAAAGTTACAAGAAGCACTTGTAAAAACATTAGAGATTACAGCTTTAATAATGGTTCTTGTTGCAGCCTCTAATTTTTTTGGTGCAGTTTTTGCAAGATTAGGAACGCCAACTTTATTAACTGAATTTTTATTAGGTTTGGAAATGAATAAATATTTAATATTAGCAATGATAATGGTTATGATATTCTTGTTAGGGTGGCCATTAGAATGGGTTCCAATTGTAATGATTATAGTGCCAATTATTTTACCATTGGTAGAGGCATTAGGTTTTAATTTAACTTGGTTTGCTATATTGGTTGCAGTCAACTTACAAACCGCCTGGTTATCCCCACCTGTTGCTCTTTCTGCATATTTTTTAAAAGGTGTGGTACCCGAATGGGATTTAAAAGATATTTATTATGGAATGATGCAATTTATGGTCTTACAGGTAATTGGTTTGGTTTTAATTATCATATTTCCTAAAATTGCACTTTGGTTACCAACTCTCTTATATGGACAGTAGAAAATTTAAGTTTTATATTGTTTAAGTGAGTCAGCAAAAAACAAAAAATAACTTAATTAATTGGGATTTAGTGACAGTCAATCCAAATGATAAAAGTTGGGATTGGAAAGATTTATTTTGTTATTGGGGAGTAAATATTCAAAGCATTATTGGTTTTTCTTTAATTACCTCTTTATATTTAATTTATAATCTTAATACTTTAATTGTCTTTACTGGTACACTTATAGGATCTTTATTAGTCTATTTCTTTTGCAATTTAATTGGAAAACCTTCTCAAAAATTTGGTTTACCATTTGTAGTTTTATTAAGATCCTCACTCGGTTTTAGAGGAGCTAAATATTTTGGACTAGTAAGATTTTTAGTTGGAACTTTTTTATTTGGTGTACAAACTTATTTTTTATCTAAAGCTTTTGGATACTTGATAAGGATATTTATATTTTATTTCGAACCTTCATTGTTAGATCAAGATATATTTTTATCATTTATTCTAGGTATGAATATTATAGATTGGAGCGCAATTACTATAACAATTGTCTTTCAATTTTTTTTATTTAGTGGTGGAATGAATTCTAATAAAAGAATAATTCAATTTTCTGCAATAGCTGTTTATAGTGGAATATTATTGTTCTTTTTTTCAATTCTTTTATCTGATGTTAAATTTTCCTCTGAAGCTTTTTTGAACATTATTAATATAAATGATTTTGTTTCCTATGATAATTTAGGTCCACTTATAACAGTTATTGGAACTACTTTTGCTTATTTTTCTGTTGTTATTTTAACTTTTGGGGATTTTTCACGTTATGTTCAAAATCCTCAAGAACTAAAAAAAGGAAATTTGAGCTTGATATTAAACTTAATAATCTTTTCTTTTTTAGCTTTATTTATAGTTTCAGGTAGTGATGCTTTTTTAAATAAAGATCCAGATAATTTAAAAAGAATTTTAACAAATCCTACAGATATAATTGGAAAAATGGACAACCTATTAATTACAACTTTGGCATTAATATTCATTATAATTGGATCTGCTTCCACAAATTTAATAGCAAATTTTATTCCATCACAATATACTCTTATTAATTTTATGCCCAATTCACTTTCTGTTAGAAGTTCAAGTTATATAATTGCTTTCTTGGGTTTTTTAGTGGGTATATTATGGTTAACTTTTTTCAGTCAAATAGGAATTTTATCTTTTGTTGATACATTTGCAGCTTTTTTTGGACCTTTATTTGGACTTATGATTGCAGATTATTATTTTATACAAAAAGGTAAACTTGATAATAAAGATATTTATTCATTAGAGAGCAATGGTATGTATTACTATTCTGGTGGGTGGCACATAAAAGGAGTGTATGCGCTCTTGCTCGGTTTTATTTTTTCAGCATCTACGATTTGGAATCCTAATCTAATGTTTCTTCAAGCTTATTCATGGATTTTAGGAGCTTTTATTTCATTAATTACATACTTTCTTTTAGCTAGAAAATAATTTTATGGATAAAATTTCATTTGATTTTAATAATAGAACTGCAATTGTGACTGGTGGAGCACAAGGTTTTGGTTTAGATATTGCTAAAAGATTTTTAAAGTCAGGATGTAAGGTTATAATTTGGGATATTGATCCTAAAATGTCAGAAAAAGCAGTCAAAGATTTAAACAACTCAAATTTAAGCTCAAATATAGTTGATGTATCTAATTTTAAAGAAGTTGAAAAAACTATTGCTGAAATCACAAAAAAAAGAAATATTGATATTTTAATTAATAATGCTGGCATTACCGGCCCAACAGCTCCATTATGGGAATATGATATTGATACATGGAAAAAAGTTGTAGATATCAATTTAATGGGCACTTTTAATTGTTGTAGAGCTATTGTTCCTAACATGATTAAAAACAACTATGGAAGAATTGTAAATGTTGCATCAGTTGCAGGAAAAGATGGAAATGCAAATGCTAGTGCCTATAGCACAGGTAAAGCTGGAGCTATTGGACTGACAAAATCTCTTGGAAAAGAGCTTGCTGACAAGAATATTGCAGTAAATGCAGTAACTCCAGCAGGAGCTAAGACCCGAATATTAGATCAAATGACTAAAGAACACGTTCAGAGGATGTTGTCCAAGGTACCAAGAGGAAGGTTTCTTGAAGTTGAAGAGTTTACTTCTTTAATTTGCTGGCTTTCTTCTGAAGAAAATACTTTTTCTACAGCTGCTGTTTTTGATATAAGTGGAGGTCGTTCTACTTATTAACTGTCAGTTTTTTGCTCTATAACCTTAGTTTGATTTGTTTTAGCTCTACTTAATTTTACATCTTTAGACATAACAGGTGCAAAAATCATGATTGACCAATAGATTAATAGTATAAAAATAGAGATTGTTTTCACAATTAAGATATACGTGTAAAATTTGATTTTTGGATGTTTAAATTTTGTCAAAATAATGTATTAACAATTTTTTTTAAAAAATTTTTAAAATGAAAACTATTTTTAAATTTCTTATAAGTCTTCTAGTAATGAACGGAATAGTCCATGCTACTGAAGTAAAAGTATTCGACTTTACTGAGCTAGAGCTTTCCCAGTTAGAAATAAGAAAGGTAAGAGGTGCGGATAACTTAACAATCTACACTTTTGGATCAAATGAAAACGGTAATTTTTTAAAAGCTGTAGCCGATAATGCCGCCTCTGGATTAGGGAAAGAGGTTAAAATTGACCTAAATAAAACTCCATTTATTAATATTACATGGAAAATAGAAAAAGATTTGTCTGGTATTAAAGAAGATACTAAAAAAGGACATGATTTTGCGGCCAGAGTTTTCGCTGTAAAAAAAACTGGTGCAACACCACTTTCAAATAGAGCAATAAATTATGTGTTTTCAAGTAATAGTGATGTTGGGTTAAGTTGGCCAAGCCCATATACAAAAAAATCAATAGATTACGTATTAGCTAGCACAAATGACAATTTGAATGAATGGGTTACAGTTAAATCAAATGTTAAAGAAGATTTTAAAAAGTATCATGACTTAGACGTAAATGAGTTAGATGGATTAGCAATCATGTCTGATACCGACAACTCTAAAATGAAAGCAGTGGCATATTATCAAAATATCTATTTTTCAGAAAAATAATTATAATTTTAGATATTTTTTTAAAAAAATGTTAAATAGGGCTAAAATTATAGCAACCAAAACATCTTCAATTGGGCTAGCCTCAGGATAACCAAAGTTCCAAGCTACTACTAAAATTAACCAAATAACAAAAATATTCATTATTATCTTTATACCTTAGATTCTGTAAAATAATTAATTATTTGATATAATTAAAACATGCATGAAAATTTCTTTCATAAACTAAAAGTCTACTATGAAGATACAGATTCTGGTGGAGTGGTTTATTATGCCAATTATCTTAAATATTTAGAAAGAGCTAGGACAGAGGCTTTGTTTTCAATTGGTTTTAGTAACAAAAAAGTTCAAGATCAATTTAATTCATTAATTATCGTTAAATCTTGTAACATTGAATATATAAAGTCAGCTAGATTGGAAGATGAATTAACAGTAAGATCTTTTGTTAAATCAATAACCAAAACT
>Ga0255759_10004701_pt1 | contig 11756 bp, 26 predicted proteins | sample 101ome_20_FD_179959 | JGI IMG/M metagenome (GOLD analysis project Ga0255759, IMG submission 179959) | Coastal salt marsh microbial communities from the Groves Creek Marsh, Skidaway Island, Georgia - 101404AT metaG (version 2) | ecosystem: Environmental > Aquatic > Marine > Intertidal zone >...
TCCAGATATTAAAAATTCACGTTCATCCGTAGACAGTTGTGGCATAGCATTTTGAATAAGCTCACCTCCTTGCCAACGAGCAATTTGTTCCGGAGTTACATTTAGCTCAACCGCAGACACCTTGCCTGTAAAAATATTACGTTTGCGAACTATCATTACTCTGCCTCGATGCCGTAGATTTCAAACTTGAAGCCCGGGTCTTTGCCAAACTGTGATGCAGCTTTTGCTCGCTCAGCACGTTGTACTAGAGGTGAGTTAGGCTTACGCTTCGCACGAAACGCACCATGAGAAGTTACTTTTTTGCCTTTCATAGCAGCATTGGCTTTAAACTTACGAGTCAAGCCAGCGTCAAAAATTAGTGTTTTTGCCATCTAAATTCTCCTTATAACGTACATAATAGTACGCTTTGCAATCAACTTTATTTAAGGATTCTGCTTCTCTATGCGCGTCGTTATAGGCTGACCAAGAATTTAGCCAGAAAGTTACTTTACCTATTTTGCAGTAAACAACGTACATCAAAAACCTTAAATAAAGGGGCTCGAAAGCCCCGAGATTAGTCAAGAAGCTCAAGCAAAGCCTGAAGGTCAACCTTGGTCATTTTGCCTACAGAAGGCAGCTCACGACCGAGGCGCTTGTTTACAGCGTCAACAAAGAACTCTTTCTTGACGACAGGCTCGCCACGCTTGGTTACTCGCTCTGCTTTCTGGTAAATACCCAGAGCAGACAGCTTGGCAATGATAGAGCGAGGGCTCTTGCCGAATTTATCCGCCAGTGCGTCAACAGTAGCACGGACAGGGTTAGCGGTGTACTGAGAGGTGATCTCAGAAATCATAGCTTCAGAATAGTTCTGAGAGGCGTTAGCAGTCATAGTCATTTTGTTTCTCCCGAAAAAATTTAAGTAAATTACCACTTTTGAAAATATATTATACAACCTTATGCAGCACTTGTCAAGAGATTTTTTTGAAAAGCTGCAAATAATTCTTCTTCTTTTTCTCTTGCAGCGACTTCCCAAGGGGCAGCCCAGTACTCATCCCAATCATTCATATTTACTTTCTCTAGATTTCCTTGCCACATGGCATGGTCAGTATCCAGCTCAAGTTCGCAATAAATGTATTGACGAGCGTGCTCCAGTTCGTGAAATAAGGTTTTAACCCAGTTTTTGTTTTTAAATAATCTTACCACAATTTTGTAGTCCAAGTCAATAGAGTCACCGAAGTCTACATCGCTTTTGCCCTTCAGGTGAATGTGAATCGGTATAGGAGTAATACCAAGATCCAGCTCGTTTATCGCAAATTCAATAGCACGTTTGGCTAATTTGCGATCTTTAACTGTCCATGTTTTTTTAGCTTTTACTTTAATCTTAGTCAAGTTTTACTTTCTCCCGCAGCCATGAGTATAATTCGATTGCACTATCGTCGTATCCGTTCGGGTACTCCTCCTCTGGAAGCAAGCACCGTATTGTGTACAGGAATGCATCCAGCTTAGACATACCGTCCATACGCATACCCGCGTACAAGCTAAAGGCTTCGAATTGAATGTCGTTCATATGGTTTCCTCCGATTTGATAAATATTATACTCGCTCCGGTTACAAATGTCAAACAATTTTTGCTGTAACCCCAACGCAATTTTATTCCGGGGGGCCGCGCACGAACTTTCGCCGTCAAGTTATTTTTGCAGCAAATGTCCAAAATTATCCAAAATTATCGCGGGGTAGCCCAGGTTTTCCAAATTATGCACAATTATACCGTCCCCGCAGAGACTTGTCAATCGATTTATTTTCACGAATTGTGCAAAAAGTACTTGACAATCGCATCGGAACTGCACTATAATTGGCGCCCCGCGCTTTACATCTTTGTGCACAATTGCCCCCAAAAAGTTCTTGACATCCCGGGCTTTTGCGCGTATACTACCAGGGTGGGCACGGGGTCTGCCCCGAAGACTACGCGTCTTGAAAAAAATTTTGTGCAATTGTGCAAAAAAGACTTGACACTGGTAGCTTTTGCACGTATTCTGGCGCAAGTAACACCAATCGAATCGAAACTTCACTTTGCCACTGGCGCGCCGGCGCCGAAATTTTCAAGGGGTCAAGCCCCGGCCCGGCCTGGCCGTGTTCCACGTGGAACATTATGCCGCGAGCCGGTCGCATAGGATAGCCAACAGATTTTTGATGCCGCGTTTTTTGTTGCCATAGTCTACGGTGTGCCAGTCGGAATCAATAACGCGTTCTTTTAAAATGCTCATGCGGTCATAGTGTGAAAGTGCGTTTTCATCGTTGGGCGAAAATTTCCAGTAGGTGAGCGGAGAATTTTTTCGCAGTTCAATGCGGCGTTTTTGTTCATCTTCCGAAATCGAAAGCCAGAATTTAATCATGGTCACGGGCTGGCTGGCTTCCCAATTTTTATGGTCACGCATAAAAATCTCGTATTGTTTCGGTGTGCACCATCCGTTGAGATGCTGAACCATTGCGCGGCTATACCATGAACGGTCAAAAAATACGATGCGATTTTGTTGGGGCAATTTGGTTTGCCAGTATCCAAGCCATGCCGACATCGCGCGTTTGCTAGGTTTGTGAGAAAGGCAAACGCTGTAAAGGTCGGGCGGCAGGTAGTGGGTCAATTCTCGTATGGTCGAGGATTTTCCGGCGGTGTCGCGCCCTTCCAAAATTACCGCAACCGGTGCGGAGAGATTCTCCGCGAGCCGGTTCAGCTTTGCTTGCAATTTTTTCATGGCGTAGGCGCTCCGAAAAAGTAGTAAACCGCACCACCCCAAATTGCGAGGTCGGTGATTATTGAGTAGGCCAAATAAATCAGGGCCGCAGTTTTTGCTAGGTTCATGCTGAAAGCTCCCTTTTGCGTCGTTGGTAGTGGGTCAACCCGTCTTTCGGCAGGTCGTCGTCGAGTCGAAAAGGCTCGGGCTTAGGCTTGCGCTCGGGCGCTTGGCCTTCGGCGTAGGGCACACCATGTATGCCGTTGGCTCGCTTGAACGCGACAACTTGAGAGCCTAGCTCTAGGTTGCGCTTGCGGTAGCTGTTGGCAAACCGCGCCATTGCGGTTTTTGCGTCGCAAAAGTAAAATTCACTTTTGCCGCCAACCTGAAACCAACGCTTGTCATAGTTCATCGCCTTGTCGTTGTCGTTGCGAGCGTGAACAAATTGCTCGGCGGCGAGCACAGTGTCGTTTTCGCCTAGCTTCATTCGCCAAACGCGAGCGTGAAGCGAGCCGCGCTCAAAACCAAAAGCGTCCTCAACGTCACGCAGACACCACAACACGCGAGCAATGCCGCCGTGAGTGCCGTCAGCGTAGCGGTGCTTTGCGTAGCCGTTTTTGAAAGTGCCAAACTCGAGCAGTTCCCAAACGTAGTGCCAAGCCATGCCCGCTTCCTCGCAAGGGTCAACGAGCGGAGCGGAGTCGGTGGAGCGGTAGGTGGTCATCATCATGCAGTCCTCAAAGTTTCGTTTAGTGAGATTGAATCATACGCCCTAATGCCGATGGTGTCAAGCATTGAAAGCACGTTTTTGTTGTCGTCAAAAAAGACGGTTGTTGCGCAAAATCGCGCCCACGACATAGGCCGAGCCGATGCGTATTTTCTAATCAACCGCTCTTTTAACTCCGCGTCGGGTGTGGTGTCGCCTTCGTTGCGGGAAAGGCAAGCGTCCCACCGCAAACCGTTAGCGCGCAAAAATTCGTAGTCATGTTCACCCATAACGCGAGCGGTACAGATAACGATGGTTGCGCCTTTCTTGTCTGCCCGTCGCCATTGTGCGGCGAGCGGTAGCAGTGTATCACGCATGATGTTTGCGCGGGTGTTGTGGCGACGCCATGCCGCCAAGTCGAGCGACCCGTCAGGCCGCGTGATTTGACGGTGCGACGAGTCGATAACCGTGTGGTCAAGATCAAAAATAAAGTGCATAGCTATACCCTATAATTCCAGCGATGTTCAAGAATACCAAATTGTAAGCCCGAATGTCAAGCGCCTGTACCGTTAATAATACCAAACCAGCGATAGCCGCCAGCTTGCCCTCGTCGGTGTCTATCGCGAAAGGGGCGAGGGCCATAGCCCCCGCGCCACACCAGCCGATGATTGGCGAAATCATCCGAGGTTCGCCAATACGGTCATCAGCTCCGCTTTGGTGAAGTCACCTTCACGGTCAGGCAAAGCCAAGGCGGTGCGAATCTCTCGCAGGTAGTCGGCCTTGGTAGGGCCGCGCTCTTTACGAGCGGCAGGGGCCGCTTTGACGTAATCAACGCCAAGGCTTTTGGCCTTGCTAATTACGGAGCGGTGTGATACCGTTCCGAAGTCACTTGCAAGAGCTTTGGCCTTTGCGAGTGTCAGAGGAGCCGCGTTGCGAATAGCCGCGACCATGCTATCAGTGTAGTTAGACATAAAGTGCTACCTTTTAGTAAATGCCTCGGGCCTATCCCTCAGCTCATGTTGCACATTGTCTCATACCCTGCCCCAAAAGTACAACCTTTTTTTTGGTAATAAGTCACAAAAAAATCGCTTGACTCCGGGCCGGGATTCGTGCTATGCGCCGGGCCAGGGGGGGCGGTAATGAGACCCATTCTCATCTAGCGCGGCTGCGCACCCCAACACGTACAACTTGGGAATTTTTGAAGCTAACCAAAAATAACGCTTGACTTCGATGCTCACTTCGAGTATAATATTGTCCATGGTAAAAGTAATTTATAAACATTGGACAAAAGGACATACTCTAGAAGTAGTGGGAGTGATGCCTAAAGAATTGAACAATGGAAACAGTGATCGTCTGATAGTAATGAAATCGGATGGTAGTTTTGAAGATGTTTTAAAAAGCACGGTGATTACAGTTGAAAGTATTAGTAGCATGTGAGTTTAGCGGTACAGTTCGAGATTGTTTTAACGCAATGGGCCATGATGCAATTTCTTGTGATTTATTACCTACCGAAGCACGAGGTCGTCATATACAAGGAGATGTTTTAGATGTACTATATAATAGTCCATGGAGCTTTGATCTTGTTATTGCTCATCCTCCCTGTACTTACCTTGCTTCTTCTGGTCTCCACTGGAATAACAAAATTGAAGGACGCGCTCAAAAGACCGAAGAAGCACTTGAATTTATTACGAAAATCTGGAACGCACCAGTAGAAAAAATGTGTATTGAAAACCCGGTAGGGTGTATTAACACCCGCCTCGATTTTATGCCAAAGCCCCAATATGTCCAGCCATATAATTACGGAGAAGACGCTTCAAAAAAGACTGGTTTGTGGCTGAGGGGCTTGGCACCCTTAGAACCTACTGAGTATATAGAACCTCGGTATGTAAATGGAAAACCTCGTTGGAGTAACCAAGGTGACACTGGTTATGATAAATTTGGTGGGGGTCAAGGAAAGGAACGCAGTGTCACATTTTTTGGAATAGCAGCAGCAATGGCGATGCAGTGGGGATAAAATATGCATGACTGGACAGTCGTAAATCTTAAGTATCTACTTCACGATCAAGAAATACTAAAGTATAATATTGTACAAAGTATTGAGTGGAGTGTGTCAAAAGAACACGTATTTAGCGAAGAAGAGCATGGAGTATTTCGTGTAGAAAGACACGGAACAGTTGAAATTGCTTCGCCCGGAGAAATTTTTGTGCCTTTTGAAAGTATTACAGAAGTGACCGCGGTTAGTTGGGCCAAAAATGCTTTAGGAGTTGAAGAAGTTGCTCGAATAGAAGCAGAGCTAGACTCTGAGTTAGCACTTCTCATAACGCCTACACATGGTAGTGGAAGACCTTGGGCTGATGGAGGAGTTTAGTGGCTACATGGTCTTTTATAGAGTACTTAGATAACTCAGGCTATACTCCCTGGACTCATTCTAGTTGGTCACAATACAGTGTAGTACTAAAGCAGGGCGATACTCTCAATGTAAATACTATATATAATGGTACTAATACTTCCGCGTATGAAGCTCAGTATGTTTACGCTCCGAGCGGTTCAACTACTGTTAATGATCCTGATCCGACAGCAACCACAAACAACAATGATCTATTAGATAAAACGTGGTCTACAAGTAGTTTTAGCAATACTAATCATCATTCAAGATGGTTTTTCTTTACAGCAACATCTGCAGGGCCCGGAATTGCAAATGGTTATGCCGGAATTCGAATACTTACAATTCCAAGCACTTTTGGATGGGGCGGGGTAGAGTCTAGTATTGAACAAAACTCTGCAGGAAATGCACAACTAACAATTCCGAGTAGTTTCGAATCTTACATTCAAGGAACTGCTGCAGAGACTGCTGATAGTCTTTCAACGAATGGCTCTTATGATGAAAGATTTCATTGGAGAATAACTAATTCCGCAAGTAGTCATACAGCAGTAAGTAGTGGGTTTGCTGCTTCCTCCGGAGACTTTGTCGGACCTTCTTCTGGAGATTTTATTTCAATACAGCCAAATACAAGTGCAGTCGCTCAAGTCTATTATATAAAACTATATCATTATGATTACAATGGAAACACAGGAACTGCAAACACTTTAATAGATGTAGGTAGCTTTAGTGTAACTGCATTAGCTCCGCTTGATACAACTATTACTCTTGATGATACAAGTATTGGAATAGCGGGCAATGCAACTAGTTATCAATTACAAATGTCAGGTGGAGGCTCGAACACTCTTTATTATATTTTAAATACAAATCAGAGTTATGCGAGTACTTTTGTATTAGACACTCTTAGAACAAATAATGATTCTAGATATATTGGTAGAACTTTTGTACAAAATGACGCAAATGGTAAAAGACCTTTTGAAACAGACAGTACTTCTTCAAACATAATTGATCATGATCTTCCTGCACTAAATACAGTCAAAACTAATTATATTTATGCTACAGACGGGCTAAGTAAACAAGCTACCCTATTAACAAATACATATGCTGTAGCACGAGCAGACACAGATATTACTCTGCCATCAAGTCAAACCATAGGTACAAATGTAACTTCTTTTACAGCCTCATTCACCGGTGATAGTGTTGGAACTCAGTACAGACTTATTGCCTATATTGGAGGAATTTTTACTTGGGTGAGTACAGCTAACTATGGAGACGATTTCACAATAGCAAGTGGAAATCTTCCTGCAAATGGAGGAGACTCTATAACTTATGTTGGGCAAGCACGGCCTGTTATAAGTGGTACTGCTTATGGCGATTGGATGAATCTTACAGGAACTACTACACAATTTGTTCTCACAAGAGCCACGCCAACATATAGTGTTGCAGGACCGACTGGAGGTACAGTAAATGAAGGTCAAAATTTAACATTTGATATAACAACTTCGAATGTAGTAAATGGTACAACAGTAGGTTGGACATTATCAGGGTTGCAGTCTGGAGATTACACTACAAGCGCTTCTTCTCCTGCGACTATTCAAAATAACGCAGCTAGTGTTACTTTCGCAATAGTTAATGATAATGTAACAGATGGAAATAAAACTGCAACTTTAACTCTGGCAAGTACAGATAGTACAGGAGCCTCTACAGGAAGCCCCGCCCCCAGCGCTTCCGTAACGGTAGTAGATACTTCAAACCCCGGAGGTGGAGGAGGCACAGGGGGTGGTACAGGCGGAGGGGGTGCAGGAACTTATGGTCTTTTAATACGCAATTCAGGCGACACGCAGACAATAATTGATGGCTCGTCTCGAATAACAAATTTTTTAGCTTCAGACTCTATAGATACAAATTCACAATCTTCAAAAACAATGTTTACTAATTTTGATTGTTCAGAAAAAACAGTCACAGGATTTATAGTAACTTGGGATGGAGCACTTTATTCAACTCCTACTATAACACGAAGATCTTCTTCTCTTGGAGGAATAACAGTAACAAAAGCTTCAAATGATACAGGCTCTGCTACAGCGGGAGTAGCAACTGTAGAATTAGTGAGGTACTAAAATGTCATACGGATTACAATTTTATGGTACTAATAATCAATTAATTTTTGATACGGATTTTAATTCGGGGCAGACTGTAACACTAAACCCTTATTATTTTGATTCTCAAGGAGTCTTAACTCCTGGAACAAATACCATTAGTGCTTCAAGCACCCTAACAATGAATATGGAAGATCTTTTGTTTGTAAGGGTAAATTCTGGAACATTGCGAGGGAATATGACCTATAATACTGGCTATACTCAAAAATATTTTGTACCGGCTCAAGATACTGGATACTTTATTGCAAGAAAAAGTTCATCGGTAGTAAATATAACATCGTTAGGAAGCTATGGACTTGAAATTTACGCACCTCCAGACTCACAGGGAAACCAAGCGGTAACTTTTTCAACTAGACGCGCGGATTCTTCTGTAAATGTTGACTATATTTTTGATAGTTTAGAGTTAACACATAATCAATCTATGTGGTCGAGTAGCACTACAGGAATTTATGTCACTGTAGGACATATGTATTATCAATTTGGAGGAGGAACTATGGGTTGCTATAATTTTGGTTCGAGCTCAATAACATATGATAGTCAATTAAACTTGGGAATTTTTGGGCAAGCTTCCATCCCAAATTCGGGTAGCGTACTAATCGTTTCAGTAAGAGGATAATTTTTTATGTCATTAATAATAAAATATATTGCAACTGTAGATGTTGCAACAGGAGTAATTGAAAATGTTGGAACGGCCCCAGGAGCTGATTTGCCGGTAGAGGGTATAGTTGACGGCAAGGAAATTATTTGGATTCCTTCGGAAGGTTGGGAAGACAAAGATAACTTAATTATTCATAAAGAATATTATAGAAAAGACGGGGCTTGGGTTCATAGAGGTCCGCCGCCTACTCGTAGTTATATTTGGGATACCGAAACAGAGGAATGGGTATTTAATCCTACGGATTTTTGGGCAGGAGTAAGGGCCGAAAGAAACCAAAGAATTTTTCTTACTGATTGGACCCAAATGCCTGATGCTGCACTTACCGCATCTCAAAAAACAGCATGGGCAGTGTATCGTCAGGCGCTACGAGACGTACCCGCTGCGAATGCTGAAGTTACTAGAGTTGAAGATATAACCTGGCCAACGCCTCCAGAATAATACCATGCTAAAATTAATTCTTGACATTACAACCCTTTTAAAGTAGAATACCAAAATGGCTAAAGAATTAACTACAATATCGCCTGAAGGGTTGGAAGTTGCAAATTGTTATTTACAATTTGGAAACATTCGCGCAGTTTGTGACTTCTTGCAGGTAGCCGAAGATAAAGTAGTAGAAGTACTAAATAAACGGGAAGTAAAAAAGTATATTGATACTGTTTATTTAGATACAGGGTACAGAAATAAAAATAATATCGCTTCCTTACTTGATGAGATGATTCAATCCAAAATGGATGAAGCTCAAGAAAGTGGAGTGTATTCAAATAAAGACTTGGCCGATCTGTTACAGATGGCTCATCGTATGAGAATGGATGAAATTAAAGCTCAAGCTGAGCTAACTAAAGCAGAGACTACAAATATAAAAACTCAAAATAATGTACAAATCAACAATGAGAGTTTACCATTTGGCCAAGGAAATTATGGAAAGCTGATGGAAAAACTTCTCAAGGAGGGATAATCCTAGAGAAAATTTAATGCTCGCAGAACTTGCGATGGCTAATGCTGCGTTCGGTGTTATCAAAGAAGCTATTGGAAACGGTAAAGAGCTATATGATATAGCCGGAGTCGTTTCTAGTTTTTTTAATAGTAAAACTGAATTGCAGCGAAAATCCAATAAAAACGGATACAAGAGTGACATGCAAGCATTCATGGAACTTGAAAAAGTTCGTGAGATGGAAGAGCATTTAAAAGACCAAATGATTTGGGCAGGACGCCCGGGAATGTGGGATGATTGGTTGGCTTTTCAAAAACAAGCCAAGGAAGAGCGAGAAAGACAAGAGCGTGAAGAGCGCGCACGGATTGCAGAAAGAAATAAGTTAATTCTTACTGTTTTCTATTGTGTGTGCGGGTTTATAGTGTTTGTGCCAGCGTTATTTCTTATTCTTACAATACTAAAATGAATATGGAAGATAGAGTAAGACATTTAGAACTAGAAATGGCGTCTCACGAAGCTCAGTGCGAAGAAAGGTGGAAAACTACTTTTAATCGACTAGAGGACATAGATGACGCCCTTCAACGAATTGAAAATCGACTTATATCCGGAGGAGCGGCAACCTTGTTATTTTTAGTAGGATTAATTATAGAGCGGTTAGTATAATGAGAAGAGGTCGCGATAAAGATACTGAAAAGTATATCAATGTGAGAATTGCACAACTTAAACAAGATATGGACAAAGCTCACAATGAATATGACAAGCAATGGTACAATCGTATCATTCAGGAACTATGTTGGGTAAAAAGTCAACAGCATAATTGTTATATGCAAGAATGGGAGTATCTCCCATAGAGATTTTAAATGCCTTATCACTCTGGTAAAAAGAAAAAGAAGAAAAAGAAGAAGCGAAAAGCCGCACCCAAAGGATATCATTATATGCCTAACGGCAAATTAATGAAAGACTCTGCGCATAGACGTAGACGTAGGAGAAAGTAATGATTGATGTACTAATTGGTTGTGTTATCGGATGGTTTGCGCATGTTGCGTGGGCTAAGTGGGGGCATCACTTAGTAGATCTTAACAAAAAAGATGGCGGTTAAAAGACGCCGAAAGAAAACTACAAAGAGAAAGGTGGCGCCAAAGCGAAAGCGAGTAGCAAAGCCTCTAAGTGCATCAACAAAAGCCACTCTTCAAAGAAAAGCTAAAAAGACTCGATTTAGTTACGGGCAGCTAGCAAAAGTATATCGAAGAGGGCAGGGCGCATTTCTTTCTTCAGGGTCTCGTGCAGGGGTAGGTATGGCTGCATGGGCAATGGGCCGTGTAAATTCATTTATTCGAGGAGGACACTCACAAGATAATGATATTAAGCGTGGAGCCAAGAAGCGTAGAACGCGTAAAAAAAGGTAAAATGGAAGTTACTTCTGTTGCTGCTACAATACCAGAAAGTTACCAAAAAGATTATAAAGTCCAATCAGTCACAAACGCACCTGATAATAAGTATAAAGTAACTGACACTATTTATATGGTTATTACATATGACAGGAACGGAAAGCTTGATCAAAGCACAAATATTCGTTATCTAGATTATATAATATGAAAAAGAAGCGAAGAGGCCCGCCCAAGGATAGAAAAACAAAAATACCTAAAAAGTATTTGAGCGGTACAAAAGGTACTCGTAGAGCAAAACTCGCAAGAGCGATTAAAAGAATCTCAAAACTATATAAAGAGGGCAAAACTGTCCCAAGATCTCTTATTAAGAAAAGAGTAGCACTGGGGAAAAAACGTGGCCGTAAGAAAAAGAAAAGGTAAAAAGAGAGACCCTCGATTAAAAAGAGCGGGGGTATCCGGTTATAATAAGCCAAAAAGAACTCCTGGTCATCCTAAGAAGTCACATATTGTTGTGGCAAAAGTAGGAAGTAAAATTAAGACCATTCGATTTGGCCAGCAAGGAGCAAAAACTGCAGGGAAGCCTAAAGCGGGAGAGAGCGCACGCATGAAAAAGAAGCGTGCTTCATTCAAAGCCCGACACCGCAAAAATATTGCTCGAGGTAAAATGAGTGCGGCATACTGGGCTAATAAAGTAAAGTGGTAGGAGGTACCATGTATAAATATATGCTGGCTTTGCTAGCTGCTGTATCTACAAGTGTAGCGGCCGAAACTGTAATTAATTACGAAGACGGTTCTACTTATACTCTTGAAGACAATCAAGAGATTTATAT
>Ga0255759_10004705_pt1 | contig 11750 bp, 10 predicted proteins | sample 101ome_20_FD_179959 | JGI IMG/M metagenome (GOLD analysis project Ga0255759, IMG submission 179959) | Coastal salt marsh microbial communities from the Groves Creek Marsh, Skidaway Island, Georgia - 101404AT metaG (version 2) | ecosystem: Environmental > Aquatic > Marine > Intertidal zone >...
CCGTTTGACCACCAGCGTCTTGTGTAGTTCCACTCCAAACAACTTTCATGTGAGATATTGTTACACCACCACTTGTGTTATTTTGATATCCTAATAAAGGAGGTAGACTTTGTATTACTGAATAATACGTATCATTGTTATATACTTCTTGATAGGCACCTACTGTATATGTGTAACCGTCACTATCTCCACTGACCTGATCGCCTGGAGACCAAGTCGACCCTAGACCATAACCACTTCCTTCATGTACGTTCGTACCATTCCACATAACGTCATCTCTCATCGTATCATTAAAACCTTCGCCATCAATAACTTGAAGTTCTCTTACGCCGTATGTGTATGTTGATAAGCTTCTATTATATTGTGAGGTAGAAACATACCCAGTCCTACCTGCAAATGAAGTATTTCCTGAATCGCCTCTAGCAACTGCTAGGTCTTGTTCAAATTCACCCGAAGAATAACTATCATCTTGAAGAAGAATGTATGCAGAACCACCAAAACATCTGAATATTATATCTATATCATTTCTAGAAGTTGAATTACCTGGCGCGTTTGTTAACGTATTGGTATCACAATCTACAGCGTCACCACTAGAAAAGTCTCTAAGTAAATCTGTAGTTAGACTTTCTGGAATATCGTTAGATATTCCACCATTTTCTTTTGGATATTTTGCTCCACCTGATATGTTAAAATAATGTGTTGCCATGATATCTCCTTAAGCTAATCCTACGTATTCGCATTCATAATATCCAGTCGCTTCTATATTTGAACCAGCAGAGTCAGATGCAATTTCAACTTTCATAATCATATTTTCATCAGCATATGTTGTAAGGTTCCTAGCATCTCTTACTCTAAAATCTCTATTACTTGATAATGCTATCCAACTATTTAAAGTATCACTATCTGAAGTACTTAAGTTTGTTGTTCCTCCAAAGTTTGTTACTCTAATATAGTATGTTTGTGATGGTGTAATATTGTTCCATTTAGATGACGAATGTAAATATATTCCGTTTCCGCCTACATTATAAACGCTTTCATATTTGTAAATATTACCGTCTGCACCAAATCTCCAACCCATTATAAGGTCGTGATTATTAGTAGTAGCTCTGTCAAAGAAACTTTCTGGACTAGATGTTGTTCCTTCAAGTGAAACATTTTCTGTTGGTTGTGTTGATAGAGCATCGAACCCTATTGCAAATGCGTCTATTCGCGAACTACTAACGCAGTAAAAATGTATTTGCCATCTTCTATAAGTAGACCATGTTGGTTCTGTATTGTCTTCCCAATTAATTGCTGACGGCCATGTAGGTGTATAAGGAGTAGTAGATGTATCTAAAATTAATATTGCTGATTTACCTTCTGCTTCACCCGAGAAAGTAAAAGTAGTTGCAGCGGTTAAAGTGCAAGTCATAAATGATTGAGTAAAATTAATATTATTTGTTACAGCATAAGTTTTAGCAGAATAACCACCACCAGCTGATATATCAGCATCAGTAATATTTACTAATTGCCTTTGGTTGTTTATTACATCTGTTCCTATAATTTTAATAGCCATTATTCTTCACCCAACGTTGTTTTTCCAGCTAATTTGCGTAGAAGATTTCTTCTTTCTGCATAAGTATCTTCTTTATTATCATGCTCTGGAATAATATAAAATTCTTCTATATGAGTATTAGCTTCTGCGTTAAAAATTTTAACTGGTATTGTTTCGAAATTTCCTGTCTTTGCCATTAGCTTGCCCAACTTGTTGATACGATACTGATTTCGTTACTATTCCATACAGTAATCTGGTGCATCCAATATCTTGCTAGTGTCCAATCTGGTTCTGTATCTTCCGGATAATGAATAGTACCACTAGTATTTAGCCAGGTAAATGATTGGTCGTGTCCGCTGCTAGAAGCGTCGACAAACATAGTCAAAGTAAATCCCGGTTCAGCTGTTTCTTGGAACCTCCAATTTGTAAGTCCACCTAATTCAGTACTACTCATATAATCTCTAGCTACCCAAGAGGTACTAAGACCAATAGAAATATAAGCACCTGCGCCGCTGGTAGGTGTTGTTGTAGAAACATTTGTTCCTCTATCTACTGTAGTATATAAACCTAGTGTATTAGTAATGTTTTTTAAGTCGTGTAAACTACCAATAACATCTGTACCTTGTATTTTTATTGCCATTACTTTTCCCTATTTAATATCTGCCTGCGATCTTAGAAAGGCTCCTGTGTATTTCCGATATATGCGCGCATGCGAAGTTGTAATCCATTTACTTCTGCTGTTGAATAAAATGTTCCTTCATTGCAAACAATTTTAATACGAAAATCCGGATTGCTAGAAGTTATATCTGCTGTTGTTGTTGCTTCTTCAGCAGAGCCGAAATTAGGATTTGCTTGAGCAGCCCAGCCGAATCTTATTCCACCTGGACTACTTGGTACTGTATAATATGTACCTGAATTATATCCATCACTTACTGGTGTTGGACCAAATGTATAGTTGGATGCTGAACAATCGCCGGTGCAGCTTTGTGAAGCAACATTATATTGAACTTCAACTGAACTAATTCCAGTTAGTCCTGTATAAGTAGCGTATTCATCTACATATGTTCCTGGTGCACCACTATCGCCATGTGCCCTGGTTATAATAATTCTATTATTTGAATCATCTCTTTTAAATAATAAATAACACCAAGATTCTGGAAATCCAGAAGCAGCAAAATGACTATTAAATACGTCCCATTGCGCAATATTAAAATTATTAAATGCTGAACTAACAGCACCAGGTTCATCAAATCCTACAGCTGTTGCTCTTACTTCAGTACCAACAACAGATAAATGAACATGCCAATGTCTGTTATTACTCCATGTTGGAGTGGTGGGAAATTTTACTGTAGCAGGAAATGTTGGTGTATAACCTGAAGTGGATGTATCAATGACAAATAAAACATTTCTTCCAATAGCTGTATTTGAAATAGTAAATGTAGTATTACCAGTTAGAGTTTTCTTTTGTACATTACTAGATGCAAAGTCAATATCTGTACTAACTGTTGCAACAGTCTTAGGATGGAAATCAGAAAACTTTCCAGACATACCTGCCGATGCACCACTCCAAATAGCCTCGCCTGGTGTAAATATTTTACGGGTATCGTCTATAACTGTGTAATTACTGGATTTAATCGCCATCTTCGTCTCCTGTGACTATTAGCGTTAATTAATTATTTAGTATTATTTATATTAATCACGACGTTCGATGTCACTTTCTTCCAATATATCGCCTAACCATACTTCGATTACTTTAGCAGGTTCAGTTCCGACATTGGTTGCTTTGTGCCAAACGCCTTTTGGAATATCAATACTTTGACCTGGCCAATATACTTTTGCTTCAGTTCTTCTCATGCCATAATCTAATTCCATAAGAATACTACCAGAAACAACATGCCAATGCTCTGACCTGTGTTGATGGCGTTGATCGCTCAATGATTTACCTGCATCAAAAGATAATTCTTTTACTTGCCATGTGCCATTTGTATCTAAAACTGTATATGTTCCCCAAGCTCTTTGTACTGTAGGTTGTGACCATTCTTTTAATATCCAACTACTTGAGTTTTTCTTATCATTTCCACCAGTACCAAATTCAAATTCCACTCCTTCAACTACCATCTCAGGAATATTCTCTTTTGTTCTATCACCACCATTTACAAAAACAATCGGGTCGTTTGGGTATAATACTTTGACTTGTTCTAATGCATCAATTGCTGTTCCGTCAGAATCATCAAAAGAAATGACTAAGTCTACACATGCAAGTTCTCTTACGATTGCAGCACGTTCTTCCCAAGGCATAAAGAATTTACCTTTCTTTCTTATAAGCCATTCATCAGAATTTAAACCAACGATTAACCGAGTACCACTTATACTTGCGTCTTTTAAATATTCAATATGGCCAGAATGTATTGGGTCAAAGCCACCTGTTGCTACTACTGTTATCATATATTAGTCCTTTATATCTAACATAAAATAGTCCCATACAAAGTTGATATTTTGTGTTGGAATCATTTCTTTTGGAGCGTCAACTACATCTGGATGTATATACCAATCTTCGTATGAATGTTGTGGTGAGAATGCTACGTCATTTACCAAAAGTTTATAACCATTCTTTTTCAAAAGAGTTCGAGCTCGGTCTCTGATATCAGTGCCAAGTCTATATGAATCATGTTCAAATGTGATAACACCAAATTTGTGTGTTTCAAAAGGTAGATTTTCTAGTACTTGTATAGAAGCTTCATCACAATCAATCTGTAAATAATCAATTACTGGCTCTACACAATGTAGGTTAAATAAATTAGTAAAGTCTAGTTGAGTGGCATCTGTACAAATAACTGTATTATTTCTATTCTCTTTAAAATTATAACACAAAGCTTCTGAATTGTCAATAGAAATACCTTTCCAACCAAATTCAGTTTCTAATAAAGCAGTGTTATTATGTACGAATGGGTCGCCTGAACCAATCTCTAAATAGTTACCACCTTTCTTACCATTATACAAAGCTAATACAAATAAGTCTTGGTAATGTTTAGAATAGTTTTTATAAATGCGCTCTAAGCCTGGGAATAAAAATTTAAATCTTTCAAAATCTTCTGCGATGTAAGGAATTGTATCTGGGTACCAAGTGTTACCAAGCATTTTTTCTGTGTATTCATCGTATGGAGCTGGCATGTTATATCTGTGTTTTAAATCAAATAAAGCATGTTTACCTGTTTGAGTACCCGATATATACCATGTCGCGACAGCTTTATAATATAAAAGTGCTTTATAACCGTCATAACCAGGAATATCTAACTCGTCAGTAACCTTATTTCCAGTTTCATACCATTCTAAAGCAAGATTAACGTGAGCAAGCATTGCTTTCCACTCTTGAAGTGTTTCGTTAAACTGAGCCATAAAGAAATGTGCTTCAGGTCTGTGAGGTTGTAAAGCGATAGCGTCCCAATATCCAGTTTTGACTGTCCATTGGCGATTACCTTGTCTTTGATATGACCTTGCAATTCCAATTAAACATTTATATTGTAATAACTTATCTTCAGCTAGGTCAGCTGTTTTAAGATATAAAGATACAGCCATTGCTCCTTGTTCTAATCTATCGTATTCACTTGCAAGAGCAAATAATTTTTGTGTATTTTTAGGGTCGAGACAGTGTTCGTTTAATAATTCTTGTAACATAATTTATCCTTTCGCCACAAAATCAAAGAATACCTTTTCAGGTACTTTAAGTATAAATGTACCATTATCTTGGTAACCATAAGCTATAATAACATTACCATCTAAGAACATCATACCCGTAGCAAACTCAATATTATATTCATATCCGGTTGTGTGGTCAATCTGAGTACCCATAAAATGAAAGTCTTTGGTATATCGTACTATATTCCAATCCTTATCCCACACAATAATACGGTGATTGTAGTGGCCATCTTTTCGCTGAAATGTGTCTTTGTACAAATCGGTTTCATGTGTAATAGCAATTCTATTACCTTTACCAATAGGGTATACTTGAGTGCCACCTCTCAAGTCTCGGTAGAGTTCTGAAATTTTGCTATCTTCATCTAAGTGAACTGTGGTTGTTGTTCGTGTATCAATATCATATTTGATAACTTCAGTTGGATTACACCATTTAACAAAATGCCATGGCATGTCAATAACAGGCATCCAATTTTTTTCACAAAAAGTATCGTCTTTACCAGGCGCAGGTATTGGATTACGAGATACCTCTTGCCATTCATTATCAATAAATTCTATTTCGCACATTTCCATACGACCAGTACCTTGGTCATCGTAAGCATCTCGTCTTACTCCACAAAGGAATAGTCTGTCTTCCCAACTGAATAATCTGCCATCTTCTAGACCGATAAAATTCCAAGTAGGTTCGCCTGTATCTAAATTCATTTTAATACGACCGGCAGATAAAACATTCATATTAGCATCAAGCTCACACATAACATTATGTGTAGTTAAGCTAACATCGTTTTCTGGATGGATATATTGAAGTGGTCCCCATAGATGTGGGAATTTTTTACCTTCGGAATGATAAAGAGTGTAATTAACATGGCGAACATTTAATAGTATACGACCCTCGTGCATAAAAATCGAGGGGTTCATTATACCCGTTTCGCCTGTTAACTCTTTTGGAAGTGTGATTGGATGTATACTTCCACCACGCTTGAGAGCATAGTGAACTAATCCATGATGACGTAAATCATGCATACTTTCTCCATTATGTAAACCATTAATTTTATATTATATCACATTTTACTGTGATTGTCAACTATTATTTATGACCAGGGAACAGCTTTAGTTACTTCACCAGTCTTAGCTATTTTAGCCACAATTTTAGCATTATAATCATCAATAAATTCTGCATTAACAGTATCTAACCATTCTGTTACTTTTGCTTCAGTTAAATCGTTAAAACCGATAAACTCAGCAGCAGTAGTATTAGATACATCAAGAGGTGCATATCCATTGATAGAAGCAGTATTGCTATCGTCATCAACACCAACTCTACGCCAATGAATGTTCACGACGGCTTCCGGTAAGGATACACCGTCGCTACTTAATTCTGTGCGGGTTATGAGATTGATAACTTGCCAGGTGTAAGTCATTATTCACCTTCGTCTGCGTCTGGCTCTTCAACGTCTGCTGAAGGGTCAGGTGTTACGTCTGAACCGTCACCCCAAGGCATTGCTGCTTCTTCTTCAAGGTCTTTCTCAAGGTCGTATTTAACGCGCTCAGAGATATGGTCTGCATATCCTTGGTCGTTATTTACAATGTTTTGAATCCAACCCAAAACAGTTTCTTCTGTCAAATCGTCAAATGCAACAAATGAACCTGCTGGAACATTTTCTGCAGTAAAAGGAGTAGCTCCTGAGAACTCGCCTGTATTACCGTCAGAATCTGTACCTGTAACTTTCCAAAAAGTTTGAGTTACAGCTCCTGTTAATGTTGCGCCTTCACTATTGACTTGGTCTTTACGCTTTAAGCTGGTTACTTCCCATGCCCAAGTGTAATCTGTACTTAGTGCCATTTTAATTTTCTCCTATTAAAATATTATTTATTAATCTTCGATTGCGTTTTCGAAATAGTCAAGTGATTTCAAGTGATTATACGCTTGAACAATATGACTATCCGAAGAATCCATATCTATGAAAAATCTACATCTTTGGTCCAAACCTTTTGTACCAATATGCAACTCTGCTTCGACTTCTGTCGCATTTAAACCTGCAAAGCCGATAGGTTTATTTCCATCGTCTCGAGCTTGCTTGGATGCCCAGATAGTAACATAACATTCTGCTATATATCCAGCTTTCCAATAAACTTCTGTACCTTCTTCTCTAACACCATTATTGGTTAAACCAGTTGGTGTTGAAGCATCAGGTGGAAGTGGAAAATCTTCCATTCTTTTTTGTACTTTGACATCTGTAACTACAAAATATGCATCAGGTGCAGTTAGCCCCGTGCCAGGTACTTCGTATGATTGTATTAGTGCCATGTTATTTGTTCTCCATTTTATTCATTATATTATATACCATTTCTTCAAGTTTGTCAATCTTTTCTTGTTGACTATTTATTATTTTTTGTTGGTCTTTATGAGCTTCAACGAGTAGACCGACCATCTTAGGATAATCAATACCGAACTCATCGTCTTCAACATCGTGTGTTACAACCTCAGGAACAATTTCCATTACTTCCTGAGCGATAAGACCCATCTGTTTGCCTTGGAATGAATTATCACGTTCTTCTTCCCAATCAGCAAGTTTTCTTGTATATGTTACACCACGTAATTGTAATACTTTTTCTAAACCATTTTCAATGGTCTCAATATTTTCTTTACGACGTTCATCTGAGTAAGCAACGATGTTACCAGTACACCAAAGTGAACCATTAACTTGCATACGATAACCGCTTCGTGTTGATGATGAAGCAACACCCATACAGTTATTACCACGGTTATGATAAAGTAACCATCTACCCAAGTCTTCGTGATAGAATCCACCATTACCTGAACCATCCCACATTACATGAGGGTCATACCCAGCATCATGGAATGAGATACCTCTCCAACCACTTCTTGAACCTCTGAAGTTCCAAGAACCGTAGTTAGTTAAAGCGTTAGGTTCAAAGTGAGCACCGTTATGAGTTGAGTAAATACCTTGGTTAGCACCAGCAACTCTTAACCAAGTATTCGCGTATGTATAACTTGAAGAACCATTAATTTGGAATCTTACAGTTCCACTGTTGTAGTCATTAAAGAATCGCATACCACCATACGATGGGTTACCAGCAAATGACATACCAGTGTGATACTGAAGTACTAAGTCAGGATATGGATAACTCCAACCGCCGCTTTCCTGGAATCCGTATGAGTATGGTGAACTACTTCTTGTAATACCAGAGTTTCCACCAGCGTATGGTGAGTTAATTCTGTTTACATTAAGCTGATTTAATCTTGAAGTACTTGCAAAGTCACCATAATAACCAGAGCTATTTCTATCATAGTAAATTGGTGAACGTGTTTGTGATGTATTATCATATCGACCTGAACTATAGAGATAGTGTCTTGAGCTTCCGCCACGATTTCCACTGGTTACAATAACACCATTTGAGAATCGCATTGTACAATAACCATTGTTGTTATCAACAATATCACCATCGTCTGCAAGTCGAATACCTACACCAGTTCCGTTACCTGTGCTTACATGTAATTCATTAACAAGTTGTAATCTGTAGAAGTTTGAAGTACTATTTGGATTTGCATAGTAGCCTGTGTTATTGGAATCATAATAGATACCAGCATACATTGCACCACCATTAGTACTATTCTCATCTAATACCGGTATTGTTCTCCAAGATCTCCAACCACTCCATGAACTTCTGAATCTAAGGTTAGTAATTGGTCCACCAACCATCTGCCAACCATAACCAGATGTATTACTATTTCTATAGTGGAAGGCCTGTACACCAACCCAGTGAGATGTACCTGAAGGCTGGTTAGGTGGATTACTCCAAGAATCAATAAAGCCTGAACCCCAAGTTGAAACGACGTTCATGTCGATACGACCCCAACCCATTGCACCAGTCCAGTAGTTAGTATCTCCTGTTATACGAGGTCTTGCACGATAGTATTCGGCAGAGTTACGTGTATGACCAGGTAATGCCATGTAAGCCATGGTTTCTGATTGAACACCACGGAATCTTGTGCTGTTGGTCGAAGCACCATTAAAGTAGTAAGCAGTATTATTTAAGTCATAGAATATTGGTGCACGGAATGATGAATCGTTATAAACATATCCGTAATAAAGTCTGTGATATGAGCCATTATAGTAATAGTTCCAACTACGATTATTATCATGCATACCCCAGTTGTTTCCATTGGTTGTCATTAGCGTCCATCTTGAACCTAATCCGTAACCTCTCCAACCATTTCTACCACTGCCGTATGTTGCTACGTTACCGTATGGATTTCCTTCAGCTTCAGGCGCCCATATACCATGTCCGTATGACTGGAAGTATAAACCAGTGTTTCCTTGTGGTCTAAACCAATCATTGGCATACACTTGTCTTAATTGAGAACTACTATTTGGATTTACATAATAACCAGTGTCATTTCTGTCATAGAAAATTGGAGCGCGGAATGAAGATGATGCGTAAGAGTTACCATCACACATTGCTTGGAAGTACCAGCCTGAGATACCACCTGTTGCTGCACCGTGTTGACCAACATAGAATCCTGTTGAACCTGAACTATTATTATTGTTTGAGTCGAGGTTAAAGAAGATGTCGTGATAAGAGTTAAATCTTAAATCGTCTGTTACACCACCGCCATTATCACGAGATGAAATACTGTGATATGTGCTATCGTTTCCGTAGAATGTAATAAAGTCGCCACGGTCTCTCATATGAATAGTATCAACTGTGAGCGTTCTCATTGAAGCATCACCCTGCGAACCACCGAAGTAGTAAGCAGTATTTTCACGCTCGTAGAAGATATTAGCACGTAAATCATTCATATATGAAGTAGAAGCAAAGTCACCATAGTAGCTAGCATTATTTAAATCATAATAACGAGGAGCTCGCATGTGACGAGTTCCTCTGAATACTTCAGTTGCTACTTCAGCGTTATAAGCTACAGTATCACCGTAGAATACGAATGTTGCGCCTGTACCGTCTGGGTTAGAATCACTAACTCTGATTTCAGCATCAAAGCTTGTATTGATAAATCCTAATCTATTTCCAGCAAGTGTTAATGTATTAAAGTGTGACTGACCAGCTGGATTTGCATAGTAACCAGTGTTATTTAAATCATAGAATATTGGTGCACGACCAGACCTTTCCATTCGGAAATATCCTGAGTCAGTACGTGCTTCCCATTGACCATTATGATATAAGTATAAGTGAGAATTACGTTCAGCATATAACATCCACTCATTATCAATGTCGTTGTATATACCAACTTGACTGTTATCAGCCGACATGAACACATAACGACCATTAATTGAATAACCTTCCCAGCCACTTCTGCCGCTGCCGTTAACTTGGATTGAACCATAGCTACCAGTTGGGTAATCTATATAAACACCAGTGTTATTATCATAACAAGGATAAATTCTATTCGCAAGAACTGTATTAAATCTTGATGTGCCATCTGGATCTAAATAATAACCTGTGTTTGTTCTACTGTAGAACGCATTAGCATACAAGTTATTTTCCATGTAAACATTTCTATTATTTTCAATCCACATAATAGCAACATTGTTACCACTACTCCAACCGCGGCCAATACCATAGTGTGGGTTGGTTTGATTGGGAGAATAACCAATGCTGAATCTTGTAGCATTCGTACCAGCAATACCCATTACCCAATGCTTAAAGTTACCAGAAGACGCGTTAGCACTATCGTAAGCAACAAATCTTAATGTCGGACCATGAGTACCATTACTAATCTCAGATGACATAATATTCAACTGAGGATATTGTCCTTTAATTGTTAAATCAGGACGTCTTGTTTCTTGTAAAACTGCGTTATATAAGTTACTCTCATCACCAATGTGTAATCTATAAACATTACGCTGCTCGTAGAATCTTGATGTTCCATTTGGATTTGCATAATAGTTAGTATCATTTATATCATAGAAAATTGTAGCTCTTGCATCACCAGACGTAACATATAGATTATTTCCGCTTTCAACACGAACGTGTGTATCACCTCTACCAACAGAGAATAGTAATGTACTTAAATCTTCGTTGTTGTATATACGAGTACCACCGTAGACTGCCTGAGCACCCATACGAATACCAGTGTGCCATCTTAAATCGAGCTTGGTATAATTACCATTATAGTTTTCTAGGTTAGTACCAATGTAATAGTTACCATTTGCGTCGGAGTTACCACCACCAAAATGTAATCTTGTAGATGCTACAGAGTTATATGCATTGTTACCAAAGTTACCGCCAATTACAACTCGACCGGCAGTTCTTAATGTATTAAGCGAAGATTCACCATTAAAGTTTCCAAAATATGCAGTATTTGTATCATAATAGATTGGAGAACGCATTTGGTTAGGAGCAAGAGCGTATCCACTTTCAGTTTCAAATTGCTTGACATTATGTGCGTATAATTCTACTGTGTGGTTATTTGAATTACCACTTGAATTATTAGCAATAATTAATGGATAAGCACCATTTGAACCACCGCGTAGTTCAATAC
>Ga0255759_10004717_pt1 | contig 11736 bp, 6 predicted proteins | sample 101ome_20_FD_179959 | JGI IMG/M metagenome (GOLD analysis project Ga0255759, IMG submission 179959) | Coastal salt marsh microbial communities from the Groves Creek Marsh, Skidaway Island, Georgia - 101404AT metaG (version 2) | ecosystem: Environmental > Aquatic > Marine > Intertidal zone > Salt...
AAAAGCATAAATTCTTTCTTTATAATATCTAAGCAAACATTAATTCCCGTATAATTGTAAGATGATGTTTGTGTTAAAACGAGTTTTTTTAAAAATAAAATGCTTTCAGTTAAAGATAGTGTTGTGTTCATTCACTAAAAAACTGATTTACATGCTGACAAACATAGTTAAGTTCATCAGAGGTTAATTCAGAAAAAATAGGTAATGAAATTACGCTGGTTGCTGCTTTTTCAGCTTCAGGAAAGTCTCCTTTTTGATACTTTAAATACTCAAAACATTCTTGTAGATGGAGTGGAATAGGATAGTAGATATTATTTCCAATAGTATTTTCTGTTAAATATTCTTTAAATTCATCTCGACGCTCAGTTTTTAACGTATATTGGTTGTATATTGATGGGCTTTTTGGAAGTATAACTGGTTTTTGTATTGTTGCTGATAGGTTTTCATTGTAGTAGGCGGCATTGGCTTGTCTTCCCTGATGCTGTTCTTCAAGATGTTTAAGTTTGATTATTAATACGGCAGCTTGAATAGTATCTAAACGAAAATTACCCCCAACAAATTTATGATGATATCGTTGAGTTTCACCATGCATACGTAAACATTTTATTTTTTCATATAATGCTTCATCATTGGTAGTTACGATTCCTGCATCACCACAAGCACCTAAATTTTTTGAAGGAAAAAAAGAAAAACACCCTACAGTTCCCAAGGTTCCTGCTTTTTGAGTTCTACCATCAGAAAAAATGTATTGGGATCCTAAGGCCTGTGCTGCATCTTCAATAATTGCTAAATTATGTTTTTTTGCAATTGCTTGAATTGCTTCCATATCTGCACATTGCCCGAATAAATGTACAGGCATAATTGCCTTTGTTTTTGATGTGATTTTAGATTCAATTTGATTAGGATCTATATTAAAAGTATCTGGATTTATGTCACAAAAAACGGGTATAGCACCCACACGAGAGATAGAGCCTGCGGTTGCAAAAAAAGAAAATGGTGTGGTTATAACTTCGTCTTCATAACCAATATCTAATCCCATCAAACTTACAATTAAAGCATCAGAACCAGAAGAAACTCCAATAGCATAATTAGCTCCTGTGTAAGATACTATCTGCTTTTCTAATTCTGTTACTTCAGGCCCATTAATAAAACGTTTTTGTTCAAAAACGTCTAAAAGGGTATTTTTTATTTCGTCTTTGATAGGATCGTATTGTCGATCTAAATCGAGTAAAGGGACGTTAGTTAGGGTTGTGGATTTATTAGACATCATACCACCTTTAAATTTTTCTTTAATTTTAATTTAAAAAAGTTTAATTTACTATTACTAATTTTAAATATTTGTTATAGTTTTGTTTATACTTTGAAACAAGAGAGTAAGTTATGAAAGTAATTGTTGTTGGTACGGGATATGTTGGACTGGTAACAGGGACTTGTTTAGCTGATTTGGGAAACTTTGTGACTTGTGTTGATTCTGATCCTGCTAAGCTTGATATTTTAAAAACATGTAAAAGTCCTTTTTATGAGCCTGGCTTAGATGAACGGCTGAAGCGTAACTTTGATGCAGGACGCTTAGTCTTTACAGCTTCTTTGAAAGATTCTTTTAGGGATACCACACTATTTTTTAATGCCGTTGGGACACCGCCTTATGAGTCAGGAGAGGCAGATTTAACCTATGTATTTTCTGTGGTTAATGAATTTTTTGAAATGTACAACGAATTACAATGTACAGATTTTAAAGTATTAATTACTAAGAGTACGGTACCTGTTGGCACAGGATCTAAAATCGAGGCTATACGAAACACTTATGGAATTTCTGAAGATCAGGTTGCTATTGTATCAAATCCTGAATTTTTGAGAGAAGGCACGGCTATTTATGATTTTTTTCATCCAGATCGAATTGTAGTGGGTAGTTCCTCGGAACAGGCCTTAGATCTTATCCAAGAATTATATGATCCATTATATCGAACCCAAACTCCTGTAATTAGAACGTCGTTACAAACTTCAGAGTTATCTAAATATGCATCCAATGCTTTTTTAGCGACTAAAATCTCATTTATTAATGAGATGGCTAATTTATGTGAATTAACAGGGGCAGATGTTAGTGATATTGCTAAAATTATGGGGATGGATGGACGTATTGGTAAGTACTTTTTGCATGCAGGTCCTGGGTATGGAGGTTCTTGTTTCCCAAAAGATACAAAGGCCTTGGTATATTTAGCAAAACAACTTGGCTATGATTTGAATGTTGTATCCGCTGTAGAAAAAGTAAATGAAACTCAAAAAAAACGTGTTATGACGTATATTCTTGATTATTTTGATAACGATATTTCAGGAAAAACATTTGCTTTATTGGGGCTTTCATTTAAGCCAAATACAGATGATGTTCGAGAAGCATCTTCCTTAACGATTAGTGAGGCTTTATTAAAACAGGGGGCTCGTATTAAAGCCTTTGATCCTGAAGTTAAGTCATTGCCTCAGTTTGAAGACAATCAAAATTTTTCTATTGTTTCAGATAGTTATACCGCTGCAGAATCATCAGATGCACTTATATTAGTTACTGAATGGAATACATTTCGTGAGTTAGATCTTGCGAGAATCCGGTCTTCGATGAATCATCCGGTATTTTTTGATTTAAGAAATGTTTATTCTCCTCAAAAACTTTCTGATGCAGGTTTCGAGGCGTATGTTATTGGTAGAAAATTACTTGGGAATACGCTAGTTTCTTCAGAAAAAGTGTATAGAGATTAATATTAATTTTTTTAACTTTTAAGGGTACTTTTTTTTATTTATAAGATAGATATACTATTTTGTTAAGGGGAGTTTGCATTTGTAAGTATGGGTATACTATTTCGTAATTATTTTTTTTTCGCTATTATGTATCGTAATAGTATGAGGCTTGTATGGTAGTTAATTATATTTTTTGGGGGAGTTTTTCATTTTTATTTACGTTGCTAGTCTCGTATCTTCTTTTAAAATATGTAAAAATTTCACATTTTTTAGATTCTCCAGATAATGACAGAAAGCTTCATGCAATCACTGTGCCACGTTTTGGAGGGCTTGCTTTTTCTTTTAGTATTTTTCTAGGCTTAATAGGGCTTTTTAAGTTTGATAGTCAGTATTTTTGGCTTTATTGTAGTTTTTTTCTTATTGTAAGTTTAGGTGTTTTTGATGATTTATTTCGTCTTTCTTGGCGATATAAAATGTTAGTTCAGTTAATTGCAGGTAGTATTGTTTTTTCTGCTATTAAAGATATTATTCCTGAAATTCAATTTTTTTCTTATAGTTTTAATTTGCCTTTAGTTCCTATGTTTATTTTATTTATCGTGTGGTTTGTAGGGATTATTAATTCAGTAAATTTAGTAGATGGAATGGATGGTCTTGCTGGAGGGATGGTGTTTTTGATATTTATAGGCTTGGCATATTTAGGATGTGCCTTTTCTAATACCGTTTTCTTAACCTTTTGCATAGTAGTAATTTGTTCGTTATATGCTTTTTTAATATTTAATGCTAAACCAGCTAAGTTTTTTATGGGGGATACTGGAAGCTTGTTTTTGGGATTACTATTATCAGTTTCTCCAATTTTATTTTACTTTACGAATAGTCATTATGGTGTTTTGGATTTAACACCGTTTTTAATATTTTTTTCTTACTTAATTTTTGATACATTACGTGTTTTTTATTTTCGTGTAAAACAAAATAAAAATCCTTTAATTCCTGATCGTCAACATTTTCATCATCTTATTTTAGATAAATTGGGTTCTTATAATGCAACATTATTTTACATTTATTTTTTAATGGGAGTCTTTATTTTATTTGGTATTTTGATGATTAAGTTTCAAATATCTATTAAGTATGGACTTTTTTATTTGTTGTTAATGATTCTATTTATTATTAGTACACGAGTTTTAAAAAGTATTTTAATGTCGTTTGAGTTAGTAAGACAATGGTTACGACGTGTTTTATTTGGACTTAAACCAAAGCAGTTTTCTTTTTCACATTTAAATTTTAAACTATTGTTTTTTATATATATACTAATTCACTTTTTTTTAGTTTCTTATCTAGCTTATAACTTTTATTTAATAATCATGCTTTTTGGATTAACGTTAATAGCTTTTGTAATTCAATATTTTTTTCAGCGTTCAAACCTTGGTACGATACTTTATTTAGGTGTTCATTACTTTTTATTGCTAATTATAGAAAACGAGGGGGTTGTGTTAGGGGGTAATTTAAATTTTATTTTATTGGTATTTAAATATTTATTGATGATGGGATTGGTATTGATGATTGCTCGTTACATGATTAGTCATTCAGTACATTATTTAATGAGATTTTGGAAGAATAGTGATATGTTGATTATTATTTGTTTATTTATTAGTTTAATTTATATTTTTATATTTAATAATGACAATGGGTTGGTTGCTAGTTTGTGGCTTGAATTATTATTGATTTTTGTTTTTTTTCGATCTAGTTTTTTTAATTTAAAAGTTAAGGCTTAACGGATTGTTTTATTCTTTTACTCTAAAATAAGTTGCTTCTGGATGATGTAATACTAATGCAGATACGGATCCATCAGGTGTCATCATAAAATCATCACAAAGATCAACATCGATATGTTTGTTTGGATGTAAAATATCCCATAATAAGCGTTGATATCCTAAGTCCGGGCAGGCAGGGTATCCAAAGGAATACCGTTTTCCTTGATACTTTAGTTTAAATAAATCTTCGTTAGTCCATGCTGGATTATCTGGAAATCCCCACGTAGCTCGAATATGTTGATGCATATATTCAGCAAAGCCTTCGGCAAGCTCTAAGCCTATGGCATTGCAAATATGCGATGCTAAAAATTCTTCATTTTCTTTTAACTGTTTGGCATAGTCTAAAATATCTTGGCCTGAGGTAACAACAAAAAAACAAAGGGTATCTACTTCTGATGGATGAATAAAATCTGTTAAACAAAATTGATAGCCATCTACTTGGCGAGGGAAGGTGAACTCTTGTAATGTTTTTGTTTCGGTTTCATCTAAAATAATCATGGTATTGTTATCTTTACGTACCTTGAAAAATTGGTAGATTCCTTTGGGGGTACAACGATTATTAGTAATAATTTTTTGTTTTATTTCTTGTATTTGGCGATCTAATTTGAGTGCTTTAGGATCATTGGTTTCAAATAGCTTTTTTATATTGCCTTTTAACCCAAGATGATGGCCATAGAGCATTTGTCGATTAATGTAAGGCCATAATGTTTCAACAGAGGGGGTGAGTATGTGATGGGAATACGAGGAAGCTGTAACATCGTTGATAGAGTAAGTATAGGAGATAGTTTTTTCTTTAATTGCTTTTGCTTTTTTTGATGCAGGTTTTTCAGGCGTGGTTTCTGTTTTATTATGAAATGTATCACGATATGTTTTTATAAATTCTTCTTTTTTATCAGCATCTATTAATTGATTAATTATGTCTAAACCATTCATTGCATCTTTGGCATAAACAACAATGCCATCGTATTCAGGTTGAATCTTATTACTCGTAAAGGTTTGTGTTAGTGCTGCGCCTCCAACTAAGATGGGAGTGGCTATTCCTGCTGCTTTAAAGTCTTTAACGGTTCCTATCATTTGTTGGGCAGATTTTACTAACAGGCCAGACATACCTATAACCTGGGGTTTATGTTCTAAGGCTGCTTCGATCATGGTTTCTGGGGGACATTTGATTCCTAGATCAATAACGTCGTAACCATTATTAGATAAAATAATATTAACTAAGTTTTTTCCTATATCATGGACATCACCTTTTACAGTGGCTAATAAAATGGTTCCTTTTTTACTGCTTTCTGTTTTTTCCATTTTAGGTTCTAAGTAGGCTACTGCTGCTTTCATAACTTCGGCTGATTGTAATACTTCAGCAACAATAAGTTCGTTATCGTTAAATAATTTTCCAACAATATCCATACCTGCCATCAAGGGAATATTGATTACTTCTAACGGCGTATATTTTTTTAAGGCTTCATCTAACCGTTTGATAAGTTCTTCTTTCGTACCTTCAACAATATTATATTCTAACTGTTTTTCGATGCTTAACGTAGATAAATCAATTTGTGCTTTTTGAATACCTTGGCGATCTCTAAAATAGGCTGTGAAATTAGCAACAGGATCGTTGTTATTTTCTGTTCGATACCATAATAGATCATCGCATAAGGCTTTTTCTTCTTCCGTGATTTGTGAAAAACGAATAAGTTTTTCCGAGTTTACGATGGCTGTATCTAACCCTGCTTTTACACAGTGATGTAAAAAAACAGAATTTAAGACTTCGCGTCCAGCGCCTGGTAGGCCAAAAGAGACATTAGAAATTCCTAAGGTTGTTCTAGTTTTAGGATATTTTTCTTTAATTAATCGAACGCCTTCAATCGTTTCTTTGCCAGAACCAAAATAATTTTCATCTCCTGTTCCACAAGGAAATACTAGCGGATCAAATATAATATCTTCTTCAGCAATACCATATTTTTTGGTTAATAAATCGTATGCATGGGTGGCAACAGAGAGCTTTTCCTGAGCAGTTACTGCCATTTCGCCTTCAATACAGCCTACAACTACACTCGCTCCATAGCGTTTTACTATAGGTAATAAGGCTTCAAAAGAGGCTTCCCCTTCTTCTAAATTTACAGAATTTAAGATGCATTTTCCTTGGGTAAGTTTAAAGGCTTCTTCAACAACGTCTGGAACTTGAGAATCAATCATAAGAGGTGCTTTTGTTATTTTGGTGACTTTGCTTAAAAACTCAATCATGTCTTGCTTTTCATCACGATCAGGATTGGATAAACAAATATCAATGATATGAGCACCTGCTTTTACTTGTTTTCGAGCAATTTCTGAGGCTTCTTCAAACTTTTCTTCTTCGATCATGGTTTTAAATTTTCGGGATCCAATAACATTGGTACGCTCTCCAACAATATAAGGGCCATCCCCATCATCCATAGACAGCATTTCTATTCCAGAAACACGACTAGCTTTCTGTTGTACGGGTTGTCGTATGGGTTTGTTTTGAGCTTTGATTGTTAATTCGCGTATGTGTGCCGGTGTTGTTCCGCAACAACCGCCCACTAAATTAATCCATGATTCTTCCATAAATGACTCTAAAATATCACTTAGCATTTTGGGAGATTCAGGATACTTTCCTTCATCATCAGGGATCCCTGCATTTGGTACAACAGAAATAGGAAATTTTGAAATCTGAGCTAAACTTCGAATATGATCTCTCATAAATTCAGGACCTGTAGCGCAATTAAGCCCAATGTATAGTGGATTCATGTGCTCAACAGATGTATAAAAGGCTTCTACAGCTTGGCCTGCTAACATCGTGCCCATTGTTTCTATTGTGCCAGAAATAGCAATGGGGATAGTTTTATTGAGGTGTTTAAATGCATCTAAAATTCCAATATAGGCTGCTTTTAAATTAAGGGTATCTAATGCTGTTTCAAGTAATAAAAAATCAGCGCCTGCTTTTGTAAGTGATGTTGCTTGCTCATAAAATGAATAGGCTAATTCATCAAAGCTAATACCACCGGTGACTGAAAGCGCTTTGGTTGTTGGGCCGATAGCTCCTGCGACGAAACGGGGTTTATCGGTAAATTTTTGACAGGCTTTTTTTGCAAGTTCTACAGCTTTAGTATTGATTTGATCGACTTGATCCTGAAGTCCGTATTCTCCTAAAACAAAATTAGTACCTCCAAAGGTATTGGTTTCAATAATATCGGCACCTGCTTCTAAATAACTTTCATGGATAGCTTGAATAATATCTGGTTTTGTTAGAACTAAGTATTCATTACAACCTTCATACTCCTCACCCCCAAAGTCTTTGGCTGTTAGATTGTAATCTTGAATTGCTGTTCCCATAGCGCCATCTAAAATGACGATTTTTTCTTTAAATAGTTGTTTTAATTGCTCTGACATAATTTTTGCTTAATTATAGAATGTTTTGAGTAAAAACCCTAGGTTTGTATAGGGTAAAGAATTAGCTTAGTAGCTTTATTTAAAAAACTTGACATGATTTTTTTAATTGGGTACTCTCCGATCAGAACTAAGGTAGGGAAATTGGGTGTAAACCCCAGCTGGCCCGCAACCGTGTAGCTGTTTAACAGTGTAGTCGGAATGCCTACGTAAGTATCTTATTTTAAATTCAGCCTTTTCACTTCGTGGAACAAGCTTAGGAGGTTCAAAGCTATGACCATAGTTTTACATACGTGCATCAAAAAATTTTCTTGTTTATTTTTTCTTTTTTTCGTAACTCAATCATTTGTTTTTGCGAATTCATTTAATAATAACGATAATATTTCTTTTTCTTCCCAAGAGTTGGAAAAATTAGGAGCCTCTACAGTTCAGGAATCATTGAAGATGATTCAGCAGTTGCAAAATAATCAAGACATAGCGAATGCTCAATTGGTATATGAAGGGGATTTAATAACTGCAAAAGAGCAAGGTCGTATCGAAGATGTTTTAGCGTCTTTATCTTTGAATGATATTGATCGTATTGAAGTAGATAAAGAAGGGAATCAGATTCGGTATCATTTATCCAAGTCCTTAACAAAAGAAGGTATTACAGCGTTGTTTAGTTTTACATTAATTGATGAAAAAACGTTATCAACGGCACTAGATCCTGTAGTAAGTATTGCTACTAATACACCTACAAAGCGTAGTCAGTTGGGCGATGTGATTCGTGTTATTACGGCTAGTGAATTGGAAACCTTAGGGGTTTATGATGTTCAGAGTGCCTTACGACTTTTAGGTAATGTGTCGATTGATAATGCCGGTGGATTGGTGGGTATTCGTATGAGAGGATTTGCTAGTGGTAATACAAAAATTTTGTATAATGGCGTTGATTTAAAAGACCCAATTTCTGTAGATGGAACGCCTGCGTTTAATTTTATTCCTATTGATGATGTTGATAGAATTGAAGTTGTTTCTGGATCATCGACAATAGCCAACGGTACTGGAGCCTCTGCTGGCGTTATTAATATCGTTACAAAACAGCATACAGGTAAAGGCTATGTTGCTTCTAAAGTATCGCATCAACAGTATTATAGTATGGTTAAATCCAATGTCTCTTTAGGGGGTAATGATGTTTATGCCTTAGCTACATTTGCTTATAATGATACCCAGTCGAGTTTGAAAAATATGGTAGAAAATGATTTGTCTGCAACCGAGTTATTAACTTTAGGGTTTAATTCAAACAAAAAATGGGGACGGTTGTCAGGTTCTGTTAGTATGATTAATGCCAAACAAGAATTGGATGACTTTTCCGCAGATGATACAGATCATACGTCTAATTTAAGTCGTCAGTTGGCTGATATTTCTTACAATCAAACATTTTTTAATAAGCTTGATTCTACACTTCGCTTTGGAGGAACGTTTTTAAAAAGAAATGTTCATGATCCTGATGGTGATCCAACTACAGATACTAAGACACGGCATAACGGAAGTCTTTACAGTATAGATTTATATAATCAATTGGCTTTTGGAAAGAATAATGTTTTGGTTTTTGGGGGTGAATTTAATGAAGAGCGTGGAAAGAGTTCGGGATATAATTGGGGATCAATAGATATGTCAGAAAAAATTCAGCGAACCGTTGCGGGCTATTCTCAAATTTTATATAACAGCCCATGGATTTCTTCTCAGTTAGGATATCGTTTGGATGCATATCGAAAAAATTCTGGCTATCATATAAAACCAACGTATCATGGGTCTTTATTCAGAGTAATTCCAGTAGTAAATATTCTAGTTACAGGAACAGTTAAAACAGGGTTTAAATTGCCAACATTGTATCAAAAGTATAAGCCTGTTAATGGTAATAAAAATCTTACTGCAGAAGAATCGTTTACTAAAGAAATTTCATTTTCTAAAAAAATTAATGATTTAGAATTTAGTTCGACGTTTTTTCAATCAGATATTAATAATAAAATTGTTTGGGATGATAAAGGAACTCCTTGGCCAAACTCTTCGGATGATAGATATGAAAATTTAAATCAAAGTAATTATTCTGGATCAGAATATTCAGTGCAATTATATGATTGGAGTATAGTTGATTTTATTCGTGCTGATTATACAATTCTGGATGCTATTGATAATGATTTACCAGCAAAAAAAGTCCCAGATTACAAAGTGTCTATAGCAACGGGTCTTAGCTATAACCAATGGAGGATTGGTGTGAATTTGATTAGCGAAGGAGAGCGGGATGATCAAAATTCAACTATGAGTGCTTATTCTTATACAAATGTTTCTTTGCATTATCATTATGATAGTTCTACAACTATGTTTGCTATTATAAATAATCTTTTTGATAAAGATTATGAAACGGCAGCAGGATATAATGAACCTGAACGAACGGTGTTTATTGGGTTAAAAAAGCAATTTTAACGCTGGTTAAAGAGATTTAAATTAGGTAGTATAAACGACATGAAAAATAACGATATTATTTATTTTGGTTTAATTATTGTTGTGGTGAGTTTGTTGCGTTTTGTGCCACATCCACCCAATATGACCCCAGTAATTGCAGTAAGTATTTTAGCAGTTACTTGGTTTAAGCGACCTGTATTTCAATTTGGGTTTCCTTTATTGATTATGCTAGTAACGGATATGGTTTTAGGCTTTCATTCCTTGATTCCAGTTGTGTATGGAGCGTTGGTTTGTTCAGCATTTACAGGGTTTATTTTGAAAAAGAAACTATCGTTTTCTAGAGTTTTAGGATCAGGGCTCATGGCTTCGATCCTCTTTTTTTGCATAACAAATTTTGGTGTTTGGATATTTTCGTCGATGTACCCAAAAACAGTATTAGGTTTATTAGCGTGCTATAGTGCGGCTATTCCTTTTTTTCATAATACGGTGATTGCAACTGTGGGGGTATTGTTTGGGGTGTTTGGGTTAAATAGTGCTGTAAAGCGTTGGATTCAACCCAAACTGTTATTAAATTAATTGTAGTTTTTAATATCGATAATGATCAGGTTTGTATGGTCCTTCAATAGGAATGCCTAAATAATCCGATTGTTCTTTTGTTAATTTGGTTAGTGTAACCCCTAATTTATCTAAATGAAGACGCGCTACTTCTTCATCTAGTTCTTTTGCTAAACGATGAACTCCTAACTCATATGACTTAGTTGCTAATTCAATTTGAGCTAAAACTTGATTGGTAAAGGATGTACTCATTACAAATGATGAATGACCAGTTGCACAACCAAGATTTACCAAGCGCCCTTCGGCTAATAAAATAATTCGATGACCATCATCAAATGTATAGACATCAACTTGTGGTTTAATTGTATCTCGTTTTAAGTTATTTAATGATTCTACTTGAATTTCATTATCAAAATGTCCAATATTACAAACAATTGCCTGATCTTTCATGGCTTCCATGTGTTCATAACAAATAATGTCTTTGTTTCCTGTTGTTGTAACAAAGATATCACCTTCAGTTACAACTTCTTCTAGTGATCGGACTTCAAAGCCTTCGATGGCAGCTTGTAAGGCACAAATCGGATCAATTTCTGTGATAATTACACGAGCTCCAAAGCCTCTCATGGAAAAAGCAGATCCTTTTCCAACATCACCATAACCACAAACAACGACTACTTTTCCTGCAACCATTACATCTGTTGCACGTTTAATTCCGTCAGCTAAAGACTCTCTACATCCATATAAATTATCAAATTTAGATTTGGTTACAGAATCATTAACATTAATTGCTGGAAACAGTAAT
>Ga0255759_10004724_pt1 | contig 11728 bp, 9 predicted proteins | sample 101ome_20_FD_179959 | JGI IMG/M metagenome (GOLD analysis project Ga0255759, IMG submission 179959) | Coastal salt marsh microbial communities from the Groves Creek Marsh, Skidaway Island, Georgia - 101404AT metaG (version 2) | ecosystem: Environmental > Aquatic > Marine > Intertidal zone > Salt...
GATTTCTAGCATCAACCGACTCTCTCTTTTTTTTATCAGCCTCTTTATTAGCTTCAGCATCTTTTACCATTTTATTAATCTCTTCCTCGGATAATCCACCTGAAGCTTGAATTTGTATTTTTTGTTCTTTTCCAGTGCCTTTATCTTTTGCAGAAACGTTAACTATTCCATTTGCATCAATATCAAATGTAACTTCTATTTGGGGAGTTCCTCTTGGTGCTGGAGGGATTCCCACTAATTCAAAGTTACCTAATATTTTATTATCTGCAGCCATTTCTCTTTCACCTTGCAATACTCTAATTGATACCGCAGGTTGGTTGTCCTCAGCAGTTGAAAAAACCTGACTTTTCTTAGTTGGGATAGTTGTATTTTTCTCAATTAATTTCGTAGACACACCACCTAGTGTTTCAATACCTAGAGATAGAGGTGTTACATCTAAAAGCAGAACATCTTTTACATCACCTTGTAAAACACCGCCCTGAATAGCAGCACCCATTGCAACAACTTCATCGGGATTTACGCTTTTATTAGGCTCTTTTCCAAAAAAGTTTTTTACCGTTTCAATAATTTTTGGCATTCTTGTCATTCCACCTACTAGAACTACCTCATTAATTTCAGCTGCAGAAAAACCAGAGTCTTTCAAAGCAGTTTTGCAAGGCTCTAGTGTTCTTTCCACTAAGCTTTGTACTAGAGCTTCTAATTTTGCTCTAGTAAACTTTAAATTTAAATGTTTAGGACCAGTTTTATCTGCTGTAATGAATGGCAAGTTAATTTCAGTTTGCGCTGCAGATGAAAGTTCAATTTTTGCTTTTTCAGCAGCTTCCTTTAATCTTTGAAGGGCAAGTTTGTCTGTTTTTAAATCTATACCATTATCTTTTTTAAATTCTGATGCAAGGTATTCCACTATAGCATCATCAAAATCTTCACCCCCCAAGAAAGTATCACCATTAGTTGATTTTACCTCAAATACGCCGTCGCCTATCTCTAAGATTGAAATATCAAAAGTACCACCACCTAAATCATAAACAGCAATTTTCTTTCCACCTTTTTTATCAAGACCATAAGCTAATGATGCCGCTGTTGGCTCGTTAATAATTCTTAAAACTTCAAGACCTGCGATTTTACCTGCATCTTTAGTTGCTTGTCTTTGCGAATCGTTAAAATAAGCAGGAACAGTAATCACAGCTTTTGTAACTGCTTGTCCTAAATATTTCTCAGCAGTTTCTTTCATTTTTTGTAAAACAAATGCAGAAATTTGAGCTGGTGAATATTTTTTGCCTTTACCTTCTACCCACGCATCACCATTATCTGATTTAACAATTTTGTAAGGAACTTTCGAGATATCTTTTTGAACAGAAGGACCATCAAATTTTCTTCCGATTAGTCTTTTTGCAGCAAATATTGTATCACCTGCATTTGTCACCGCTTGTCTTTTTGCAGGCTGACCAACTAATTTCTCTTCATTTTCCAGAAAGGCTACTACTGACGGAGTTGTTCTAGCGCCTTCTGTATTTTCTAAAACTTTAGCTTGTGTACCGTCCATTATGGCTACACATGAATTAGTAGTTCCTAAATCTATTCCTATAACTTTACTCATAAATTAATTCCTGTTCTGATTGCTATATGGGTGTTTTTTTACCATCTGCAAGTCTATTTTTGTTCTTTTTTATCCTTAGTTTCTTCGACTTTTTTGTCTTTTTTCTTTGCCACACTCACTAAAGCAGGTCTTAATAATCTCTCTGCTAACATATAACCTGCCTGAATTTCTTGAATAATTGATCCTGGCTCAGCTTTATCGTCCTCAATTTCAGACATTGCTTGGTGAAAATTTGGGTCGAATTTTTTACCTTTTGTGTCAATTTTTTTTATTTTGTTTCTCTCAAATATAGAAATTAAATCTTTCTCAATAATATTTATATTTTCTAAAAACTTATCTAAATCTTTGTTGTCTTTGAGTTTCTCATCATTTTTGATGGCTTCCTTAGCTCTTTGAAGATTATCTAAGATTGCTAAATTTTCTTTTGCAAAGTTAAAAGAACCGAATTCAAAAGCGTCTTTAATCTCTTTTTCAAATCTTCGTCTCTGATTTTCGATTTCAGCGAGTGATCTTAAAAGCTTTTCCTCAGTTTCTTTTAATTTTTCTTCAGTTGATTTTTCTTCTGGTGGGGCTTTTGAGTTTTCCTCCTCATTGTTTAAAGGTGCACTTTTATCCGGTTCTGATTTATTTTGATTTATATCTTTTTTACCTTTTTCTTCGCTCATTTGATTTGCTATATAATAAGTAGTTTTAAAATTACTAGGTTAAATATGAAAAAAATATTAGTAGGCACTCATAATAATGGAAAATTTAAAGAAATTGCCTGTTTATTACCAAAAAAATACAAGAAAATTTCTCCCTTAAAACTTCAAATTAAAAGCCCAAAAGAGACAGGAAAAACATTCAAGTCAAATGCAAGATTAAAAGTAAAATTTTTTTCTAAATTTGTTGATTATAGAGTTATATCTGATGACTCAGGACTTTGCATAAAAGCATTAAATAATCGTCCAGGAGTCCTTTCAGCCAGATTAGCCAAAAAACATGGAAGTTTTTTAAAAGCAATGAAATTTATTTTAAAGAGTCTTAAAAATAAAAAGGATAGAAGTGCCACCTTTGTTTGCAGTCTTTCGTATAAAGATGAGAGAGGAAAAATAATAACAGTACAAGGAAATTTAAAAGGATCTATTTCAAATAAAATTACAGGGAAGAAAGGATTTGGCTATGATCCTATTTTTGTTCCTAAAGGACAAAAAATTACATTTGGGGAAATGTCCAAGACAGAAAAGATGCAAATGGATCATCGGTTTTTAGCATATAAGAAACTTCTTAAAAAAGTTAAAATTTAACAAATTTTTTATTTTCAGTTTTATAAATGTCTAACTCTTGTATTACTTTTTGATTTTTAAAACTAAATGTACCTATCTTCCCTTTAATTTTATTCTTAAAAGAAAAATCATTTATAGATTTAATTATTCCATTTTTTTTCCAGGTATAATAAATTAGTCCTAACGCATCATAAGTTAAGATAGTTATCTCATTTGGATAGACTTTAAATTTTTCAAAATATTTTTCATTGTATTTTGTAAATTCTTTATAATTAACTGATGGATAATATAAATCTTTAATAGTATTTTCAAAAAATATGCTTTCGTCAAACCATTGATTTACAGTTGTAAATAGTACGTTTTTTTGATTAACATCTGTATATACTAGCGAAGTTAATACACTTTTAAGATTATTTCCAAAATCAATTATTATAACTGAGTCGAAGTTTACACCACCCAAAGTATACAGTTGCTCCAGCCTTTCTAATTCTTTTATTGACTCTTCATCTTCTTTGTCCTGAAACATTTTTTTTCTTAATTCTAAATTTCTTTTTCTTTGAGTGTAGTTTGTTAGTTCTTCAATTTCACCAGTAAGTGTTTCTGGATTTGGGCTATAAGTGAAAGTTTTAATATCTGTTAGATTTAAATTTTTTAATTCTTTTTCAATTAAATCTAAATATTGGTTTTCAGGATACATAATAACTGTTTTATTTTTTTTTTGTTTCTTAATAAAATTTAGTAAAGCCAATAATTGGGACTCTAAGCTGATACCAATACTAATTATATTATTCGAAAATTTTGAATTAATATTTGACGGTGAAATAAAAACTAAATCATTATGTTTTGCAGCAATTTCAAATTCTTCGTTTGTAATTGGTCCAATTATAACTTTTACATTGTTGGATTTTATTTCATTAATTGCTTTATTAAGTTTTTCTTTTTCATTAAAACCGGAGTCTCTAGGAACTATTATCACATTTTCATCATTTATTTCTTCAAGTGCAAGCTGCAGTGAGTATAGTAAAGAATTACCAAGCTCACTATATGTACCTGTTAAAGGTGCCAACAAACCTATTCTAATAGATTTATTGTCTTCATCAGCATATAAGTTAAAATTAATAATTAATAAGAAAAATGTACTTATAATTTTTTTTTTCATAATGCAGGTTACTTCAAAAAACTTATATATTGTTTCAACACCTATTGGAAATCTTGAAGATATCACATTAAGAGCTCTTGAGGTTTTAAAAAAGTCAGACATAATCCTTTGTGAAGACACAAGACAATCAATAAAACTATTAAATCATTATAAAATTAGAAAAAAATTAGTTTCTTATCATAAGTTTAACGAGAAAAAACAAATGTCATCTATAATTAAATATTTTAATGACGGCAAAATTTTGTCTCTAATTTCAGATGCAGGAACTCCACTATTATCAGACCCTGGAAGGTTATTGGTAAATGAATGCTTGATGAACAGTATAAAAGTAACACCAATACCTGGTGTATCATCAATAACAGCTGCGATGAGTGTGTGCGGTTTTAATGATCAGTTTTTATTTTATGGGTTTTTGCCAAAAACTATTAATGAGTTAGAAAAAGTACTTAATTCGCTCTCAAGCAATAACTTCACTCAAGTATTTTTCATTCCCTCAAAAAAAATAAATTTTTATCTTAACAGTTTTAAAAAATATTTTTCTGGAAGAAAAATAATCATTGCTAAGGAAATTACAAAAATTCATGAAGAATTTTACAGGGAAGACATCGATAAACTTAAGATGATGAACAGTTCTTTTAAAGGTGAACTTACAATAATTATTTCAGATCAAAATATTAATATAAAGAAAGTTAATGAAGAAAAAATTGTTAATAAGGCAAAAAAATATTTAAAAAAATATAGTTTAAAAGATACTGTTGATTTAATTTTGGAAACAGAAAAAACTAATAGAAAAAAAGTTTACGATATATGTTTAAAAATTAAAAATGAAAAAAATTAGTTTTATTATATTAATCTCTTTATTATTTGCTTGTTCAGCACCAACTCAATTTGGCGCAGGAGTTAATATAACTTTTGATCCTAGAACCATTGGAATGCAAATAGATGACACCATTATGCAAAAAAATCTTTCAGCAAGATTAGCTCTTGTAGATAAAAAGTATTTTTTATCTATACAATCTGAAGTACTAGACGGCCAAATATTTTTATCGGGAAAAGTTGATGAGCCCGAGGAGAAAATAAAGATAACCAAAATGGCTTGGGAAACCAAAGGGGTTAGGTCTGTAAAAAATGCAATTACAATTAAAGGCCAAACCAATTTTAAAAGTACTGCAAAAGATATATTGATAACTAGTCAATTAAGAGCAGCGCTGATCTTAAATAAAAAAACCAAAGCAAGAAATTATACTTTGGAAACAGTGAACAAAAATATTTATATTTTTGGTATCGCAATGGATGAAGATGAAAAAAAAGAAGTTATTAATGAAGCAAATAAAATTTATGATGTAGAAGAGGTTATTCCATCAATTTATCTTGCGACTGAATTAAGTAGAACTAAATTTTAATTAGAATAGTCAATAACATCAGAGGAATAAGCTGCAATTGAAGCTAAATTTAAAATTTCTGATGTCGAAGCTCGAAGAGGTGCAACTTCAATAGGTTGACCCAATCCAATTAATAATGGACCTATATTTTTACCTCCGCCAAAAACTTTCATTAATTTAGTGGAGATAGCTGCACTGTGGAGTGCAGGCATGATTAAAATATTTGCATTACCTACGATTTTTGAAAATGGATAAATTTCTTTATAAATTGGATTTAATGCTACATCAGGCTGCATTTCTCCATCAAAATCAAAATCAACTTTTTCCTTTTTTAATTTTTCAATTGCATCTCTAACATGCCTAGTATTTCTAGAAATAGGTTTTCCAAAAGTCGAATGGGATAAAAAAGCTACTTTGGGTTCAAAACCAAATAAACGTGCAATACGCACACATGATTTAGAAATATTTATTAGTCTTTCAGCTGAAGGCAATTCTGTTACGTTAGTATCTGCTACTAGAATTGTTTTTCCTTTAGAAACAATCATAGTCATACCAAAAATTTCTTCATTTGGTCTTGCATCAACAACTTTTTTTAATTTTTCAATTGAGGCAGCGTAATGTCTAATATTTCCAGTAACCATTGCATCAGCATCTTTACAGGCAATCATCGAAGATCCCCAAGCAATTCTATCATTTCTTACAAGACGATCTACATCTCTTTCTAACTGACCCTCTCTTTGAAGTTTTTTATAAAGGTGCTTAACATATTTTTCTCTTTTTTCCTTATCTGTAGAATTTACAATCTGAATTTTATAATTCTCATCTAAACCAATTTTTTTTAGTTGTTCTTTTACTCTATTTTCAGCCCCAATAAGTATTGGTATTCCCAGTTTGTTTCTTCCAAATTCAATTGCAGCCTTAAGCATATTTTCGTCTTCTCCCTCTGCAAAAATAACTCTTTTTGGATTTTTTCTAATTTTTGCATTTATACCCTGCATAATAGACATTGAAGGATCTAAACGATTAGTTAGCTGATCTTTATATAATTGAAGATCATCAATTTTTTTTCTTGCTGCGCCACTTTTCATTGCTGCCTCCGCAACAGCAGCAGGGATTACACTTATTAATCTTGGATCAAAAGTTGAAGGGATGATGTAGTTTTTTCCGTATCTTGGTCGATCGCCGCCATAGGCCGCTACTACTTCGTCCGGTACATTCTCTCTTGCTAGTAAAGCTATAGCATTAGCTGCAGCAACTTTCATTTCTTCGTTAATTGCTTTAGCTCTAACATCTAAAGCGCCTCTAAAAATATAAGGAAAACCAATTAGGTTATTTACTTGATTCGGATAATCAGATCGTCCCGTCGCTATGATTGCATCGTCTCTTACTTCTTCAATTAATTCTGGTTTTATTTCTGGATCTGGATTTGCGCATGCAAAAATAATCGGATTTTTTGCCATAGATTTAACCATGTCTTTGGAAACAACATCTTTTGCAGACAAACCTAGAAAAACATCTGAATTTTTCATGGCATCACTTAAAGTTCTTAATTTTGTCTCCACAGCGTGCGCTGATTTAAATTGGTCAATATTTTTTCTTCCTTTGTAAATTACACCCTTACTATCACACATGATAATATTTTCGCTCTTTACACCAGAACTTTTAAACAAATTTGCACAAGCTTGAGCTGATGCTCCAGCTCCGTTAACAACTACTTTTACTTCTGAAATTTTTTTCTTTGAAATATCTAAAGCGTTTATTAAAGCTGCTGTAGTAATTATAGCAGTTCCATGCTGATCATCATGAAAAACTGGAATATCTAAAGTTTCTTTTAGTTTTTGTTCTATAATAAAACAATCTGGTGCAGCAATATCTTCAAGATTAATACCACCGAATGTTCCGCTAATATTTTTTATCGTTTCAATAATTGAATTTGTATCATTATTATCAATTTCAATATCAATTGAGTCTATATCAGCAAACCGTTTGAACAAGACAGACTTACCTTCCATTACCGGTTTAGATGCTAGGGAGCCTAAGTTTCCTAACCCTAAAATTGCACTACCATTACTAATTACTGCTACAAGATTACCTTTACTTGTATAATCGTATGCAAGATCAGGATTTTTTGCGATTTCTTTAACTGGAGCAGCAACACCTGGTGAATACGCTAAAGATAAATCTCTTTTTGTTGTTAAAGGTTTAGATGATCCAATCTCAATTTTGCCTGACTTTCCTTTTATATGAAAATCAAGAGCTTCTTTATCTGAATAATGATCAATTTCTGTTTTTTTTGACATTTAACTAAATCAGTATGTAATATAAAAAATGATAATTCACTAAAAATTTATGGCTTAATTTAGATAATTTATGAACTTACTTTCTTCAGCTACATTATTTAGTTTTTTTACTCTAATCAGCAGGATTTTAGGATATCTGAGAGACATTTTGATAGCAATTTTTTTGGGAGCTTCTATATATGCTGATGCCTTTTTTGTTGCATTTAGATTACCAAATACTTTTAGAAGATTGTTCGCAGAGGGCACGTTTAACGCAGCATTTATTCCAAGCTATACTTCGGCAAAATTATCAAGCAAAAAACATGGAAAAAAATTTGCAGACAATATATTTAGTTTTTTAATAATAATATTATTATTTTTAGTAACATTAGTAGAAATTTTCACTCCCTACCTAGTCTATATAATTGCGCCAGGATTCGTTGATAGTGGGTTAAAGTTTGAAATAGCAGTAGAATTAACAAGAATCACATTTCCATTTTTACTTTTTGTAAGCTTATCATCTTTCTTTTCAGGTATTTTAAATACCAATAATAAGTTTGCAGCAGCTGCCGCCGCACCTATAATTTTGAATATAGTTTTAATTAGCAGTCTTATCATTTCCTTTTACTATAATTTAGATTATGCAAAACAACTATCGTATGGAGTTACTTTTGCAGGAATATTACAATTAATCTTTTTAAGTTATGTATCATTAAAATATTATAAACCTAATTTTTCATTAAATTTTAAAATAACAAAAAAGGTTAAATTCTTTTTTAAAAAACTATTACCAAGTATTTTGTCATCAGGTGTTACACAAATTAATATTCTGATTGGAACAATTATTGCTTCTTTCCAAGCTGGTGCTGTTTCTTATTTATATTATGCAGATCGAGTTTATCAGATTAATCTAGCTATTGCCGGCATAGCTGTTGGTACAGTTTCATTGCCTGTACTATCAAAAGCTTTTAAGTCTAAAAATATTAATAAAGTTTCTAAGATTCAAAATAATTCATTTGAACTTTCATTATTATTTTCAATACCTGCGAGTTTCGGTTTAGTTATAGCTTCGGAGGAGATAATAAGCGGTCTATTCGGATATGGTTCATTTTCTAAAGAAGATACACTGATGACAGCAGCTGCACTAAAATATTTTGGATATGGTGTGCCAGCATTTGCGCTTATTAAAGTTTTATCCAACTTCTTTTTTGCGAGAGATAATACAAAAACACCTTTTTATATTTCTTTAATTATTGTTGTAATAAATGTTCTAATAAGCGTATCTCTTTTTTCAAGGGTAGGTTTTTTAATAATTCCCATCGCAACTAGCATATCTACATGGCTAGGTATTTTTGCTTATCTATATTTACTAGAGCAAAAAAGTTACTTACTTATAAAGATTGAGCTAATAAAAAACACATGTAAAATAGTGATTTCAACCTTAGTGATGTCATTAATCCTTATTTTTATTTTAGAAGCTTTATCTAATAGTTTGAACTATATGAATAATTATAAGGCAGTTTATTTATTATCAATAATAAGTTTTGTTGGTTTTATTTATTTGCTATCTTGTTATTGTTTGGGAATTTTGAATTTAAAAAAATATAAAACTAATTAATGAGTAAAAAAAAATTATCATTTTCAGGTGTTCAGCCAACTGGAAATTTGCATTTAGGTAATTATCTTGGTGCGCTAAGAAATTTTGTATCATTACAGAACGAAATGGATTGTATTTATTGTGTAGTCGACCTTCATGCTATTACTGTTTTTCAAAATCCGAATGAACTTCATGATAATGTTCTAGAAACGACAGCAAGTTTTTTAGCAACCGGTCTTAATCCTGATAAAAGTATAATATTTAATCAATCTTCAGTATCAGGTCATGCAGAATTAGCTTGGATACTTAACTGTGTTTCAAGAATTGGGTGGCTAAACAGAATGACACAATTTAAAGATAAAGCAGGATCAGATAGAGAGAAAGCTAGCGTAGGTTTATACATTTATCCAAACTTAATGGCAGCTGATATTCTTCTTTACAAAGCAACGCATGTTCCTGTTGGGGATGATCAAAAACAACATTTAGAACTCTCAAGAGACATTGCTCAAAAATTTAATAATGATTTTAATTGTAAAGATTTTTTTCCATTACCAGAGCCTTTAATTTCAAAAAGTATATCCAGAGTAATGAGTTTAAGAGATGGAACTAAGAAAATGAGCAAATCCGAAGAGTCTGATTACTCAAGAATCAATTTAAAAGATAGCGCTGATGAAATAAACAAGAAAATTAAAAAAGCAAAATCAGACTCAGAACCTATTCCTGACGACATAAAACTTTTAGAAAAAAAACCAGAGGCATTAAATTTATTGACCATTTACGCAGAATTATCAAAAACTGGTTTAAAAAAGACTATTTCTGAAATGAGTGGGAAAGAATATTCATTTTTAAAAACAAAATTAGCCGAGGTATTAATTGAAGAGATAACTCCAGTAAGTGAAGAAATTAAAAAACTTCTTAACGATAGATCGCATTTGAAAAAAATCTTAAAAAAAGGTAGTGAAAAAGCTAATATTATTGCTGAGGAAAACCTTAAGAATATACGTGAAAAAGTTGGCTTGATATAATATAAGACCTTGATGATACATACAGAAGCTACCCCAAATCCTGACTCACTAAAATTCTTATCTGAAAATGTAATTTCAGCCGCAGGAACGGAGGAATTTCATGAGAGTAAAAAAAATGAAATAACAAATCCATTCATTAAAGAATTATTAAACTTTTGTGGCGTAGAATTAGTATTACTCTCAAAAAACTTTTTATCTGTAAAAAAAACTAAAGAAGCTTCATGGGAAGAGTTAAAACCTATGGTAATTTCACACCTAAATGACTATTTTGAGAAAAATAAGCAACCAATTTTGAAAGATAAGAGTACAGTTAATAATATAAACAATAATGATGAAACTGTTAATAAAATTCTAGAAGTTTTAGATACAAAAATAAGACCAGCTGTGGCAAGAGATGGTGGTGATATAAAATTTAAGTCGTTTGAAAATGGCGTTGTTAAAGTTGAACTTCAAGGGAGTTGCTCTGGCTGCCCAAGCTCTTTGATGACACTTAAACAAGGGGTTCAAAACTTACTTAAACATTATGTTAAAGAGGTCAACTCAGTAGAGGCTATTTAGTATGAAAAAAAAACTAAGTTATAGAGATAAACTTATCGAGTTAGCTTATATTTACGGTGTAAATGAAATAATAGAGTATCAGAAGAGTAGAAAAAACTTAACTAGCGGGCAACTTGAACTCATTTTAAAAAAAAATAAAATAATAATTCCAAAAGATTTTAAATCTAATTTTTTTAGAGATAATTTTGTAAAGCCAATTTCAAAAGTAAAATTAAATTTAATTGAATTTAAAGAAGATAAAATAAGAGCAAAAAATAGAATTTTCAGAAAAGCTGAGAATTTTAAACATGATACAAAAAGAAATATTAATAGATCATTCCAAAATGCATGGACAGGTTTAGGAAAAATTGGATTAAACTTTTTAAACATTATACCTAAATTAGGTAAAGTTGTTTACGCCTTTTTCGGAGATTTATTTACAAATATATTCAATGCAATTTACAATCAACAAATAGATCCAAAAAAAGCTAGAAATGTAATTATAGGATTTTTTGTAATCGTTTTTGCTACGTCTATAACAATAAGTGCTGTTAATCACTTTGGAGATCGTGAATTGATAAAAAAAGCAGAGGTTAAAAAACCAGAAGTTAAAAAAGAAGTTAAAAAACCAGAAGTAAAAAAAGAGGTTAAAAAACCAGAAGTTAAAAAAGAAGTTAAAAAACCAGAAGCTAAAAAAGAAGTTAAAAAACCTGAGCTAAAAGTTAAACGAAAAGATGTAAATGAAGTAGTTCTTCCGAATTTAAATTTAAAAACTGAAACAGTTTTAAATCTTTTTAAAGACGTTGATTACAATTTAAGTAATGTAAGAGTACAAAAACTTGTTAAACCAATTTATTTTACACAATTTCCTAGAGACCTTGAGACTA
>Ga0255759_10004726_pt1 | contig 11726 bp, 11 predicted proteins | sample 101ome_20_FD_179959 | JGI IMG/M metagenome (GOLD analysis project Ga0255759, IMG submission 179959) | Coastal salt marsh microbial communities from the Groves Creek Marsh, Skidaway Island, Georgia - 101404AT metaG (version 2) | ecosystem: Environmental > Aquatic > Marine > Intertidal zone >...
TCAAGAGCTACCACTTTACCTTTTTTACGAATTCTTTTTAACATTGCCTCATGTTCATCAATCAAAGCAACTACTATTTTACCATTTTCAGCAGTATCAGTTCTTTTAATTATAACTGTATCACCCTCATGTATTCCAGCTTCGATCATAGAATCACCCTGAACTTTTAATCCAAAATAATCTCCATTTTTTTCTAAATTACTTGGTAACGGAATTCTTGAAACTTCATTTTGTATAGCTTCAACTGGAGTACCAGCAGCTATTTTACCAAGTACAGGAACTTCCATTTCATCAGAGGTTGATTGCTCATTATCTAAACCACCTTTTATTACACTAGGTGAAAAGCTATTGTAAATATCGTTTGCAGAAGCTGTTTCTGGTAATTTAATAACTTCTAAAGCTCTTGCTTTATGTGCCAATCTTTTAATAAAACCTCTTTCTTCAAGAGCACTTATTAGTCTATGAATTCCTGATTTTGATTTTAAATTGAGAGACTGCTTCATTTCTTCATAAGAAGGAGACACGCCAGAGCTTCTCAACTTCTTGTTGATAAATAAAAGCAAGTTTTTTTGTTTTTTAGTTAGCATAAGAACAAATATCGTACAAATAATGTTCTATAAAAGTTCTCCAAAATTCACAATAGAAAAAAAATCAATAAAATAGGGGATAATTTGGCTAAAGAACTGAAAAAATAGAGTTTTTCTCTAAATTTTTTAAAAGCGATTCACCAATTAAAAAAGTATTAATAGATGTTTTATTTTTTAATTCTAGTAACTCATCTTTAGTTTTAATTCCACTTTCAGAAATCAAAGGCTCATCATGATTTTTTAAAATATCATAAATATCATAGGTTGTATTTATATCTGTTTTTAGCGTCTTAAGATTTCTATTATTTATTCCAATTAAAGCTTCCTTAAAGTTTAAAGCTTTTTTTGCTTCTTCGACTGTATGAACTTCAACTATAACTGACATTTTAAATTTTAGGGCTTCATCATACAATTCATTTGCAAGATCGTCTGAAACACCAGCTAGTATAATTAAAATTGCATCAGCACCATAACTTTTAGCAAGAGGCACTTGAAACTTATCAATAAAAAAATCTTTACATAAAATTGGTAATTTTATTTTATCTTTTATTTTGCTGATGTGCTCAAGGTTACCTAAAAAATAATCTTCTTCTGTTAAAACAGATAGACATGTTACTTTCTTATCCTCATAAATTTTAGCAATTTCTACTGGATAATAATTCTCAATAATTACTCCAGCAGAAGGACTTGCTTTTTTTATTTCAGCAATAATAGATGTTTTATTATTTTTTATATTATTTTGAATTTTTGATTTAAAATCAATATAAGTTTTATTTTCACTAATTAATTTCTCTAAAGATTTTAAATCGATAGTTTTTTTTAAATTATCAACTTTTTCAATTTTTTTTTGAATAATTTTTTCTAATATATTTTCAGACATTTTGAATTTTTTTTAAATGTTGAAACGTATTACCAGATAAAATATGTTTTCTTGCTTCAGTGTAAGCTTCAGAAAATTTTGTAAATTTTTCTGAAACAATTAAACCTGCGGCAGCATTTAAACATACAGCTTTAGAAAAATCATTATCTTGCCCTTTGAATATTTCAATCATTTTTTTTGCATTAAAATCCGCATCATCTCCAATTAAATTTTCAAATTTTTCAGCATTAACATTTAAAGATTTAGGATCAATACTCATTTCTGTTATCTGACCATCTTTTAATTGCATAACAGTAGTTTTTGCATATGGAGATATTTCATCCAATCCATCCTCACTATTAACTATCCATGCAAATTTAATATTTAAATTTTTAAGTCCTTCTGCAAAAGTTTTTAATAACTTTTTATCGAAAACCCCAACAACTTGTCTAGTAACAACAGCTGGATTGCTTAAGGGTCCAATCATGTTAAAAATAGTTCTTTTTCCAATTTTTTTTCTAATAGGAGCAACAAATTTCATTGCACTATGATAATTTGGAGCAAACATAAAACCAAAATTATTTTTATTAATTTCTTTTTCTATTTCTTGAGGTTCTAAATTTATTTTAATTTTAAGAGCTTCCAAAACATCACCGGATCCACATTTTGAAGAAACTGCTTTATTACCGTGTTTTGCCACCTTTATACCCATACTAGCTAATAATAGGGCAGAAGCAGTTGAGATATTAAGTGTATTCATTCCATCTCCGCCTGTTCCGCATGTATCGATACAATCAATTGCATTAACTCTTTTAGACTTATCTCTTAGAACATAGACACCTCCTGCAATTTCATCAGAAACCTCACCTTTGTCAGATAATAATGTTAAAAAATCATATATTTGATCTTCACTAGCCTTACCTGTCATCAATAATTCAAATGCTGATTTGCTTTCTTCAAATGTTAAATTTTGTCTCTTTTTTAGTTTTTCTAAAATTTGTTCCATTAAATTAATAATTAATAAAATTTTTTAAGATTTTTATACCAATTCTAGTTTTAATACTTTCTGGATGGAATTGAACACCATGAATATTATATTTTTTGTGTTGAACACCCATAATAATACCATCATCTGTCTCAGCAGTAATTTCAAGTTGATTTGAAAGAGTTTTTTTATCAATTATTAAACTATGGTACCTAGTAGCTTCAAAAGTTTTAGGAAGACTTTTTAAAATTCCAATTTTTTTTGAGTTGATTTTACTAGTTTTACCATGCATTAGTTTTTTTGCTTGTACAATTTTTGACCCAAAGACTTGCCCTATGATTTGATGACCCAAACATACACCTAAAAAAGGTAATTCCTTATGTAAGGTTTTTAAAATATTAATACAATTACCAGATTGATTTGGATTACCTGGTCCTGGAGAAATGACAATTCTGTTATATTTTTTTTTCAAAATTTCATTTGAATTGATCTTATCATTTCTTACAACATCAACTGTAACTTTTAATGAAGAAATGTAGTGATATAAATTAAAAGTAAAACTATCGTAATTATCTATTAATAAAATTTTCATTATCTTAAAGCGTTAATTAAAGCTTTTGCTTTATTAACAGTTTCATCATATTCATTTTTAGGTTTGCTGTCGGCTACGATGCCAGCACCTGCTTGAACATAAAATTTTTTATTTTTAACAATTGCAGTTCTAAGTGCAATACAGGTATCGAATTCACCATTAGCAGAAAAATATCCAATTCCTCCTGCATAAACTTTTCTTTTGGAAGTTTCGAGTTCATCAATAATTTCCATTGCTCTAATTTTTGGTGCCCCAGAAACTGTACCCGCTGGAAATCCAGCTAATAGAGATTTAAACTTAGAGAATTTCTTATTATATTCACCAACAACATTAGAAACTATATGCATTACATGTGAATATTTTTCAATTACAAAGCTTTCAGTAACTTTTACTGTATTAATTTTAGAAACTTTTCCGGCATCATTTCTTCCCAAATCAAGCAACATTAAATGCTCAGACAATTCTTTTTTATCTCTTAGAAGATCTTTTTGATAGAAATTATCCTCTTGTAATGTTTTTCCGCGCGGTCTTGTGCCTGCAATTGGTCTTACCGTAATTTTATTGTCTCTCAGTCTTACTAATATTTCTGGACTTGCACCAATTATTTGAAAATCGCTAAAATTAAAAAAGAACATAAATGGGGAAGGGTTTGTTGTTCTAAGTTTTTTATAAATTTCGATAGGTTCTTTTGTTAACTTAGCCTCAAATCTTTGACTTAATACCACTTGGAAAATATCACCTAATTTAATGTATTTTTTTGCCTTATCTACCATCGTTAAAAATTTGTTTTTTGTAGTATTGGATTTAACTTTTATATTTTGAGTTTTTTGTTTTAATTCTTTACCAATATTTATTATCGAGGATTGTATAATTAATTTAGATAAGTCATTTTTAATATCTTCATATCGCTCTTTATAATCATTAATTTTCTCATCTTGAAAAATATTTCTTATAAAGAAAATTTCTTTTTTTAAATTATCATGAATTATTAATGTTCTAGGACGCAAAAGTCTTACATCTGGAAGCTTAAGATCATCTTTGCATTTATTAGGAATTTTTTCGATATATCTAATAGAGTCATATGAAAAATATCCAGAAATTAGAGAACAAATTTTTGGTAAGTTTTTTGGTGTTTCAAATTTAAAATCTTCAATTATTTTTTCAATTAATTGATTTGGTTTATCTTTTAATTTAATTTTTTTTTTATTATGTAATAAATAAGAATTATTATTATTGAATTCCCAAATTTTATCAGGGTTTTTTCCAAATATTGTGTATCTACCTTTAATTTTACCTTTTTCAACTGACTCAAAAACAAAGCTATTTTTTTCTCTTAAAAAATTATTTATCAAATTGATAACTTCGGTATCATTTTTAACTTTTTTAGATGTATAAATTATTTGATTTTTTTTGTCTCTATGTCGAAACTTAAAATCTTTGAAGCTTCGATTTATAATCATTGAAATAGATTTTTAACATTGTTGATAGCTGCTTGATTGATATCAACATTATATTTTTGATTTAAAAACAAGTCATATGTTTTTAGGATACCATTTTTAATTCTTGTATTTTCTTTACTTGAATATTGATCATAATCTTCTGAACTTATTTGTAAGTTAGCGTTATCATAACTATTTATTTTTGCTAAGTAGATATTATCATTTTCATCGTTGATTAATGTAATTGATTTTAAAGGTAAAGAATAAAGCATCTGAACAGAATTAATTTCAAATTTCTTATTATCTTTTATTGAATTTAATTTTAAAGATTGAATTTCATTTGTTCCTAAATTTATAAAATCTTCTTCAGTAAAACTTCTATCTCTGATTTTTTCTAAAAGACTTCGATTATAATCAAATTTATTTTTTTGAGTCACTAATTTTAAAATTTCTTTTTTAGTTTGTTCATCACTTAAATCAGGTTTTTTCATTTCTAAATTTTCTATTTTATAAATTACATAATTTTCGCTATTTTCAAAAATATCAAAATTATTTGCTCTGACGCTATAAATTTTTTTTAAGATTTCATCACTAGTTTCTGAATATTTATAGTCTTCAATTTTTTTTGCATTTAAATTTAATTTTGAAATTATGTCATCAAATTCTATTCCATTTAAAATATTATTTTCAACTTGATCAATCTTGTCAAAAAAATCTTGATTAAACTCATCAACTCCAATTAAATTTAGTGGATTTAGCAACACATATTTGAAATCTATGTATTCGACTTTTAATTGATCATCATTTTCATCAATAAACTGAATTAATTCCTCTTCTGTGATTTCGTTACTTTTTTTATAAAACTTATCTAAGTTAATGAATTCTATATTTAAACTTGTGTTTTCAGTTTCATAAAGCTTATTAACTAAGAATTTGGGTGATACTGAGCCAGCTCCAACTAAATCGAATAATTTTTTTTGTAGTTCTCTATCTTTTAATCTTTTTTCAAATAATGGGGCAGAGATATTATTTTCTAGTAAAAATTTCTCATATTTTAATCTTTCAAACTTGCCATCGTCATTATAAAAATTTTTATTCAGTTTTATTTTTTCAGACAACGAATTTTGTGAAATCTTTATATTAAAGTCGTCTATTTCTAGACCTAATAAAGTAACTGATACTAATCCTGACAAAAGATCTTCAATTACATTATTATTAATATTTTCTTGTATTACTTTTTGAGAAACACCACTTTGGTTAATGTAGTTAATTAAATCTTGAGTTGTTACATTTGTTTTATTTATTTTTGCTACATTGTTTTGATTATTCGATAAAAAACCGCCGCCAAATCCACCAAATCCAAAGGCTATTATAATTACAATAATTAATATTAATCCACCAATTCTACTTTTGTTAAGATAGCTTCCAATTTTCATTTATGTTTTATTTTGTGTTGATCTGTAAAGTCAAATCTATAGATTAAAAAGGTAATCATGACAAATAAATATATGTATTTTGTGGCTAATTGGAAAATGTTTGGAAACTTTAAGTCATTAAATCAATTAGATAAAGTGATAACTTTTGTCAAAAAGTTTAAAAAAAATAAGTCTAAATTAATTTATTGTCCACCTGCTACTTTGATTAATGCCGTAAGTAAAAAACTTAAATTCACTACAATTGATGTGGGTGCTCAAAATTGTCATCAAGGATTAAATTATGGAGCTAATACTGGCCAAATAAATTCATATATGCTCAAAGATGCTGGAGCTAAATATATTATTCTCGGACATTCTGAAAATAGACAATTGGGTGAAGATAATAATCTTATTAATCTTAAAATTAGAAGTTCAATTAAATCAGGTTTAAAAATAATTTTTTGTATTGGAGAAACATTAAGTCAAAAAAGAAAAAAAAATACTAAGAAGATTTTATCTAAACAAATTATTCAAGGGTTAAAAAATGTTAGCAATAAAAGAAATATAATTATAGCTTATGAACCTGTGTGGGCTATTGGAAGTGGTTTAATTCCTAAGGAAACTGAAATTTTTGATATAGTGAGCTTTATAAAAAATAAAGTTAAGGGATCAAAAGTTTTGTATGGAGGTTCTGTTAACACTAATAATATCAATCTTTTAAAAAAAATTGATAATGTGGATGGTTTTTTAATTGGTGGTGCCTCTCAAAATTCAAATAATTTCATTGATATAATAAAAAAAACCTTTATTTAGTCCGCATGGAAAATATTTTATTAGTATTGAACATCATTTTAGCAATTGTACTTGTCCTTTTGGTTTTAATGCAAAGATCTGAAGGTGGTGCTTTAGGGATTGGTGTGTCACAAGAAAATATGATGTTTTCAAAATCTGCTGGTAACTTTATGACTAAGGCTACAGCTGTAATAGCAACATTGTTTATAATTTGCAGTCTTGCATTAACAATTGTCTCAAGAAGTGAATTAACACCCACTGGTTCAGTTTTGGATGCAATTGAAGAAAAAAATCAAGACACTCCATCAATTCCAGAAAATAATTAATTCTTTTCAATTACGATATTTATCGCTATAAGGTAATTCCATGGCGCGATATATTTTTGTGACTGGCGGCGTGGTTTCATCCCTTGGTAAAGGTCTTTCCTCTGCTTCACTTGCTTATCTTTTACAATCTAGAGGTTATAAAGTTAGAGTTAGAAAATTAGATCCTTACTTAAATGTGGATCCTGGAACAATGAGTCCATTTCAACACGGAGAAGTTTTTGTAACAGATGATGGGGCGGAAACTGATTTAGATTTAGGCCACTATGAAAGATTTTCAGGAGTTTCAGCAAAAAAATCAGACAATATTACAACAGGAAAAATTTATAGTGATGTTTTAAAGAAAGAAAGAAAAGGAGAGTATTTAGGCAAAACTGTTCAAGTTATTCCTCATATCACTGATCGTATAAAACAATTTATCAAACACGATTCATCAAAAGAAGATTTTGTTATTTGTGAAATTGGAGGAATTGTAGGGGATATCGAAAGCTTACCATTTGTTGAAGCCATTAGACAATTTGCTAACGATGTAGGCAAAAAGAATGCATTATTTATTCATCTAACTTTAGTTCCTTATTTAAAAGCATCTGATGAAATAAAAACAAAACCAACCCAACACTCAGTTAAAGAATTAAGAAGTATAGGTATTCAACCTGATATAATCATTTGTAGATCGGAGAGACCTATTCCTTTAGATCATAGAAAAAAAATATCGTTATTTTGCAATGTTGATATCAGAAATGTAATTGAGACAGTAGATGTAAGAACTATTTATGAAGCTCCCATGAGTTTTTTTAAAGAGAAACTAGATTTACAAGTTTTAAATTATTTTAAATTGAGATCCAAAAAGCCTGCAAATTTAAATCCATGGAAAAAAATAACTAAAATAATTTTACAAAATAAAAAACAAGTAAATATTGCAATCATAGGAAAATATGTGGAGTTAAAAGATGCCTATAAATCTTTAGACGAAGCTTTAACCCATGGTGGAATTTACAACAAGGTTAGAGTAAATTTAGTTAGAATAGACTCTGAAAAATTAAATATTTCAGAGATTAAGAAAAAACTTAAAAATATTTCAGGAATATTAATCCCCGGTGGATTTGGAAAAAGAGGGACAGATGGTAAAATTGAAGCTATTAAACATGCGAGATTAAAAAAAATTCCTTTTTTAGGTATTTGTTATGGAATGCAAATGGCAATTATAGAATTTGCAAGAAATCAATTGAATTTAAAAAATGCTACCTCAAGTGAATTTGATAAAAAAGGATTACCGATTATTGGTTTAATTAGTGAATGGTCCAAAGATGGTAAAATGATTAAGGGTACCGATAAAGATTTAGGGGGCACAATGAGATTGGGTTCTTATGATGCTAAATTAAAAGAAAATTCAAAAATCAGAAAGATATATAAATCTAAAATAATTAAAGAGAGACACAGACATCGATATGAAGTGAATATAGCATATAGAGATAAATTTGAAAAAAAAGGTATGATTTTTTCAGGTTTATCACCTGATAATAAGTTGCCTGAGATTATAGAGTTAAAAAATCATCCATGGTTTATAGGGGTTCAGTTTCATCCTGAATTTAAATCTAGACCTTTATCTCCTCATCCTTTATTCTCGTCTTTTATCAAAGCAGCAAAAAATCATAGATGAGTAGTAAAAAAATTAATTGCGGAAATATAGAAATTTCAAACGATAATAAGATTTGTATTATTGCTGGTCCATGTCAGCTAGAAACTGAGCAACATGCAATGGATATGGCGGGTAAAATTCAAGAAATTACAAAAAAATTTGATCTTGGATTTATTTATAAAACTTCATTTGATAAAGCAAACAGAACAAGCTTAAAAGGTAAAAGGGGAGCAGGATTAGATGCCTCATTACCTGTATTTGATAAAATCAAAAAAGAATTGAATGTTCCTATTTTAACAGACATTCACAATGCTGAGCAATGTCAAATAATTTCAAAACATGTTGATATACTTCAGATACCAGCTTTTCTCTGCAGGCAAACTGATCTTTTAATTGCAGCTGCTAAAACAAATAAAATTATAAATGTTAAAAAAGGTCAATTTTTAGCACCGTGGGATATGGTTAATGTTACTAAAAAAATTTCAGAGTCAGGAAACGAAAATATTTTAGTAACAGAGAGAGGTGCTAGCTTTGGCTATAATACTTTAGTTTCAGATATGAGATCACTGCCTATAATGGCTAAAAATGGTTATCCAGTAATTTTCGATGCAACTCATTCAGTTCAACAACCAGGTGGTCAGGGTGAGTCTTCTGGTGGTCAAAGAGAATTTGTTGAATATCTAGCAAGAGCCGCAGTTGCTGTTGGTGTTGCAGGTGTATTTATTGAAACTCATCAAGATCCAGATAATGCACCATCTGATGGACCTAACATGGTTCCATTAAATAAATTAGAAAACTTACTTAAACAATTAAGTGATATTGATAATTTGATAAAAAATTAAGTGAGTAAAATATTAAAAATTAAAGCAAGACAAGTTTTTGATAGCAGGGGAAATCCCACAGTGGAGGCAGAAGTATACACCTCAACTCATAGTGCATCAGCCATCTGTCCATCTGGCGCTTCAACTGGAACCTATGAGGCATTTGAGAAAAGAGATAAAAATAATAAAAGATACTTAGGTAAAAGCGTTTTAACTGCAGTCAACTTAGTTAATACAAAAATTTCAAATAAATTAAGAGGTCATAGTGTTCATGATCAAGAAAGAATAGACACTTTAATGATTAATTTAGATGGAACAAAACATAAGTCTAAATTAGGAGCGAATGCAATTTTAGCTGTTTCAATGGCTGTTAAAAAACTATCAGCAAAATTAAAAAAAATTCCTTTATATAAAACTTTTTTAATTAAAAAAAACTTTCAATTACCATACCCACTAATGAATATTATTAATGGAGGAGCACACGCTAACAATGGTTTAAGAATTCAAGAATTCATGATCAGGCCAGATAAAGCAAAAAGTTTTTCTGATGCAATGCGTATTTGTTTTGTGGTTATAAAAAATCTAAGTAATTTGATTAAGCAAAAAGGACTTTCAACCTCAGTTGGAGATGAGGGAGGGTTTGCTCCTATGATAAGTAGCAATAATCAAGCGTTAGATTTAATTGTGAAAGCTATAAAAAAATCAGGCTTTATAAATGGAAAGGATGTTTCTATATGCTTAGATGTTGCAGCAAATGAACTCTTTAAAAAGAACAAATATTCTATTCATTCAAAGAAATATATTTCAGTAGAGAAATCTATTTCAGAATATCAAAAAATGATTAATAAATATAAAATTAAATCTATTGAAGATCCTTTTGCTGAAAATGATTGGTCAGCATGGAATAAACTAATGAGATCAACCAAAAAAGTTCAAATTGTTGGTGATGATTTATATGTAACTAATTTAGAAAGACTAAAAAAAGGTTTTTTAAATATTTCCTCTAATGCAATTTTAATTAAGTTAAATCAAATTGGAACAGTTTCAGAAACTATCGACGTCATTCGATTTGCACAAACTATTGGTTTTAAAACAGTTATTTCTCACAGATCAGGTGATAGTGAAGATACATTTATTGCTGATTTAGCTGTTGGTACAAATTCAAATCAAATCAAGACAGGATCTTTAGCAAGATCTGAAAGAGTTGCTAAATATAATCAATTAATTCGTATAGAAGAAGACCTTGGAAAAAAAGCAAGAATGAATAAAATTCATTAATGCTTAAAAAATTAAAAAAAAATTACTTTTTATTAATTTCTACTTTTTTTATCTTTTATTTTTTTTTTAATTTTATGTCTGGTGAGAGAGGATTTATTTCATATATTGAGAAAAAAGATATTCTTAAAGATCTTCAATTAAAGGAAGCTAGTTTAATTAAAAATATAGAAGATTTAGATTTTAAAAATTCTTTATTAAGTGACAATCTTGATCTTGATTATATTGAAACATTAATTAGAGAGAGGTTTTTGTTTGGTAAAGAAGGTGAAAAAATCTATATAATTAGAAAATAATAATGAAAATTAGACATCCTGAAAAAGAAAATAAACCAATTAATCCAATTAAAAAAAAACCAGATTGGATAAGATCTAAATTATCTAATAGTAAAGAATTTTTTTTAACAAAAACAATTGTAAACAATAATAATCTCGTAACGGTATGTCAGGAAGCAAACTGTCCAAATATTACAGAATGCTGGAGTAAAAGACATGCAACATTCATGATTATGGGTGATACCTGTACCAGAGCTTGCGCATTTTGTGATGTAAAAACTGGCGTACCTGGAAAACTTGATCCTTTAGAGCCAGTTAAAATTGCTGAAGCTGTTAAGAAACTTAATCTTCGTCACGTGGTAATCACCTCTGTTGATAGAGATGATCTTGAGGATGGAGGATCAAATCATTTTTTTGAAGTTATTAATCAAATAAGAAAAATCAATTCTAATACAACTGTGGAAGTTTTAACGCCAGATTTTTTAAGAAAAGGTGATGCTTATAAAAAAGTATTAGAAGCAAAGCCTGATGTTTTTAATCATAATATTGAAACAGTTCCAAGTTTGTATTTAAAAGTAAGACCTGGCTCAAGATATTTTGCTTCATTGGAATTATTAAAGAATGCAAAAAGATTTGATAATAATATTTTTACTAAATCAGGAATTATGCTTGGTCTTGGTGAAAATAGAGATGAGATACTTCAAGTTATGGATGATTTAAGAGC
>Ga0255759_10004731_pt1 | contig 11714 bp, 14 predicted proteins | sample 101ome_20_FD_179959 | JGI IMG/M metagenome (GOLD analysis project Ga0255759, IMG submission 179959) | Coastal salt marsh microbial communities from the Groves Creek Marsh, Skidaway Island, Georgia - 101404AT metaG (version 2) | ecosystem: Environmental > Aquatic > Marine > Intertidal zone >...
TGCATAGTGAACCGGAACAATTGCCCGAGTGCGAGGTGTGATAGCCTCCTCAATCAAGCGCTCATCCAGGTTCAAAGTATCTTCCCGGATATCTACAAATACTGGTACTCCGCCTCGTAACACAAAAGCATTGGCTGTGGAAACAAAGGTGTAGGAAGGCATGATGACCTCATCACCTGGCTTGATATCGAGCAGTAATGCGGCCATCTCAAGCGCAGCCGTACATGAATGAGTCAACAAAGCCTTTTCGCAACCACTTGTACGCTCCAGCCATTCATGGCACTTTTTGGTAAAAGGGCCGTCCCCAGCCAACATGTTGCCGAACTTGGCTTCTTCAATGTAATAGAGTTCTTTACCAGTCATAAACGGACGATTGAATGGAACTCGTTTTGTCATTACTTTTCTCCTTTCAGCAGTTGCCAATCACCGGTAAAACCGGCAAGAATGATTGCCTTCATCACCCTCTCGCTGCAATAACAGTACCAAAAACAATGAGCCCAACCCCTAAAACTTTTTGAAAAGTCATTTGCTCACTCAAAAGCCAGCTACTTAACAACAAAACCACGACGAAATTTAAGCTCATGAAGGGGTAGGCATGACTCAAATCAAATTTCGTCATAGCAGCCATCCATGCGAGAGATGCCAGAAATGCAGATGCGAAGCCTGTAAATATAAACGGATCGAATAAAAGTCCGAATATAAATTTGAGCTTTTCTGTAAAGTCAACAGGTAGCGGCCCAAATTGCGCAATGCGCCATTTGATAATTAGCTGTCCATAGACTGTGAGACCCAAAGTAGCAAAGATATACAGATAGTCAAAATAGCGAGTCATGAGCTACCCTCAAGAACAGCTAAACCAAACCCTGTTTTTCCGTAACCATTGCCGTTATATAGCATATATCGAGATCCATTATGATCAAACACAAAAGGATACTCAATCATTTCAGAATCCCAGCCACTAGGTGAAATATCAATCCCAGCATTCTTTAAGTCCAAAATCCAATTTATTCCATCCACTGACCTAGCATAACCGATTCTGTAACTTTGTCCTGAACCACTTCGAAAAGAAAACCACATTTCATAATCGCCACATTCATTTATTACTACAGTTGGCCTTGAAAAAGCTTGGACAAGTCCAAGTTCATATGGCACAGCTAAGCCCGAACGATACCAATTATTGCCGTCATCGGATATGGCATGATGAATCACGTGCAACATTTCGCCATTACCTGCATCCCACTTGAGTGTTGATCCATACCACATATCGAATCCACCTGATGGTCTTGTTTGCACCCAGGGGTAAGACAAGCTGATAGTGTCGATTGAATCGATACTCATAAAGGGCTTCTCGTCCTCCAGTTTAAGAGAGAGCTCTGAAGTCAAGATCAGTCGGCCTATATCTCCTCTCCAATGCTCTCCGGGAGGATTCTGCCAGCCCATGAATAAAATGTAATGAACACCATTTGCCTCGTAGCAACAGCCAATACTTACACCATCTGAATAAAAACTTCCAACTGGCCCATGCTCAAAAAATGGAGTGTGATATTCAGTAATAACTTTTCGCTGAACAATATCAACATCTACAGCTCCCACAGAGGACCGATTCTGATTGTCACGACCACTAAAGAAGATGCGATAAACATCTCCAATCATATGAACAGGTAATGGATTAGCAGAATGAGAAATGAGTTGTGGATGCTGACCACTATTTTTGGGTACATAGAGTTGACCAAGTTTTTTCCAATACTTAGTCATATACCTCTCAACCTAGAGCTAGGTACTTTTGAACGCTCGGTAGCATTAGAATTATAGACACCTTCGGGTTCCGCATCTGTGAGCAGGAGCGCTCCAGCGCCGACAACACATCTATCCCCGACTTTGATGTGATCACGTAATGTTGCGTTCACGCCAACGAAACACTGCTCACCAATTTCTACCCCACCCGAGATGACCACATGCGATGCAATAAAGGTGTGATCATGAATTACTGAATGGTGGCCGATATGGTTACCGCTCCACAAAGTCACGTTGTTGCCTATTGTAACAAACGGCTGAATGGTGTTGTCTTCAAAAATAAAACAGTTTTCACCGAATCTTCCTTCATTGAGCACGGTTGCACGTGAGCTGATGAAGTTCACCAGTTTGTAACCCATCTTCTTGGCAGCGAGGAACTTTTCTTTTCGAACTGCATTCAGCTTAGAGTAACTCAATGCAACAAAAAAATCATAGGAATTGGGCGGATAGTTTTTAGCTACATCTTCAAACGCGACAACCGGCAAACCGCAAAAATCAGATTCCTTTATGTAGTTTGCATCTACGGTAAAGGCAACAACTTCGTAATTGGAGTCAGTGCTGAAATAGTAGTGCGCAAGTTGAGCAATGTCGCCAGAGCCAAATATTACAAGCGGTTTTCTCATGGCATCTTCCTCACCAGAATCGTAAACTCATAAAGACCATAATCATGAAGCAATGCGACCTGACTGGAATAGCGACGTTTGCACAAATCAAACAGGCGACATGGGTTTGCATAATAGAGATAATCGCGCTTTTTGTTTTCGTCTGAGTATGAAGTCAGGTAGTTGCATGCGAATCCAAGACTGCTGGTTCGGTCAAGAACGTCCAAAGTGGATTCCAGGTAATCAAACCACTCTGCATCTGAACGCCCCAGGCGTACATTAAAGATGCCACTGGCTAAGCCATAATCAGCAACTACATCTGGCTCTGCCGCTGTGATGAAACGAGCTTGATCGGCAGCAGCGTGCCGTTGCTCTGACACCTTAATCATTTCCTGGGAAACATCCACTCCAAGATATGTGAAATTAGCTTGCTTATCACGCAGAAAGTCGAGCAAGGCGCCGTAGCCACAACCCAGATCGTTCAGGGAAAAATTATGCGTATTGGGATCAATGATTTTGCACAATTGAGCGAACCTAACCATCTGGCTTTCTTCGCTATTCCAATCAACCCCGCGAGGCGTATCTCCATGTTCCGCAAGTTTTTCAGCGTAATAATTTGCAACCTCGTTGAGAAACTTATTCTGGTTGTTTTGCATAAATTTGTCTCACGATGGTATAAGGACGTTGCTTGGTTTCAGAGAATATCTTAGATAGGTAAATACCCACAACACCGATAAAAGAAATAATCATGCCTCCAAGGAGCCAAATAGAGGCCATTACTGAAGTCCATCCACTCAAGGGTTTTGCAAGGAATAGCCAATGCGTAACCAGATACGCGATGTAAGCTAGAGCAAACAGCGAGATCGATAAACCCATGTAAAAAATGCTTACCAGCGGAGCATTAGTGAATGAAGTCACCGAATTGACCAGTAATGACATTTTCCGGCGGAAGGTGTAAGTGGTTTCACTCGTATAGTGCTTCTTAATTAACTGAGGGCGTTGGTCGAAACCAGTGATGTGCCACAGGCCCGCCATAAAAACTTCGCGCTCCTGATGACACAATAGTGCATCAACATAGCGCCTCGACATCAGACGAGTGGTTACTACGTTTTCTGGTAACGCAAGTCCTGTTAGCGCTTTGAAGAAACTATAAAACCACTTACCACTCCAACGCTCAAACCAATTTCCTTTTCTGCACTCCTGAACTCCGTATACAACATCACAGCGGTCTTTCTTGATCTGCTGCGCGAACGCTTCCAGCCACTCCGGTTCCTCTTCAAGGTCGCTATCAATAAGGAAAACCAGCTCTCCTTTGGCGTGCGCCAATCCAGTCATCATAGCCTTGTGATGACCGAAGTTACGAGATAAGTCAACCACAATAACTCGTGAATCCTTTTCGGTTAGTCTGATCGCCAAATCCAGGCTGTTGTCAAATGATCCATCATTCACAAGCACAATTTCATAATCGTCTCCAACCATCCTCTTTGCACTAGCGGTAGCACGTTCGTGAAACTCGTTTATATAAGGAGCAGATTGGTAGAGGGTTGCGACTATTGAAAGCTTCATGCCGCATACCTCATGTATCGAGGACTGTCTTTGCCACAGTTAAACAAGAGATCAAGAATTGTAACGCCATGAGTGAACTCTCCCCAAAGCTGTGGATACGCGGGAAATCCGGCGTAGTCAAACCAAGTCAGCTTAATCCCAAGATCTAAAAAGACCTTTTCATCAACATAGTCCTTGGCTGCCGGTCCAGATATGTACTCGGTGCCACCAGCTTGCACACAAAGCTCAGCAAGTCTCTCCGTCTTTCCATTAATCAATCTGTAATCCCATGAGTTTGTGATAGCAGTTTCAATTGCAAGATAATTGCAGATAGCTTCGATAAAACGTCGGTTTAGCTGAGAAATGTGAGTATGGTTCTGCTCGAGGTAGAGTGGTTCCAACCATGAAGCGATTTCCGGAAAATGAGGAGCTCGTCGATAGTTCTGTTCTAAAGCTTTCCAATGTGCAGCGGCCCAGCCAGTGCCATCAATTTCAGTCTCTCCTATTTTTTGATGGTACTTACCTTTCACCAGAACAGGCACAGTAAGCCACTGAACACCTTGGGGCGTTTTGATTTGATTTCGATTGCGCCAGTCGCGGCGGGTATATTGCATATCGTCGTAAAGAATGAATTCATCGACGGCTGCAATCATGCCGAAGTAACCCTTCCAAGGTATGTAGTTGGACTGTACTATGGCGATCCTCTTCATTGCGTCATGCCTTTACGTAACTTTGTGCATGTCATTAGTATTTTGTTATGTTCAAGCGGTTCATATAGGTCTTGAATGCGTGAATCTTTGTATCCCCCAGCTCCGTCTGCGGTTTTCCATGTCCCAACCAACCTGTAATCACTTGGAAAATTAGCCCCTAAGCTTAGCATTAGCTCAACGGGTATGCTACGCGGACCATCCTGCTCAAATAAAATCCAAGCCGTCGAAATTTTTTCACACGATGTAAGGGCTAACGCTGCTTCGGCGAGCTTCAGACTACCTGAATAGCCACCAATGGTCCATGCTTGGCCTATGTTTTCAGCTCCAATCGAATAAAGTATACCCGGTGACTGCCCAGACAGGTCGATTATCGGAGTTGTTGGCTTAAATCCCGCCTGCCGCGCAACAGATTCAACTCTAGAAAAATATTCGGCATAACCTTCTGAGAGAACTATTTTCGACCCATGAGAACCTATTTCGATAGTTGATGCGTTGAATCTTAAGGGCTGAGTCTGACGCTGAGGTTGTTCAATCCCCGTTTTTAACAGCATTGCCGTTATGGCTTGGGCGGCAAGTGAGGTTGGCAATGCAAATATCCATGAACCATGCTCACGAATCAGGGGGACGAGCAGTGTTAAGCCCGCAAGTAACCAAAATATGGCTGCTGAGCTTCCAGCTTGCCAATAGTTAACATTTGTTCCAAATGCGTAAATGTGTGGCATTGCCAGGAAGAGAGCTGCAATCATCCATTGTTGCGAGGTAATGCTTTGTAGTGCCCGCAAGCGACCGAGTACCAAGGCTGAAATTACCGCTGCATAGACCACTGCAAAAATCAACAGTCCCTGAGCCTTACCAAGGCCAGCAGCTAGGTGAACTTGGCCGAGCGTTAAAAATACAGTAATTGAAAAGAAAACTATTGAAATCAGCAACCCGATAACTTGCCATTTTTTATTCTTCGCACACATGCTCCAGAGTGCGAGAAATACTGTGCCAGCAATCAGCAGGATGAAAACCTTGAATTTTGCACTCAGATAAAAATTGTCAATGCGGAAAATTTCGCTCAGAGTGTGTCCACCTCCAAGAAGCTTTGCTAATTCAATGCCTAGCTGGAGTCGGTTGAAAAAGCCTACGAGGGAGCCATCAATGAGAATCGCGCTGATCGAAAGTAATGCAAGCGCCGATGTTGTTGAGAGCGCTAGCATACGAATTGAAAGCTTGTGTGTAAAAAGCAAATAGATGAATGCACCAACTGCCAGGGCAAGTGCTGTGCTTGGCTTCGCCATGAAGGCTAGCCACAAACCTACACTAAGCAATAGCCAGCCGATTATGCTTTTGTAATCCGCTTTTTTTTCAGCCAAGATTAAGCCGGACGCTGCAATCAACAAGGCTTGAAGATTCAAACTGTTGTAGTTTGGTGTAACCAGCCATGAATCAAAAATAATGAATGCGCTGGTGGCTAAGGATGCAGAGACCACTGGCAGAGTGATTCGGCTATCGTTGGTTTCTTGCACGAGTGAGGCAAGAAAAGAGTATGCCAACCCCCAAGCAAAAGCGAAAGTTATGAATACATTAACTTGTCTCAGAGCAGCAATATCGCCGCCCAGCAGCTTGTAAAGTGGATGGTAAACAAAACCGAACTGAGAAATTGATCCTTCATAAATGAATGGATTAGACATCCAAACCAGATAAAAGCTTTCATCGGTAAAATCAATGCCGTAGGAACTATACTTCAATAGCGGCCAGATAATTAAAATTGTACCTGCAACACACAACGCCACAAGTATCTTTTGCAAGGGCAGATTTAAACTGGGTTGACTCTGTTCGTCAATTAGCATAAGTACACTAAATCGGTCATCATTTAACGAAATTTAGTGTACCAAATAAAATCATCGAGGTCCAAAATTTCTATGTTAATTGAGATCTGATTCCTTAATTATATGCATAGTAAAATTGCCCCGTTAAATTAATGACAACTTTTTCCGTAAGCTTTTAATCTCCAATAATTATATGGTAAGGGAGTAATAAAACCAACTAGTAAACATGGGAAAATGGTTAAAAAATTTAATTTCAAGCTACCCATAATAAAATAATCTGTTAAGTTCATAGCAATTTCCATTGACACCATACTAATGATACTCATACCTATGGCTGTTTTAAAGGCTTGACCAATAGTCAAAGACTTAAGCAATATTATTGTTTCTAGAATAATACTAGTAGTGATCCCACAAATAATTGCAGTTATAAAAATAATAAACTGGTTTGTGTTTGGTGAAAAAAATTGAAAGTATAGAATTGCACCAAAATCTCCAATTGAGCATCCCAACAAGCACCACAAAGTGTTATATGAAGATTTTTTCCAAGTTGTTTTGCAACTCCAAAAATGCGAGAACGACTCAGTTTTGTAGATTAAACTCATAACTAATTTTTGAATTTTCTATACCTATCAAATCAAAATATTACTTTATTTGAATTATGAATATCTTTGGCTTGATCTATAACTCTGTCGATCAACTCTTTTACAGTCGGTATATCGTTAATTAAACCAACAACCATGCCACATGACCAAGCACCAATATCCATTTCTCCATCCTGCATAACTTTGGGATAAACACCAGCAACCTGTTCTTCAATATCAGAAAAATTTAGTTTTGTTCCTAATTTTTTTTCCTTAGTAACGATTTCTTCAACTGCTTTATTATTTAAAACTCTTTCAGTATTTCTTAAGGATCTCATAATTAATTTTGTGTCAAGTTCAGAAGCATCAATTAGTGCTTCTTTAACATTTTGATGTATTGGTGCTTCTTTTGTGGCCATGAACCTAGTGCCCATGTTAATACCACTTGCGCCTAGAGATAATGCTGCCATAAGGCTTCTCCCATCAGCCATACCACCTGAAGCAACGAATGGTATAGAAAGTTCATCTGCAGCTCTAGGTAATAAAATCATATTCGGCACATCATCTTCTCCTGGATGTCCACCACACTCAAAACCATCAACAGAAACAGCATCGCAACCAATTTTTTCAGCTTTTAAAGAATGTCTAACTGAGGTGCACTTATGTATTACTTTAATATCATTGTTTTTAAAATAATCCATATATGGTTCAGGGTTCCTTCCTGCTGTTTCAACTACTTTTACCCCGCAATCAATAATGGCTTGAATATATGCCGGATAGTCTGGGGCTGCAAGACTAGGTAGAAAGGTTAAATTAACACCAATCGGATTATCGGTTAATTTTTTACACTTTAATATTTCTTTTTTAAGATCGTCTGCACTAGGTTGTGTTAAAGCGGTTATTATCCCAAGACCTCCAGCGTTAGATACAGCAGCAGCTAGTTCTGCAAATCCAACATAGTGCATTCCTCCTTGGATGATAGGGTATTTGATATTAAAAAGCTCAGTAATTTTAGTTTGCATTTTATAAAGGCCCATAAATTGTTAGAATATAAATTCTTATTATATACAAGGAATAAAATGGCGAAAGCATATATTGTTGGACAAATTAACATTACTAATATGGATGAATATAAAAAGTATGCAGAAAAAGTATTTGATATTGTTACATCTTTTGGCGGAAAGTATCTAGTTAGAGGTGGAAACGTAGATATTTTAGAGGGTCAACCATCAGGTAATAGAAATGTAATAATTGAGTTCGAAGATAAACCAAAAGCACTTTCCTTTTACAATTCTGTAGAATATCAAAAAATAATTAAATTTAGAACTGACAATTCTAATGGATATATTACTATAGTTGATGGTTTAGAGTAATGCCATCAGTTTTGCTACTTAGTGGCGGTATAGATTCAGCGACCATATTAACTTCAATTACAAAAGAAAATGAAAAAGTTTTTGCTTTAACTTTTGACTATGGACAAAAACATTATGCAGAAATTGAAAAGGCTAAAAATCTGGCAAAAGAATTTAATGTATACGAACATAAAATTATTAAATTAAATTTATCTGAATTTACAGACTCATCATTAACTGATAAAAACATCCAAGTACCCAAAAGCTTGACTGATGACAAGATACCAAATACTTATGTTCCTGGTAGAAACACTATATTTTTATCTATTGCATTATCATATGCTGAGTCGAAAGGGTGTTCCTCAATATATATAGGGGCAAATGCAATTGATTATTCAGGATATCCAGACTGCAGACCAGAATATATTGAGGCTTTTCAAAATTTAGTTAATTTAGCCACTAAGAAAACTGTTACTGGGGGAAATTTACAGATTTATGCACCACTGATAAATTTAACAAAAATTGAGATTATTCAACTCGGAATTAAAAATGGTTTAGACATTGAAAAAACACTTAGTTGCTATGATCCAATAACGGAAAATGAGCCTTGTAATAAATGTCCAAGCTGTAGGATAAGAAATGAAGCTCTGCATCAAATAAAAAAGGGGATTTCAAGTGAAATCCCCTAAAAATGTGCTCTTGATCGGGAGGAGGATGATAAGAGCTATGTGTAATATCTTAGCGAAAGTGTTGCTTTTTTGGAACCCCAGAAACTTGAATATTATATATTCTAAAATAGAATATATTATTTTTTATATAAATCATATACTTATATTTTGTAAAATTAATTACAAGAAAAATATTTATCTTTTAGCATAAATGGGAATAAAGTCAATATTATTATGTCTGGTGGTAGCAATTTTATGTACATTTGCTTTCGGAGGCCCAAGGGTAAAAAAAGTGGCCATAAGATTTAGACCTTATTTTATTTTAGTCATTGTTATTTCTTCTATTTTAATTGCTTTGCAATTCTATGCCGCAGGAAGTTAATGAATAAATTAAATTATATGAATTAATTGCCGATCGATAAATCATGATCATTAAAACTTTTTTAATTTTACTCTTAGTTTCAAATCCTCTTCATGCTGCCTGGAGAAATATGTTTGAAACAGAAACTAGCATGTATTTTGTTAATCCAAATTACATAGACAAAAAAAGTAAAACAATTATTATTAATATTTTATCTGAGCCAGCTAAAAATGATAAAAAAGGCTCACGCATCATAACAACTGAAATTAATTGTAATCTTAGTCTTTATAGGAATATTTCTTTGCTAACTTTTTCAAATTTTAGAGCTAAAGGAAATCTTATAAATACCTATGAATTTGAGAAGGATTGGAAAAAAATTTCCAATGGCACAAATATATCAAAGTTAAAATCATTTCTTTGCAATTATTAGAATCAGCTGAAAAATTTGTGTATACTAAATTTATTCGGGAGGATATTGGCGTCGATTTTATAATTTAAACTTGGCGCCTCTTAAAAACTGAACTCTTTTGATATTCGTTTTTTCCCATCCTTGTCGTATATTCCACCATCTATCTTTCCAGATGTAAAGTTTATCTCGATTCCCCCAAAATTATATCCACTGTATGATTGAACGCTTACTGAGTTTTCAATTGGATCCCTTGCATTTCTATAAGTATTTAAACCAGATGATGTGAATTCAACTAATTTATTATCTTTATCTTTTGTTTCGTATATGGCTCCAAAATGTCTATCACCAGATAAAATTATGACTTTATTGTTTGTTTTTGAGATTAGGTCAAGTAATTTTTTTCTTTCATGAGGAAAATTAGCCCATTTTTCCCAACCATGTTTTTGCGGCAAAACCTGAATTGAAGAAGCAATAATAAATAAATCTACCTTATCATCTAAGCTATTCTTTAACCACTTCCATTGGTTTTCACCTAGAATTGTTTTTTCTATATTTGTTGTTGGTATATATTTTTTTTTTATGTTGCGATTAGTATTACGTTCTAAAGCTGATCTATTAAATCTTGTGTCTAACAAAATAAATCTAATATGATTCTCGGCAACTTTAAAATCTTTAAAATAGTAAATGCCATCTTCATTTCTCCATCTAGGATCATTTTTTTTTACTTCCCAAAAATCTAGGAAAAGTTTCTTACTTTGAATTTTATATGGATAATCTTTGCCAAAATCATTATATCCATAATCATGATCATCCCAAGTCATTAACAAATCAAACTGATTAAATCTTTTTTTGTGTCTATTAAGAATTGAATAAGCATTTTCGAGGCTTTTTAATGAATCGTTTAATCTAACAGGGATGCCAAATTGACGATCACCATAGACGTTATCACCTAAAAAAATAAAAACATTTGGGTTAAATTTTTCAATTGAATCCCAAATAGGAATTTCTTTTTCCTCATTAACGCACGATCCAAACGCAATTTTAAATGTGTCACCACTAAGGGCGCTAGGTGAAAGTAATAAAAGAAATTTTATTATAAAAAAATAGATCATCGCACTATATTATATATTCTATAAAATAGTGCGATGTGAAGTAAAGATTATTGATTAACAGCTTGTTTGATATTTAATGTTTCAAGGGCTTGGTCAATATCATTGATTAAATCATCAACATGTTCTATGCCGACCGAGATTCTAACCATGTCTTCTGTAACACCTGCAGTTTCTAGCTCTTCAACAGATAACTGTCTATGGGTAGTACTGGCTGGATGACATGCCAATGTTTTTGCATCTCCAATATTAACTAATCTAGTGATTAATTTAAGAGCATCTTGAAATTTTGCGCCGGACTCTTTGCCTCCATTAATGCCAAACGAAATAAGACCAGATGGTTTGCCATTGAGGTATTTTTTTGCTAGTTCGTAATCTGGATGATCATCCAATCCTGCATATTTAACCCAAGAAACCAAGGAGTGATTCTTTAGGTAATCCGCAATCTTGAGAGTATTTTCAGTAATTCGATCCATTCTTAAGGGTAGTGTCTCAACACCTTGTAAAATTAAAAAAGCATTGAAAGGAGATATTGCTGAGCCTGTGTTACGTAATGGAACGACTCTAGCTCTGCCAATAAATGCTGCCTCTCCTAAAGCTTCAGTGTATATAACTCCATGATAAGAAGGGTCAGGTTGGTTTAATCTTTTGAACTTTTCTTTATGGTCAGCCCATGGAAACTTTCCTGAATCAATAATGATTCCTCCTATTGAGTTTCCATGTCCACCAATGTATTTTGTTAACGAATTCACAACAATGTCAGCTCCAA
>Ga0255759_10004732_pt1 | contig 11712 bp, 10 predicted proteins | sample 101ome_20_FD_179959 | JGI IMG/M metagenome (GOLD analysis project Ga0255759, IMG submission 179959) | Coastal salt marsh microbial communities from the Groves Creek Marsh, Skidaway Island, Georgia - 101404AT metaG (version 2) | ecosystem: Environmental > Aquatic > Marine > Intertidal zone >...
AAGGCAAAGTGGGGAACCAATCTGTACAAAGGTTGCTACCCCCGGGGGTGGGTGCTGCTAGATGACGGTTTGTTTTTTAAGGGGGTGGGGTCGTTCGAGGGGTTAGATGATTTATGGTAAAATTGTGCTTACATCCATAGTTACATCGTAAATGATTTGCTGGATTAGGTGCAGAGTAGCAGCACGTAACTTATTGATTTAGTTGGTGGGCCCACCAGGACTCGAACCTGGGACCGACGGATTATGAGTCCCTCGCAGACAATCAACCACAACTCACCACAACAGCCTGCGTCACTTAAAATAAGGTACCACCACCGCTTTTCTATTGCCACTTGTTGTCATTAGTTGTGGTGGGTTGCGCGGCAGTGGTCCAAATTTGGTCCAAATAGACCCCACCCCCAGTAAGAAATAAACCCCGATCTGGCAGCACCCACCCCCGGGGTACCCCCCACTTGTCCAGGATAGTCTGACAGGCCCTTTGCCACAGTAGTTTTAGTTGAACCATTAGTAGGTACAGGTTCTACAATTCAAAAATTGCTTTCGCGACAACAGCCCTCAGGTGGCCAGAAAAACGATCTGCGACAATTTGTCGTATCAACATATCCTATCCATTCTTTCTTTTTTGATCTTTCTCAACATTTCGCACGAATTTAGCCTGGGTGCGTCACTGTGTCGCACCCTCTAGGACCGCAAACAGATTATTATCGCTCCTAATTCAAATGGTGGTAGGTAATATTTTGTCTGCGTATCTAAGTATAGAGGAAAGGAGGAAGGCAGAATGATGGATATCAATACAAAAGGTACTTTGCGGATTTTTGTATATGCAGGGTCAATTGCAATTTCAGCGCCTCTAATAGCGCAATCTCAGATCGAAGAAATCGTGGTTTGGGGTAGTGAGCGTGATCAGAGTTTCGCGAACCTCAGCCCCAGCAGTACTCTCACACAGGAAGATATCCGCAGTATAAATGTCGCAACTACCGAAGATGTTGTGAAATTTGAACCGAGTGTTGTGATTCGTCGTCGATTCATCGGCGACTCCAATGGTGTGCTTGGTATGCGTGGTTCCAATATGTTTCAAACTTCGCGTTCCATGGTGTTTGCCGATGGAGTACCACTGCACTACCTCCTGCAGTCTCGGTGGAATGGCGCGCCCCGCTGGACCATGGTATCTGCCAGTGAGATTGCCCAGGTCGAAACCCTATACGGCCCCTTCTCGGCTGAATATAGCGGGAATGCCATGGGAGGTGTGGTGAATATAGAAACTGCGATACCACAACAAGAGGAGTTTCATTTCGACAGTTCCTACTTCTCGCAAAACTTTGATGCTTATGGATTCGATGACACCGTAAATGGATACAAGTCTTTTGTGTCGTATGGCAATAAATTTGGCGACACTAGTGTCTATTTTTCTTTCAATCGGCTAGAAAACGAATCACAGCCACAAACTTTTCGTGCCGGCAGCCGTAGTTCATCCACTACTCCACTTGATGTAACTGGCACTATCGTTGCACCGGACGATCGTAGTCGCACCGCAAGCTGGTTCATGGATACGGGTATAGTAGATACAGAAACCAACAACTACAAATTCAAACTAGGACATGACTTTGGCAGTTGGAGCACCTTGCTCAATGTTGCTTATGAAGACCGCAGCTCCATTTCCGACTCTTCCAATACCTATTTGCGCGACTCCTCTGGCAATCCTGTATATAGCGGGCACGTGGTCGACAATGGTCGTCAGTATTTTGTACCCGCCAGCCGGTTCGCTGCCAGCAACCTGGAGCGTGACAGTTTAAATCTTGGATTGCGCTTGCGAGGACAACTCACGGAAACAATCGAACTCGAAGCAAATGTCAGCAGATTTGAAGTGCTACAAGATGAAAACAGACGTTCTTCGGCTCACCCTAACGACCCTAACCATTCGCCCGCTGGTCAAGTTCAGGACTTTGGCGATACTGGGTGGGACACGGCAGAAGTCAAAGTGTATTTCGACGACCTGGGTATTGATGGGCTCGGACTGGTAACAGGTATCCGCCAAGAATCTTATGAGTTGAATCTGGATATCTATCGATCTGATAACTACATCGCCGGCGAAAAAACCGCCTTTACTTCTCGTAGCGGCGGCGAAACCGAAATCCTGGCGACATTTGCGCAATTAAATTGGCAGCTAAATGAAAACTGGGATGCAGCTTTTGGTGTACGCTGGGAGGATTTTGAAAGCAGCAATGGTTATTTCGATAACGACGATGCAAGCACGTCAGAATTTGATCTCACTCGAGTGCCAACTAGAGGAGAGGACAAAGTCTCTCCCAAGTTCTCACTGGGCTATCAGCCCAACAACGACTGGGCATTCCGGTATTCAGTGGCCCAGGCTTACCGTTTTCCAATTGTAGAAGAGCTGTTCAGCCAGTTTGAAGCCTTCAATACCATCAGCATATCCAATCCTGGATTGAAACCGGAAGATGGCGTTCATCACAATTTCATGATTGAGAGAAGTCTGGACAACGGATACGTTCGTGTAAATCTATTTACTGAAGACATTTCCGATGTAATCGAATCCCAGACGGGCATCATTGACGGTGGTACTTCTTTACGCACATTCCTGCCAATCGATGAAATCGAAACCAATGGCGTCGAATTTATAACTAACGCGAATGACTTGTTCATCGACAATCTGGATGTGCGGTTCAATGTGGTATACACCGATTCTGAGATTGTCAAAAATGCGCCCAACCCGTCGATAGAAGGTAACGTCTATCCCCGTATGCCAGAATGGCGTGGCAATCTATTGGCCACCTACAACATCAGCAATAACTGGAATGTAGGCGTAAACGTCCAATATGCTTCGGACAGCTTTGGTCGCACTGACAATACTGACCGCGAAGACAATGTCTATGGAGCGCAGGATGGTTATGAGCGAATAGGACTGAAGTCTACCTATCGAATGGATAATGGGTTGGCACTGAGTCTTGGCATCGATAATATCTCGGATGAGGTGGCTTACGTCGCACACCCATGGCCAGGCCGGACTACCTATGTCAATCTTTCCTACGATCTGTAATCCTAGGTTAGTCAGCTGACATTGCTCACAGGAAGAACAGCTTCACGGATGGAAAGGAAGTGTTAGAGGTGAATACAATGACAATGAAGAAGAATTTCATTCTCCCGCCGCTCTTGATGTTGCTGCTTTTCAGCACCAGCCCGGCGCTCTTGTCTCAGCAAATTGATTGTGAATTTGCCATCAGCATCCACTGCGGTAGCACACCAAGTGCCGTATTTGATGAAGAAGGACGATTATGGGTGGCTTTTGTACAGAACGAGCATGTCTATGTCAGCTACTCCGACGACCGTGGCAAGTCGTACGCAGACTCAGTCGCTGTTAACCAGAATCCGGAAAGCGCTGAACACAATGGAGAGAATCGACCCAAGATTCTGGTCGATAAGGACGGCACACTTTATATATCCTGGACATTAAAAACCTCTCCCCGCTTTACCGGAGAAATTCGATTTAGCCGATCCACCGACGGTGGTCTCACTTTTGAAACCCCTCGCACTATAAATGACGACAACCTTTTTACCGGCCATCGGTTTGAAAGCATGTTTCTCAATGAAGCTGGTCAGGTCTATCTGACCTGGATCGATAAGCGTGATATGGAAGCACATCTTGCCCAGGATATTCCCTATTCTGGAGCCGCGGTCTATTACGCTGTATCGAAAGATCAGGGCAAGACATTTTCAGAGAACTATCGCGTGGCCAATCATAGCTGTGAGTGCTGTCGTATTGCGATCGCACCTAGAGGGCCGGAAAACATCGCCATTCTGTGGCGCCAGATATTCGGCGAAACGACGCGGGACCATGCAATCGCTGTGCTCACGCCTGATGGCCAAACTCTTGAAACACACAGGGCAAGCTATGATGAGTGGCAGATTAACGCTTGCCCTCACCATGGTCCTACCATGGTGCAATCTTCCAGGTCTGGTGATTACCATATGAGCTGGTTCACCAATGGCGACCTGCATCAGGGTATCTACTACGGCCGCTTCAATTTTGACAGGGCTGAGCCTGAAGCTGTTTATCGGGTTGATGGTAACCCCGGTGCTGGTCATCCCTACCTGGCCGAGTATGAGCAGTCACTGTATCTGGTGTGGAAGGGATTTGACGGAGACCGCTCGCCAATTCAAATGATCAGCTCTGGAGACAACGGCCAGTCCTGGAGTGAACCAGTGACTATTGCCAGTACAGCACGTGGATCGGACCACCCGCTAATAGTTACGCATAATGAAGGACTCTACCTGAGCTGGAAAAGTGATGAGTGGGGTTACGTTTTTAAAGAATTCACCTCAGACTTGATGAGGCTTTCTGGTGACTAGTCCAATCAAAGTGCTAACTCGAATTTTCCAATCTTGTGCAGTGGCAATGCTATTTTCAACTAGCGTGCCTAGTCACGCCGATAACTTTCGTCCATTCACTGATGGTTCTTTTGAGCAAATTAAAGGCTCATTTGCTGGTGGCGAGTTCCTAGTGGGCCTCTGGTCAGTGGACTGCCCACCCTGCCTGGTAGAACTAGATATGATGGGAGAAGTGTTGAAGCTGAATCCGGATTTTCCGTTCGTGCTTATTTCAACAGACTCGATCGACGACAGAGAATTTGCAGCTGAATTTCTCGAAGAATTCGATCTTCATCAAAAAGAATCGTGGATGTTTGCTGACAATTTTGAAGAGCGTCTTAGATATTCAATTGACCCTAACTGGTTCGGTGAGCTTCCGCGCAGCTACTTCTTCGATTCCGATCACCAGATGAATGCACACTCCGGTATTATGACAGCAGAGCTGTTACAAGCCTGGTTTTCACGCGACATAAAATTTCCGTGACAGAATAACTTATTGATTTAGTTGGTGGGCCCACCAGGACTCGAACCTGGGACCGACGGATTATGAGTCCCTCGCAGACAATCAACCACAACTCACCACAACAGCCTGCGTCACTTGAGATAAGGTATCACCACGGCTTTTCTATTGCCACTTATTGTCATTAGTTGTAGTGGGTTGCGCCGCAATGGTCCAAATTTGGTCCAAACAACCCCCGCTTCCATTGAAACACCAATCACGTTCTAGCTGCACCAACTCCTGAGGGTGCCCCTTAATTCAACTTGGTTCCCTACAGCGTGTAAACATATTATTCTGATCTAATTACTGGTCATCAAGACTAGGCAAAAAATAGATAGGCCGAACTACACTAAAAATAGAGCATAAGTGCTGTTACCGGCGGTATGAACTATGTGTGTATCCGACGTTTCCTATAAAGAATACACTCGTTTCTAGATGAGACTTTGGGGAGGAAGACATGAAGCTACAAGAAAATTTCGAAGATGTGCTCGATAGTCATTTCGAGAGTTTATTATCGAACGAGCAACTCTCTGTTCCCGGATTAGTGGTTTTAGCCCGTCGCGGTGATTGCACTTACAAAAAAGCATTTGGCTTTAGTGACCTAACTTCTGGTACAGAAATGCAGACCGATGCGATGTTCAGAATGTTCAGCATGACGAAGGTGCTTACTAGCTTTGTCGCTTTACGGTTTTATGAGGATGGCCTTTTTGATCTTGAGGATCCAGTCGGCAAGTACATAGCATCATTCGATCGCTCTTGGGATATTGTCATTGATTCCAAAGACGGACCTGACTCGCTTGACTACACGAGCTTTCTTACCGGTCAATGCTCCAAGTTGAATTTTAAACGCCAAAAATCTGTACAGCCCATGCTGATTAAACATCTGATGAGCGAGTCCGCGGGAATAGAATATGATCTTTTTTCGGAATATGACTCGTTTCTTGGTGGTGGTATATGCGATAGGAATGCTGGTCTTATAGTAAACGGCATACGTCAACAAATTAACTCTGATGTCTATAAAAGCACCAATATTCTAGGTGCCGATCTGACGCTTGAACAATTCGTCGATACCATCGGCACGGCGGGGGTTTTAACTTGCGAGCCAGGTGAATTCTCATATGGGCACGGAGCGACGGTTTTAGGGCGTGTAATTGAGATACTTTATGAAAAGAGTAGAGGTAGATCTCGAAAATTTTCCGAGATTATGTCCGAGCTTCTGTTCGAGCCTTTGGGTATGCAGGATGCAACCTTTTTCCTCCCAGATGGAGATCCGAGAATTGCTCGAATACCGACGCTTTATGGAGCTAAACTCATGCCGGACGGCACCTCAGCAGAAATTGCAGTTGAGCAAGAATGCTACCCTTCAGTAACAGAGAACCTGACAAATCAAACAGCTCATTATCATGGTCCGCGGTCATATGAAAGTGGAGATACTGGATCCATAATGACTGTGAGCGATTACGCAAAATTCTATGATTTACTTCTAAACAACGGAGTTACGAATAGTGGGGAACGCCTTCTCAGCGTCGAAGGCATAAAAACCTTGTGCAAGGGGCGGTTTAGAGATCTTAGGCTTAACACGCAACTCGCTTTAGCATTTGGCGTGGGCGGAGAATTTAGTCCTTTTCCTAAATCATTTAATTTTGGTTGGGCGACTTCACATAGTGACGAATGCTCAATTGGGGGGTACTCCACTTCTGACCATTCTGATATGAGCAATTGGGGGGGGTATGCCTTGACGCAAGGTTTTTTCTATCTGGACCAAAAATCTTATATGTTGGTCTGTCCGCAACTGATGCTTACAACACCGGGTGCTTTCGCATTTGGCCAAGCGCTAATTCGTGATCAGTCTATGGCTGTGTTTCATAGTGTTTGGGCGTGAATTCTCTGTAGGGCGGGCCTCTGTTTCCTCAATTAGAAGCAATTGCCTTGCCAGATTGGAAATCAAGAAACAGCTACTAATTTTTGAATAATGAAGAAATTAGAAATCAATGACTTAATACAAATTGCCGGAATGTTTGGAATTATAGGTTCTCTGATATTTGTGGGCCTTCAAATGAAACAAACACAGACAATAGCACTTGGGGAGCAGATACAGGCTAGAAATCAAATGCTCTTGGATAGTCAGCTCATCTTTCTGGGCGACGAACATATTGGCAGGGAATTGATAGCGGAATCTGATGTTGCAGCCATTAATCCAGAAAATATGTCAGACGAAGTGAGAGCAATATGGCGCCAAATAATTTCCGTGAGAGGCGTGACTATACAAAATGCCTTTCAGCAGTATCAATTGGGTCTTTTACCAGAAGATGTCTGGCAGCAAGCGGTTCAAAGAATTTCGCTACACTGGGAAAACTGTCACGTTCGGCCTATTTGGACAGGCTTGGTAATTCCAACATTTCTAGATTATCTCAATAGTTTTCCAGAAGATTGTCTCTCAGATTTTGATTAAGGGTATAGTGCCAGTCAAGTCTGCATTCATACATGACACAACGAAGGTAAGTGTGATGAAGAAAATTTCTAAATTTCTATTCCTGTTTGTCGCATTGGCTTTCTGCCAACAGGCAATTCCACAACTGCTACCTAACCCTGACTTTCTCGATGGGGCTGGCAGTCACACTTACAAATCGATTGACGGAGTGACTCTACGGCTGCATATATTCCAACCGACTAATGCCAAAGTCGAATCTAGAGCCGCTATTGTGTTTTTCTATGGCGGAGGCTGGCGACAAGGCTCGGTAAATCAATTTATCCCTCATGCTGAGCATCTCTCCAATCTGGGCATTACGGCCGTCATAGCCGACTATCGAGTGTATTTGCGCCATGGTAGCACCGTGGCCGATGCGGTTTCGGATGCAAAATCAGCTATACGCTGGCTGCGTAGCCATGCCGAACAACTGGGAATAGACCCGAAAAGAATCGCAGCTGCAGGTGGATCGGCCGGTGGCCATTTGGCCGCAGCGACAGCTACGATAGACGGTTACGATTCGGCCGAGGAAGATCTGTCGATCAGTTCGCGGCCGAATGCACTGGTACTGTTCAATCCGGCAGTAAATACAGGCCGTATCGGTGAATCCCGGCCCGCTCAATTTCCTGGGGATGCTGAGATTCTCTCTCCTTATCATCGGGTCGGTGAAAACTTCGTTCCGACACTGATCATGCATGGTCATGACGATGCTACTGTGCCCTACAGCGACGTCGTAGATTTCTGCGACAAAGTCATCCACTTGGCTGGAGATTGCACGTTAATTGGCTATGAAGGAGCAACTCATGGCTTTTTCAACAAGGGCCGGAATAACGACCGCTGGTATCATTCAACCATTGCCGAAATGGACATGTTTCTGATTGAAATAGGCTACCTGTCCCTATAATAACTATAGGTGATGCTGTTCATGCAGCCACTCAAATCATAAAGGTAATGTATACTGATTCATCACCATCGTTCTCTCTAGCGGATTAATAGTTATTCTACCAACCGTTTTGCTCCCATCTGAATGACTAACAATTTCATCCATACGGACTAAAATGCCATCTCTATGCCACACTCCCGCTGCATATGCTGACGTAATAGTGTTTGCATCAACATAACCTCTAGCATTCGCAGTGTAGATACTTGGATTCCCATTTCCGTCATAACTCAGATGATAACTTACATAAGTTCGACCGCCTTCACTCGTTTCTCTTTCAACTGTAATAACAGATTCTGTTGCAGCAAGATCAATTGAAGTTATTGTCCACTCCGTTTGAGTACCCCTTGCCTCAAGCGTTATTGCATGGTGGTCAGCGAGAGCAAACGAAGTAGCAGCAGACAAACAAATTAAAGACAATATTTTCCACATGTTTCATTCCTCCGAATAAGTATCATTTATATGCATGGTTATTTGTTTAGAGTGGGAACAAGTTACTGCTTGCCACTCAACCCGAAGATAGTGACGTCAGTTCCCGGTGGCAAGGATTTTAGACTGAATCCCACTATGGGGAATTGGTTCAAATCGATTGGGGTGTTACTGCGAGGGAGGTGTAACTTATTGATTTAGTTGGTGGGCCCACCAGGACTCGAACCTGGGACCGACAGATTATGAGTCCCTCGCAGACAATCAACCACAACAGCCTGCGTCACGTTTCCTACTATAACACCTAACTTTATCAGTTGCCTGCGATTGTAATCAGTTGTGGTCAGTTGCGCCGCAGTGGTCCAAATAGACTCCACCCCTGTAACAAGAAACCCGAGCTGTACTCCTATTGTGCGCTCACGGAGTTACTCGCACGATTCAATTCGTTGTCGTTCTTGACATAGAGCGCACTCTAACTCTTATAGTGGCCGAACATTCGCTTCAAGTGGGCTTTGTGCGAGGCCAAAAGTCATGTATCGCCGAAATAGTAATCTCACGCTTAATTTGCTATTGATAATCTTCGCTTTCGTATCAATCGAGTGGGCATCTGCTCAGAAATCCGATCAATTTCAGACATTTCGGACCGAGTACGGTCAACCCGATTTACAAGGTGTCTGGAACTTTAGCTCAAACACTCCGATGCAAAGAAACCCGAGATTCGCTGATCGCGAGTTTCTTAATCCTAATGAACTGCAAGAAGCGAGGGCAAGTCTACTACAGGATGCAACTCAAGCTGCTGCCAAGGCTTCAGATACTAGCCAAAGTCGTGACGCGCCACCCAAAGACAGCACCCTTCAAAACTGGATCTCTTACAATGATTTTTGGGAGGAGAGTGCCGGGATTGGAGAATCAACCCGCACTTCTCACATTGTTTACCCCACCAACGGCCGCGTGCCGGATTCGGTTAGCGGCAATGAGTTTCTGTACAGTGGACGGGTCGACATTCAGGGTTCGAGACCGGTTCGCTTTGTTATTGGTGGTATCGGAAGAGATGGGCCCGAAGATCGAGGGTTATCGTCGCGTTGTTTGGTCGGCTTCAACTCAGGCCCTCCTTTTGTCCCCAGCCGCTACAACAATAATGTGCAAATATTTCAAGGCAACAATGTCGTTGTGATCATGACTGAAATGATCCACGACGCGCGCATCGTACTTCTCGGAGACACAAAACATCTGGATGACAGCATACGTCTCTGGTCCGGTGATTCCCGAGGTTGGTGGGAAGATGAGACCTTGGTTGTGCAGACCACAAACTTTAATGGTCTGCGTCAAACTTTCAACTTCACAGGTAGCAACAAGGAAATGGTTTTGACTGAACGATTTACCCGGCTTGCCTATGACCAACTGGAATACTCCTTTACGATCAATGACCCGGCGACGTTCAGCGATAAGATTACAGTTGTCGTACCGATGACTAAGGTTGCTGGACAGATTTACGAATACGCTTGCCATGAAGGAAATTACGCAATGACAAACATCCTAAGGGGAGCTCGCATCGAGGAGAAACTCCGAGGCAGCACAGGAGTCGACTAGAACCATTTCTTATTTGGATATCAGTAACTGCCATCAAACCGGATGGAAAGAATTCTGATGCTGATTAAAACAGGAGTATTAAGTTGAATTCATTCGAAAACAAGACCGCTCTGGTGACCGGGGCTTCTTCAGGTATCGGCCTGGCTCTGGCTCATGAGCTTTCTGAGCGCGGTGCCCATGTCATTCTCACCGCTCGTTCGGGGGACAAAATTGAAGCGGAAGCAGAGAAAATTCGCAGTAAGGGCCGTAAGGCACAAGCCTTTCCAGCTGATCTGAGTCTGGCGGGATCCGCAGCGACGTTATATGCTCAAGTTTGCAGGTCTTACTTGCATGTCGACTTGCTAATCAATAACGCAGGTTACGGCCGCTGGGGCGAATTCTGTGAGTTCGACTCAGAAGACTATGCACAAATGATTCAGCTGAATATTACCTCATTGACTGATCTCTGCCGGCTTGCGATTCCGGATATGGTGACCCGTGGGGAAGGGGGCGTCATCAATATCGGTTCCACCGCGTCTTTTCTGCCGGTACCTTTTGCCAGCGTCTATTCGGCCTCGAAGGCATACGTGCTTTTATTCTCTGAAGCTATTAGATATGAATATGAATGTAAGGGGGTTCAGATAATGACCTTGTGTCCGGGGGCGACGGCGACTGATTTTAGCCGCGTGGCGTCCGAAAAGTCATCTGCCGAACTGCATGATCTCAATCGGCAACTTGCCGAATCCGGTAAAGCAGGAATGACAAGTGAGGCGGTCGCAGTCGAAGGACTGGATGCTTTCCTAAAAGGGGAAATCTACAAAATAGCGGGTAAAGAAAATAGGAAATTTGCGCTCCTGCCTCGACTTCTTTCGAGAGCTAAGGTGTTAAAAATAGCGGGAGATACATTTAGAAAACGTGTCGCCAAATAAGTCTACCTTATGAAATTGTATTCTATTGCCCAGGCATCTAAAGAGACCGACCTTTCGCCGCATACCTTGCGGTATTACGAAAGGTCAGAATTAATCCCTAGGGTTGCTAAGGATACTGCAGGGCGAAGGGTATACACAGAGTCCGACTTGAAAGCTTTGAAATTTATCAAAGCATTGCGTGGCACCCAAATGCCGATTAGTGAAATTCGGGAATATGGTCGACTTTACTTCCAAGGAAAGCGAACGTTAAAGAAGCGTAAAAAGCTGCTCGAAGCGCATCGAATAAGAATTCTCGATGAGATTGATAAGCAGTCCACATACCTTGAAGTTATATCCGCCAAGATCGATGTGATGTTTGACAACTGACTCCGCGTGAATCCGGAGTTGGTGGGCCCACCAGGACTCGAACCTGGGACCGACGGATTATGAGTCCCTCGCAGACAATCAACCACAACTCACCTCAACAGCCTGCGTTGTATTTCCTATTATAACACCT
>Ga0255759_10004733_pt1 | contig 11710 bp, 9 predicted proteins | sample 101ome_20_FD_179959 | JGI IMG/M metagenome (GOLD analysis project Ga0255759, IMG submission 179959) | Coastal salt marsh microbial communities from the Groves Creek Marsh, Skidaway Island, Georgia - 101404AT metaG (version 2) | ecosystem: Environmental > Aquatic > Marine > Intertidal zone > Salt...
CCTTATGAGAACGATCGACTTCACCCGTATGTGCAATCACTATCTCTGATTGAGTCTTATCAGGTTTCAAAATATCTTCATGACTAGTTTTTTTATTATTGACAACTTCTATTTCTGGTCTAATATTTTTTGATTTAAAATCTTTATTTAAATCAGCAAACAAAGAAGAAACTATCTCTTGAGCTTTTGCTTTTTTGATATCACCAACAATAGAGACATATAAATTTTCTTTATTGTAGTGTTCTTGATAAAACTTTTTAACATCGTCTATATTAATTGTTTCGATTGCTTTAATTCTTTCATCAACACTTGGTATATAGTAAGGGTGTTTAGAAGGATAAAGCAATTGAGTAATTTGACGATTAGCAATTTTTTGCGGTGAATCATCTTCTACCTTTAATCTTGCAATTACAAGTTCTTTAAGTTTTTCTAATTCATCTTTATCAAAATTTGGCTTTTGTAAATTATCAAGCAAAACATCTAAAACTTTATCAAGGTTGTCAGAGACAGTTGACATGTGGATTTTAGCGTATTCACTATTAGTCGTAAAATCTAGATCTGCACCATAAAGATCTAAAAGTTTTGATCGCTCAAATTTATCATATTTACTAGAACCACGCTCTAACATTTCAGAGACAATATAAGCTAAGCCCGGTTTCTTTTCACTGGCATTACCAGCATAAAAAGCAAAATTTGCATAAACTAATGGTAAGCTTGAATCCTCGCGAAAGTAGAATTTCAAATTATCAGAGGATAAATTTTCAAAATCTAATTTAAGCTGAGGAAAAGTTTTACCTTTGGAATATTGTGCTTCTGTAAGTTGTAAAAGTTTTTTGAATTTAGCTGGATCAATAGGATCGGCAACACCAGCTCCATAGTTAGCTTCAACTTTTTCAAATTCTTCAAACTGAACATCATTACTTAATTGCTCTGGTGCTTTTTCTGGCAATAAACGAGCGACTGTTTTGTTTGCTTTGACAAAATATTTTTTTGCTACATTTTGCACATCAGCAACACTAACAGCATTGATATTATCGAGCCATCTTGTATACAAAGTCCAATCTGCACTTAAGGCTTCAAAATAGCCAATTTGCATGCCTTCATCATAAGCACCATCACGTTGATAAATAAAACTTGACTTTTCTTTTGCTTTAGCAAGTAACACTTCTTCTTCTGATAAATTTTCTTTGATAGCATCAAGCTCATTATCGATAATTTTTTCAACTTGATTAATATCAGCTTCTGGATTTAAAACAACAAAAATCCTAAAAATCCCAGGATCAATTGAAGACTCAGAGACTCCAGAAACATTTGTAGCTAAACCAGAATCAACTAATTTTGGATAAAGGCGACTTGAAAGACCACTAAAGACTATATCGCTAATAAGTTCAATAGCTGGACTGTCTTCATGAATAAATTCAGGAATATGAAAAGCCATCGCTAAAATTTTTGAGTTTCCTTCATTATAAATAGTAATTTCCTTTAAACCTTTTTGTTTGCTTTCTTGCGGTACTTTAGGCAGAGCTGTTTCACTAGCTTGATATTGAGAAAAATATTTTTCTATTAATTCTAATGCTAAGGCTTCGTCAAAATTACCAACTAAAATTGCTACAGCATTATTCGGATGGTAAAAAGTATCATAGAACTCCTTGATTTTTTTTGCATTAATGTTGTCTAAATCATCTCGCCATCCAATGACTGGATTTTTATAAGTATGAGTTGCATAAGCAAGTGATTTTAAATTTTCATATAAAATAGACATTGGATTATTACGCCCACCTTCAAGCTCAGAAACAATCACTGACCTCTCAAGCTCAACTTCATCATGGTCAATCTTGGCATTGCGCATTCTATCTGCCTCAATTTTTATTGCCAACTCTAAGTTTTCAGGTGAAAAATTTTCAAAATATGCAGTGTAATCATCACCAGTAAAAGCATTAAAAATTCCGCCACGTAATTGTATCGCTTGGGAAATTTCTCCTTTGTCAAACTGTTCGGTTCCTTTAAACATTATGTGCTCTAAGTAATGAGCTATGCCTGTGTAATTTAAATTTTCATTACGACTGCCAACTTTATACCAAACTTGCCATGAAAAAGATGGATTTGAACTATCAGGTTTAAGAAGCACTTTTAGGCCATTATGCATTCGGTACTCTTTAATACCATTTAGCTCTTTTACAAAGCTTATTTTTTTTGGAGTATCTTGTTTTGCTTTTGCCATCGCTAGATTATTAGTTGTAATAACTAAAACTATTAAAATTATTTGAACCAACCACATACAGTATTCCCAGAATAACATTTAAGCGCTAGCTGCTGTTAATAAAGTTTAGGCAAAAACTCACAAAGAAAATATTAAATACTGATAGACACAATAATAAGAGATTTCAAGCTTGGTATAATAGTATTGATGACAAAAATCAATTTGGAATTAGTTACACCAGAAGGAACTTTAGTTTCTCAAGAAGTTGACCATCTTACAGGAATAACAGAAACTGGAGAAATTGGTATTTATAAAGATCATGCCGCTTTAAAATCAAAATTACAAATTGGTACCTTAAAATATTTTGATGAAAATAATGTCGCTCACTATATCGCGGTTATGAACGGAATTATAGAAGTTAGCAAAAACAAAGTATCTATTATCAGTGATTATGCAATCAGAGCTGAAAACATCGATGAAGCAAGAGCACAAAAAAAAGCAGACGACTTAAAGGCAGAGTTACAAATATCTAATGAAAATGCAAAAACTGCAAATCCAAATTTATTATTAGCTGAAGCAAGATTACAAAAACATCTTTTATTATTAAAAACAGCGCGCTTGCAAAGAGATTAATTACTCTGACAGTCATATTTATGTTATTATTTTTTATGCTACAGCTGGCGGTAAAAGCTAGCGAACCTGGTCAGATGGGAAACTAAGCAGCCATAAGCATTTTGTTTTTAGGTGTCGCTGTAGCTTTTTAAAATCATTGTGCCAGGCACGAAGACCACGTTTTTCGCCATTATCTTAAACGCAATATTTCTAAGCTAATTTTTAAGTAAATTGGGTATATTTAAATCTAGTATGGTAGAAGAAAAGAAAAAATATCGTTTAGGTGAAATTTTAATAAACATCGGAGCTTTAAACGAAGATCAATTAAACAAGGCTTTAGATATTCAAGCTGGTCAATCACCAGAAGATAAATATCCAATTGGCAGAATACTCTTGGAAGAAGGCTATATTGAGCCAAATGATCTTATTGAAGCAATTAAAATACAATCAACTCAGTAATTTTGGTTTTTATAAAAAATAAAACTATCACAACTCGTTGTCCCGGTCGTCTTAGCCTTAGTAAACACGCAGACTACATAAATAGTCACTTACTTTATTTGCTTGATAATAGAGAAACTCATGTAACTGGCTATTTGACTGACGGCGACGGCAAATTAATTCTTGAAAATAGGGAATTTTCAGACAGAGTTTTTTTACAAACAGAAATCAAAGAAGCACTTAATAACAAACTCGATTGGAGTTTTTATGTGCTGAGCCTAATTGACATCCTCCAAATAAATTTAAGCGGACTTGAATTAAAGCTATCTATTAAAAGCAATATCCCAATTGCATCTGGCTTAAGTTCTTCGCACGCACTAATATTGAGTTGCTTAAGAAACTTAGTAGAAATTTTCAATTTAAAAGATTTCAAAGAAGCTTTTAAAAATCCCCTAGCAAACAAAAAAACTATGTTTACAATTATCAAGCTATGTCAAAGCATTGAAGAAAATAGAGGTTTCAAATCAGGGCTAGGAGACCAATGCGCGCAAATATTCAGTAAAAAAGGTTTTATTAGCTCAATAAAAATATTTCCAGACTTAGAAATAAATTACATCAAAATTCCAGAGGAAATTGATTTTGTCACAATTCCAAGTTATCAAAAAGCCGATAAAAACGAACCTGAGTTTATAGAAAAAAATAAAAAACTAGAAAAATACAAAACTCTCAATACTTTAGTGAGTGACTACAATTGCACATACCTTGCAGATTTGCATTTGAAAATTTCAGAAAAAGAAATTTTTGATTTTTTAGATGGCTTTGATGATAAATTATTACAAGGACTTGCTCTTTATGGACTAGCAGAATCTAAAAGAACCCTAGAATTATCTAAAAACTTTTCTGTCTCTGAATTAGGTAAACATTTGAATTTATCACATCAAGCGGAAAAAAATTATCACTTTAGCAAAGAAGAAAAACAAGAAATAAGCGAAGCAGATAAATTGAATTTTGTTTATGACCGTAAATTGAAACTCAAAGAACATTATGGTTATTACCACGCTAGTACTTTAAAAAATGATCTATTGCAAAATATAACGGCAAACTTTACTGGTGTCTTTGGCAGTAGCATTACAGGTGCAGGTTTTGGCGGCAATAATATTGCAGTTGTTAATAAAACTCAAAGTGAAGCATTAAAAGAATATCTAATTAAAAACTTTTATGAAAAAATTTTAGAAATTAAAAAACCAGAATTATTACACATAAGCCAATCCAATAATGGTTTATCTCTAATCTGAGTTAATATATATGCATGGGGCTTTTAGCAAGAAAAAAATTGTTATTAATATCTACCCTTACTATTTTAAGTTGCAATTATTGCTGTGCAGCAAATATTGAACTTAATAGTATTTATTTTAGTGATAAAGAAATTAACAACAAGCAATTCAAACATCCAACACAAAAACTTGATGGAGATTTGTTTTTGTTTGAAGATAAAAAAGATCAAAAACAAAAAGATTTAAGTAAAAAATTTGGACCACTATTGTTAGAGACAAAAATAAAATCAACAAGAAGACAACAACTTGGCTTTAATTTTGACATTTATGAAGCATTAGATTTAATGTATGAAAAACAAAATGGCAATTTCTTTAAAACAGATGATATACACTATATTCTAAGTCCAGATACCAGAAGAAACATCAAAGACAAACTAAATAAACTAAACGAAAAAATCAAAAGCAAGAATAGTAAAAAACTCAAAGAAGAGAATTAACCAATTTCAAATATTCGGGGCTTTCATTTGAAAACTGCATTTGTAAATCAAGAGATTTTTTTTCAGAATCTTTGTAATTTATGAGTTGGTCTGCATAAAGCGAATTTGCAAAATAGTCCACAGCAAGCTTAGCGGGGTCAATAAATTTATATTTAGGGTCAGAGCCTTCTAATAAAAAACTATAATGAGTACAGCCAACAATCACATATTGAACCTGTGCATCAAGTTGATTTAAATATTTTTGCCATTCAAGTTTAGCCTCATCAAGCTTACCAGCTTCAACCAACGGCACAAGAGAAGGGCAAGCTATAGCATGTATATTTAAGCCCCAATTTTCATATGCTTTTGAATTAACCGAGGATTGCGTCGCTAAAAAGCCAACAGGCACCTGCATATCCGCCAAAACAGAAGCTTCAAGATTGTTTTTAAAATAATCTTGTAAAACATCGACTAAAGAAATTACATGAAAAAAATAATTATCCAAATCCATATTTTTTAACAATGCAGAACTTGTGTTGCAAGCAGAAATAACCAAATCAACTTCATTAGCATGCATTTCATCAAAAATCTTTTGCACACAAGCAATAATTTGCTCTGGATTTTTATCACCATAAGGAGCATTCGCATTATCAGCGAAATAAAAATAACGATAAGAAGCTTTAAAAGTTTTTAAAAAGGAATTTAAAACTGATAAACCACCTATACCTGAATCGTAAAAACCTAGTTTCATTAATATTTTTCCAAGTACTCTATAATACCTTCAGCAATTGCTTTTGCCAATTTATTTTGATAACTATCGCTTGTTAATTTACGCAGTTCATCTTTATTGGTCATAAAACCCATCTCAATTAATATTGATGGCGCACGTGTGTTTTTACAAACAAAAAAGTTCGACTTTCTTACATGACCATCTTCCATTTTCACTTCTTTTAAAAGTTGTTTGTGTATAACACTCGCTAATTTATAACCAGTACTTGAATAATAATAAGTCTGCAAGCCAGACATTTTAGTGTTAGAGGTAATGGCGTTAGAGTGTACTGAAACAAAAATCTTTGGAGCAACTGTATTAGAGATATCAACTCTTTCAGCGAGTGAAATAAAGCGATCTTCTGTACGAGTCATATAGCTATCTACACCAGCTTGTGCCAAATAACTATTGACCTTGTTGGCAACATCAAGGTTAATATCTTTTTCGTTATAGCCCTCATAAATCGCTCCATAATCATAACCACCATGACCAGCATCAATAACAACAATTGCTTTTTTACTTGGGTTAATAGCTTTAATATCAAGATCTTGCTCTTGGTCTTCTTCTTCATCTGAAGCTTCGCCCTTTAACCTAATGTAAAGAGCAGTACCATCAGAATTTTCTTTAAATTCTTCTTCGATTTTACTACCACGCAAATCAAAAACCACTCTTGTTACTGGTCTACCAACTGTAGCTTTACCAAAACGTATATCAGAAACCATACTTGTTTCAGCTAAAGGCTCAGCTCCAAAAGAATCGTTCATTTCATGATCTATAAAATCAACCACTAATCTTTCTGGGTTATGTAATTTTAAAAATTTATAGTGTAATTTTTTTTCACCCGAGATTTGGTAAGTAACAGATTTAGCATCTTCATTGAGAATTGCTAATTTAGTGAGTTCATCAGTGAAACCCTCTCGAGCTCTTGATTTACCTTCTTTACCAATTACTATGATTTGTTTTTCATTATCAGAAATTCTAACTTCTCTATCGTGTGCTTTTTTACCAGTGAAAACAACTCTTACAATAGATGTTTCAAACTGAGAAATTCGAATAGATTCATCAACACCGTTATCAATTTTTTGTTCTTGTGAGACTGATTTTAATTCTGCACCAATTAGATCAAGCACTAATCTTTCAGGATCATCTAACAAAATTGTTCGCGGTACCATAGGACCATCAGCGACAATTCTCAAATCACCATCTTGAAAACTAATATCTTGCAAAATTACATTACGCACTCTAAATTTAAAATAAAGTGTCTGTCCAATATTTTCTATTTTTATTTTTTCAAGAGCTATAGTATTTTTGGCTTCACAAACAATACGCACTGTATTTGCTTCAAACTGAGCAACTCTAACAGAACTAATATCACCCGTAATATTTTCTTCACGAAAAGTCAAAGGAGAATCTAGCTTGGCATCATAAATATCAAAAACCAATCGAGCTGGATCATTATATATACGTTTTTTAAACTTGATATCTGAAAAAGAGTCATGCTTCAGACTCAAAACATGATTACGATATAAAACCTCAGTTATATTAAGATCTTTTGCGTATACCTGTGCAGTAAAGCATAAATTTACAAGCAAAAACAATAGCAAAAAACTCTGGATTTTCTCGAAAAAGCTATTTTTTTTCATATATTTAGCGATCATATTTCCTATCAATACTAAATCATACAGTAATAATCCTAGATATAAGTTAAACTTTTTATTTATGCAAGAAAAAATCAAAATTGCAATTATTGGCGCCTCTGGCTACACTGGGCATGAGCTTATTCGGCTCTTGTCTAGACACAATAATGTAATTATTGAAAAAATTAGTAGTGAATCACATATTGGCAAAAATATTTCAGATTTGTACGATGATTTAGAATTTGATCAAGAGCTAGTAAGCCTTGAAGATATCAAAAAAACAAAATTAGATTTAGTGTTTTTTACAACACCAAACAATATTGCAAATCAACATGCAAAAGATTTTTTAGAAAAAAACATTTCAGTTATTGATTTCAGTGCAGACTTTAGATTAAAAAATAATTCTGATTACCAAAAATATTATGGTTTTACACATAAAGATGAAAAGCTTCTAGAATCTGCCTTGTATGGATTAGTCGAAATCAAAAAAAACATAATTAGCAAACTAAAAAAACCTTTTTTAATTGCGAATCCTGGATGCTATACAACTGCCGCAAATTTAGCACTTGCACCGATTGTCAGCACAAATTTTTTTGATAAACAATCAATAATCATCAATGCGGCATCTGGTACAAGCGGAGCTGGTAGAAAATTTAACGAGGAAAATACTTTTGTAGAAAATTTTAAAGCTTATAACATTGCCGGCAAACACAGACACACACCTGAAATCAATATGTTTTTGTCTGAGCTAGCTAAAGAAACTATCAAGGTGAGTTTCACACCACATTTATTACCAATGTTTAGAGGTTTACAAGCAACTATTCATATTAATTGCAAAGCAAATTTTAATTATGATGAGTTTTATAACTATTACCAAGAGTTTTACAAAGCAACAAATTTTGTCAAAGTTTTAGACAAAGGTCATTTACCAGAGACACAAAATTGTTACCAAAATAATTTAACCTATATCGGTTTAGACTTCGACCCTGATACCAATAGATTAATTATTTGTTCTTGCATTGATAATTTAGTAAAAGGTGCAGCCGGTCAAGCTGTGCAAAACATGAATTTAGCTTTTCAGTTTTCAGAGACTGAGGCTTTGCTATAATTTACAGGCAATGGCAAAGATACTCAAAAAATTACCAGTTGGCAAAAAAGTTGCAATAGCTTTTTCTGGAGGCTTAGATACTTCTGCGGCAATCGCTTGGATAAAAGAAAAAGGTGCTATACCTTATGCTTACACAGCAAACCTCGCACAACCGGACGAAAAAGACTATAGTACGATCCCACAAAAAGCTCTTGACTATGGAGCTCAGGAAGCTCGCTTGGTTGATTGCCGTGAAGAACTTGTAAAAGAGGCTTTTATTGCACTTCAATGTGGAGCATTTCATATTAGCTCTGCGGGCAAATTTTATTTTAATTCAACACCATTGGGAAGAGCAGTAACAGGTACAAGACTAGTTCAAGCAATGCAAAAAGATGAAGTCAATATCTGGGGTGATGGTTCAACTTATAAGGGCAATGATATTGAGAGATTTTTTCGCTATGGAGCTTTAGTTAACCCTGATATTCAAATCTACAAACCGTGGTTAGATCAAGATTTTAATAATGAGCTTGGTGGTAGATCAGAAATGAGTGCTTGGTTAAATGAGCGTGGCTTTGCTTATAAAGATTCTGCCGAAAAGGCTTATTCAACGGACTCCAATATTATTGGAGCAACACATGAAGCAAAAGATTTAGAATATTTAGATCGAGGAATTAAAATTGTTGAACCTATAATGGGAGTAAAGTTCTGGGATGACTCAGTAAAGATTGATACAGAAGAAGTAACAATAAAGTTTACTAATGGGCTTCCAAGCCATATCAATAATAAAGAGTTTAAAGATCCTGTTGAACTTCTTTTAGAAGCTAATAAGATTGGTGGTCGTCATGGACTTGGTATGTCTGACCAAATTGAAAATAGAATTATAGAAGCAAAAAGTAGAGGTATCTATGAAGCACCCGGAATGATGTTGTTGTTTATTGCTTATGAAAGATTGATCGCCGCAATTCACAACGAAGATTGCTTAGAACTCTATCGCTCATGGGGAAAGCAATTAGGCAAACTGCTTTATCAAGGGCGTTGGTATGATTTACAAGCAGAAATGATCAAAGCAAGTTTAGCAAAATTTGCTTGCTATGTTAGTGGTGAAGTAATACTAGAACTACGTCGAGGAGACGACTATACAATACTAAACACTACTGGTGACAATTTTAGTTATCATCCAGAAAAACTTACCATGGAAAAAGATGAATCCTCGTTTAGTCCCTTAGATAGAATTGGACAATTACATATGCGTAATTTGGATTTACTAGATAGTTTTAATAAATTGAAACATAGTAAATAAGGGGTAAAGCAAAGCCTGCATTAAATTACGCCTGGAGCTTATTTCAAGAAAGCTACTTGCAATCTAATGATAAAATTCATCAGGCTAATTGATACAAAAGCTAGAGAAAAAAAAATTAATCAACTTTGGCATGAATATCAAAATATAGAGAAGAATCCTGAACTAATGAAAATATTTGCAAGGACTGCATCTGGATTAGAGGCTAGCAAAGTTGAAGAAATTTTAGGAAAGCATAATTTTCCAGCAAGAACAAGAATTGCTCAAATCAATTTAGGTAATTGGAGAAAGCCTTTAAATCCTAAATTCATTAAGGATGGTTTTATTTATCTCATGAGAGGTGACCATCAAGGACAAAGAGAAGATGGCTTTTATTCGATGCCATATGGATATGCAAAACTTAATACTCTTCAATTAACTGAAAAAATTAAAAATCCAGATGATGTAGGTTTCTTTTTATTTAATGATAGAAAATATTTTCAGACAAAAGCAAAAGGAACTTATGTAGCACAAGAGCATGCTTTAAAACAAACTCAAGTGGGAGCTTCTTCTTTTATATCAACAACGACAAATCTAGCTACTGCTCAAGTCGGAACTGGTAATCAGCCCAGTCAATCTGAGATTGCAAATACTGAAATATATATTGTAAAAATTCCTATTGAATATGCAGTTGCATGTGATACTGGTAATCATTATGGATTAAAAGAAGAAGAGGTTCTAATTCCAGATTTTATTAGTCCAAGCGAGATTGTAGCTAGTTTTCACAGAGACGATATTGAAAAAATCTGTGATTTTTACAAAGATGAACTCAGTATTACAAAAGCTGACTTAGGGCTTGACATTTAGTTTGATACACTGTGGACCGTGTTCATTTTGTCTCATGATTTAGTAAATTTACTCAAGCAACAGGACTAAGTTTTAAGTTTAATAATTTTTTATCTCAGAAAAATTAAGCAGAAAATATATATTAAAAAAGAACTTGTCTTTTTTCTTGCCCTTGTTAGGGCTAAGCTATTTTTTTTCAATGGCGTTTCGGCACTACGCTGCCTCGCCACCTGGCTACTAGCCTGCGCACATACCGCAGTGCTCTGCCTTACCGCCGAGGCAGCCAAGTGTACCTGCCTCTGCTCGCTTACAGTGAGCGCCGAGCTAAGGGTAAATGTTTGTAGACCCCAGACCATAGTTTTGTTTTCTTAAATTGGTTTGCAAAGTAGTCCCTGGGCTGGTGCGTCAGGCAGCTCACGGAATCAGGCTGAGACTAGCGTAGCGAAGGCTCGGCCTACCATTCCTTAAATAGCTACTGAGGCTTAAGATTATACGTGAAAGTTATTTCAGCATTTGTAGATTGATCTGGTTTAGAAAATTTAGTTTTTTTAATTGCATCAATCAGAGATTGGTTGAGCGCATCAATTGCATGTCTATTTCTAATTACAATATTAGTAGCGTCACCATTAACAGTAATTAAAAAACTAGCAGTAAGTTTATAATCTTTATCATAGAAAGGTGGATTCCAATTTGATTGTACTGCTAGTGAGATATCATCACCAGTTGTTTTATAAACATATTCAGGCTTTTGTAATATCTTTTCTATAAGAGATTTGTTTGGCAAAAAACTGAAGTATGTTGCAGATACTGCGAGAATAACAAATCCAAATAAAGTAACTAACTTATCAAAAATATTTCCCTTATTAGTTAGACTTGGATTATTGAGGTCTAAATTTTGTTGTTCAACTACAAAAGGACGTAATAGAAAAAAAATAAAGAATATAATGGCTGGTATTATCCAAGTAAATACATTTGATATGGAGATAACTAAATATATCCATAAACCTAAGCAAATAAAATATAGTGAAAGTGAAGAACTATAATCAAGTACCTTGTTTTTAAGCAAACGATTAGCCTCGATTAAAGACTCTTCTG
>Ga0255759_10004735_pt1 | contig 11707 bp, 15 predicted proteins | sample 101ome_20_FD_179959 | JGI IMG/M metagenome (GOLD analysis project Ga0255759, IMG submission 179959) | Coastal salt marsh microbial communities from the Groves Creek Marsh, Skidaway Island, Georgia - 101404AT metaG (version 2) | ecosystem: Environmental > Aquatic > Marine > Intertidal zone >...
GCTTCTAATATAACTGGCCTAAGTATTACTATGACGCCTAAAAAAACAAATAGTAAGTTACTTATTATGGCTAACATTGCGACAGAAACATTGGGATCAAATACTGATAAAGGTGTAAGGCTTTATATTTATGGAGGTGCTTCTGGCACAACGCTACTCTATAATTCTGAATACGAACTTTATAATAGTAGCAGTGGTACACAGCGTATTGGTAAACAAACAATAACATATGTAGATGACGCATCGTCTGCGGCTCGTACTTACAACATAGCCTATTCTTCTACTAGAAGTAGCTCTGACGCAACCGCAAGGGTAAACAATTATGGAGAACCTTCTGTAATGACCATTATTGAAATTGGACAATAGGATAAACAAATGACAGATATAGCAACAGCATTAACAGAATTAGGGATAACAGAATGGGTTCTCAGAGGAGAGCCAACGACAGAAGAAGAATGGCTTACCATGTTCCGCAAGGTAACAGGATCAGATGCTAACGGCTCTGCCATAGAAAGCTCAGACCCTGATACTTTTGGTGTTACATGGGCCACAGTTTCAGCCAAGAAAGATGAGCTTGTAGCAGCAGAACCCATGAGGTTACTACGTGAAGAGCGTAACCGTAGACTAGCAGAAACAGATTGGTGGGCGTCTAGTGACCTAACCATGAGTTCTGAGCGTACAACCTACCGTCAGGCTCTAAGAGACATAACAGATAGCGCTACGTCATTAGATGATGTGACTTGGCCTACAAAACCATCATAGGAGATTAATATGCCAGATATTACCGTAACTTTAACTGCAACAGAACTAAAGTGTCTTGAATACGCAGCAGCATCCCCACAGGACTGGGCTGACAATGCTTTAACTAACAGAGCCAGGATTGCTAAAGATGAAATCATTGCTGCTCTTGTAGCGCACTGCAATGCTAACTCAGTAGCACTAGCTGTTGGAGAAGATGCACAAGTAACACAAGCGTTTGACTTAGGAGTTGTACAAACAGCAGCAGAAAGAAACGCAGAGTCAACTCCACCAGAGTAAGGAATATCAATGTCATACATCGGCACTGAACCTAAAGACATAAGATCATTCGGCAGAACTAAGTTTGACTACACTGCTACGCAGGGTCAGACAGCGTTTACTGGTGCTGATGATGATGGTAAGACATTAGGTTTTATTGATGGACAGATGGAGGTCTACGTCAATGGCATACTCATGGACGATAGTGACTTCTCCACAAGCACTAACAATACGGTTACCCTAACATCTGCAGCTAACTTAAATGACATCATTAGTGTTGTAGCCTTGCAGACGGATATACCTAACAGTGATTATGTACCTGCTTCAGGTGGTACTTTTACTGGCAGTGTCACACATAGTGGCAGTGTTACAGGTTCAGGCGTTGGTATGTTTAGAAGAAATGATCAGACGCTAAGTACTAACGTAACAATAGGAGCTACAGAAAACTCCGTTGTGGGCGGTCCTATCACAGTAGGCACAGGTGTTACCCTTGCTGTCACAACAGGGGGAAACTTGAGCATTGTCTGAGATTAGAGCAACAACAATTAGTGACGAGACAGGTAACGGCCCTATTGCTTTGACTAAGCAGAGTGCTGCTAAAGGTTGGTGTTCAATGACTGGTGGAACTGGAACAGTTTCGTTACAATCAAATAGTTTAAATACTTCAAGTGCGGTAGACTTTGCTACAGCAAAATATTCTTTTAACTGGACTAATGCAATGAGTGACGCCCACTACCCAGCAATGTGTTGTGCTTTAGATCAATCATACACTTATTCTTTTGCTACAGGTGGTGGAGAAGCTAGAACAACTTCAAAAGTTGGGACGTATTGGATGCACCATTCTGGATCTGCATATGACGTGCCAGATCTAGAAGCAGTTATCCACGGAGACCTAGCATGAGTACGATAACGGTCACAAACATCAAAGCCACAGGTGAAACAGCTAGTCGTTCTGCAACAAGTGTTGCTGCTGCTTGGGCACTTGGTGATATGGACGGAGATAATGCATTTAGAGACAGCTTTAATTTTGCAAGCGTAGTGGACAACGGAACAGGAGATTATGAGTTTAATTTTACAAACAGTATGAGTTCAGCCAACTATGCAAAAGCTGGTCTTAACGGAAATGATGTAAAATCTACTGTCTCCGTAACAATAAACAGACCTGCTGCTTCTACTTCTTCAGCGTTTAAATTTACTTCTCTATTTGTAGATGCAAGTAGTGTAGGTGCTTATGATGCAGATGATATTAGCGCAGTAATACATGGAGACTTAGCATGAGTACACTAGAAGTCTCAAACCTCAACGATGGCACAACAACTGTAGCAACTACTTATATTACCAATGGGTCTGCAAAGGCTTGGGCAAACTTTACTGGTATAAGCACAACTGCTTTGCGTGACTCACTTAACGTCAGCAGTTTAACAGATGGTGGAACAGGAGATACAACGGTAACTTTTTCGTCAGCTATGAATAATGCAAATTATACGGGAAGTTGGTACAATAACGCTGGTAATTACACAACTCATGGTGCTTTTTCAAATCATTATACAGGCGGTTTTGCAAGTAGAACAACAACAAGTTACGGTGTTTTTGCCTATCAAGCATCAAACGCCATTGACGCTTTCCATAATGACACAACAATCTTCGGAGACCTAGCATGACCCACGGACATCTATGGGATAGGTTAGCAGAAGCTAAGACAAGACTAAAACCTGTACAGTCTAAGTACAGAGTATTGTTTGAAGACCCAGCCACACCTGACGAACCAGCCAAGGTATTAGTACCTGATCCTAACTGGATGGCTTGTGCATTGGAGGGTGGAATACTGCCACCTATAGAAACCTACCAGCGTGACAGAGATGTGCCTGATGGAGAGCCTAAGGAACACCCATACGCTGAACCTATTGGCCCTATGACAGAAGAGGAAGCCGTGTGCTATCTCATTCAAAAGGATATCTGTCCAAGTATATGGAGAGATTACAAAGGAAACAGAACGATTATGAAAATTGTACCTGTAGAAATGATCCCATCGGATCGCTCATTTAGAAACGCATGGAGAATTGCACAATGACAACTTACATCAATATTAATGGGGATGTACGAGATGCATCCTCTCTTACAGTACCAACAGATAGAACCTTCAGAGGTGCTTGGCAGTTCAACGGTAATGTCGTTGAGATTGACATGGATGCAGCTAGAAACATCCACAAGGATAATCTCAGAGCAGAACGTGAACCACGTTTAGCAGCTTTAGATGTATCTTACATGAAAGCTTTAGAGGCTGGCTCAGGTGCGGCAGAGATAGCAGCACAAAAGCAAGCACTACGTGACGTAACATCTGATGCTCGTATTGACGCAGCAGAAGACGCAGACGCTTTAAAAGCATTGGACTTAGATACCTTACTAGGATAAACTAAATGACAAGAGCAAGAGATGTAGCTAACCTCATAGGTTCTGGTAACTACAGCAGTACTACGTTCACAGCTACTGCAGGACAGACAGCCTTTACTATAGCCCACACACAGGGATTTGTGCAGGTGTTCATGAATGGCTTGCTCTTAGATGAGACTGTAGACTACACAAGCAACGGATCAGCAGTAACACTTACATCAGGTGCAGCAGCAGGTGATGAGATAGAAGTTGTTGCATACAATACGTTCAGCGTTGGTGATGCACTCAACCAAGCAGCAGCCGATACGAGATACGTCAATGCTTCTGGCGGTACTATCAGTGGTGATTTGTCTGTTAATAAAGATGGCAACGTAGCCGTAACAATAGAGACAGATGATACAAACCAAGCTACACTTTTGTTTAAGGAGGGTGGCGTTAGTAAATATAATGTTGCTCACGTTGGCTCAAGCGACACATTTCAAGTATGGAACTACACAACAAATACGAGGGCGTTAGGCATAGATAATGCTAGTCGTGTGACGATGCCTTATCAGCCTTTTTTCCAAGCGTATTCTCCAGCAACAAGTACGGCGGCAGGGTCAGATATCGTTTATGGCGGTACTTACCACAACATAGGTAGTCACTATAGTACCAGTACTGGAATATTTACTGCCCCCGTAGCAGGGCGTTACTTGTTCACCGCAAGTTGTTTGTTTAACTATGCAAGCGGTGGGTATCACCGTTTACTATTTAAGTACAATGGAAGTAATCTCACCACTTACTCTGAAACATTAGAAAATCAGGCTGGGTCAAACTATTCAGCAGCCACGATATCAGCTATTTTTAATATGAGTGCTAATGATACAATGAAAATGCACAATGGTAGTAGTGTGACTACATATGGCTCTAGTTATGGTCATTTCAGTGGAATTTTACTAGGTTAGGAGGAACACATGAGCAACGCACGCAACATAGCCTCTGGAGCTAAATTTGTAGATACCGCTGGCGATACGATGACAGGTAGTTTAAATGTTAATGGTGGTAATATTTACCTCGCTGAAGATGATGCAGCCGCACACCGATATATGTTTTTAAATACTGGTGCTTCTCAGGATGGACATATTATTCTAAAAAGAGCATTATCTAATAAACATCAACTAACATCAAAAGCTGATGGTAGTTTTAATATTTATGGTTATACTGCATCTGGAGATGTTTTTAATATAGACAGTTCAGGCCGTGTGATAAAGCCTAAACAGCCAGCGTTTGTCTTCCAAGGTCAATACAATGGTTGGACAACTATTAGTCAATCAGGTCAGTGGCTTCCCTTTACGGGGTCTACTGGTGTAAGTTCTAGTACCAATAATGAATTGGCTATGAATTGGATAAGTAGCATGGCTGGTGGTTACAACCCTTCAGGCAATGGAATAAATGCTAGTAATGGTATTTACACTGCTCCTGTTAATGGAACGTATATGTTTACTTTTCAAACATATATGCTCAAAAATACATCAGGTGGCGGCTATATTCATATAAATTCTTACATCAATGGATCTAATGTGTATGATTACACTATTTATGGCTATAATTCTAACGCAAATGCTTATATCTCACCAGAGATAACAAAGGTAATTAGGATGTCAGCTAATGATACTTTTGCTTTTAGACTGTACACAAACGTAACCGATTATCAGATCTACCCTGAATACACTTGTTTAACTGGATACTTACTAGGATAGTTCATGTTTGGCTTCGGACCATTCTCAGACGCAGCCTTCGGAGCGCAAAAACTAGCACCTGACACAACATCTACTCTTGCGTCTGTAAATGCCTCTATAATAAATGCTGCTATTACAGCTAGTGGTGATGCTGAGTTTCCTGCTATATTGGGTGTATCTGCAGTTTTTTCTACACCAAGTATTGACTTTGAAGCAAAAGCAAATATAACTAGTTCTAATGTGTCAGCCTCTACAGGCTTAGATAACGTAACTACATCAGGTAAAGCTAACCACACACCTACTGCAGTACCAGCTACCTTCACAGTTAATCTGCCTGACATTGAAGGTTTAGCCTTTACAACGTTAGACACACAGTCTATACTAGATGTTGCAGCTAAAGGCGAACTTGTTACAAACTATACTGTAACTGTAGCGGACAGTGGGTCTGGTAATAAGTACTACCTTAACGGCATAGAAGCACCAGCGCTAACTTTAGTAAGAGGAACAACATACACATTTGACTTAAGTGACTCAAGTAATAGTGGACATCCCTTCGCTTTTAAGAGTGGCACACTGAGTTATACAGATGGTGTAACAACTACAGGAACTGCTGGGTCATCAGGTGCAAGCGTAACATTTGCTGTACCTACAGATGCACCAGGAACAGGGCTAAGATACTACTGCACCGTTCATGGCAACAGCATGGGCAACACTATAACAACAGGTATGTATCTACCGTCACTAGAAGTAGATGCACAAGCTACAACAAGTCCTACTTCTTTATCTGCTACATTAAATACAACTATACCAAGTATAACAGGTCTTGCTTTTGTAACCACCTCTAGTATACTTGCTAATATACTACAAAATCTAGAAACGCCAATAGGCGAAAGTTTTGATTTTGACAGTATAGCTAATAGTTACAGTAGAGGTAGAACAGTATATATACTAGCTCCTACTGTACGTGGTACATACACTGTATACGTACCGTTTGAAAACAGAACAGTAGTACTAGCTCCTTCTACTGCTGCCTTAACAGATGCTGCACGTTTTGTCTTTATAAAACCAGAAGACAGAAGAGTTTTCATAGAACCTGTAAGAGTAGACAGAGTAGTATACATAACTAATTAAGGATAAGATATGTCTTATAGATGGCCTGAAAAAGACCCAGATGAAACAGCAGACTTCAGTGTAGACTGGTCTAGGTTTCTAGGATCTGACAGTTTAGTATCAGCAGAATGGTTTATTGATGATGCAGATGGTACTAAAACTGGACCACTTTCTAATAATGATACAGTAAATGGCTTACAATTTGTAGCGCCTACTATTTCTGGCAATGTAGCTACTGTACGTTTTGCTGGTGGTACAAATAACTTAAGGTATAATACTTCGTGTAGGATTACTACATCGCAAGGTCTAACCTATGAGCGCTCGATAACATTACCTGTTAGGGATAGATAGATATGGCTTATGATTTTCTTGGGTTAGTTAATGATGTTAACCATAGACTAAATGAAGTAGCGTTAACAGAATCAAACTTTGCTACTGCTGTAGGTTATTATAGTATTGCTAAAGATGCAGTCAACTCAGCTATAAGACACATCAATCAAGAAGAGTATGAATGGCCTTGGAACCATATACAAGATGAACTTATATTAGTTGCAGGATCAGTAAAGTACTACTTTCCTACAGATGCTAAGACGGTTGATATGGACTCTTTTCGTATCAAAAGAGATAACACACTTAATGTAGGTACTCAAAAGTTAAAGCACTTAGTATATGAAGAGTGGCTGGAAAAGTATGCAGATGATGAGTTTAATGCATCATCAAGTATACGTGGTGTACCAACGCACATAGTAAGAACACCAAGCAGAGAATTAATATGTCATCCTGTACCTGACCAAGCATACACTATAGTATATGAGTACTACTCACTAGGTTATAACTTGGAAGGTGCTTTAGATGTACCCTCTTTACCAGAACAATATAGGTTTGCTATAGTAGATGGCGCTATGTATTATGCCTATCAGTTTAGAGGAGATACACAAGCAGCAGGTATTGCTCTTAATAAGTTTGAACAACAAATAAAAAACCTACGTTCTATATACATAAACAGAACACCTTACATAAGAGATAGAAGAGTACATTTTTAATGCCAGTACAATGGTCTACATTTCCTGTTGAGTTTAAAGGTGGATTAATCTCTAACCTTACTCCTTTACAGCAAGGTGTGAATGCTATAGGTTCCGCTACTATTTTACAAAACTTTGAAGTAAACAAAGAGGGTGGTTACACTAAGCTAAAAGGTTACGCTAAGTTTAATGATACAGAAATACCTGGCGGTGGACCAGTCTTAGGTGTAAAAGCTGTTTCATCAAGCAGGGCTGTAGTAGCTAGAAAGATGGACACAGCTAGTGTAACACAGTATCAAACAGCTACATCTACAGTTAATGGTGCTGTATCGTCAAGCACTTCAGTAGCTTTAGATAATAACACAGCCGTTGCAGTAGTAAACGGTGCTACTACAGATAGTACTACAGTAACTGTAGATAGAGTAAGACCTTTCACTGCAGTAACAGGTACAGCTTCAGCTAGTGGTACAAGTGCTACGTTTGATATAACAAATACAAATGGTACATATTCAGCAGCAGTAAATGCAGGAGGTCAAGACTACGCAACCTCCGAAACAATAACAATACTTGGTACTGACTTAGGAGGAGAAACTACAGCTAATGATGCTACTGTTACTGTTAGTAGCGTAGGTAGTGTTAGTTATAGTAACCCAACTAATACATATAATGGTACAGATGGTACTGGTTTTACTTTTGACATTACTAGAAGTGGTGGCTCTTATAGTATTACTATTGATAACGCAGGTACTGGTGGTTATGCAGTCAATGAAACTCTTACAGTAGCAGGTACAGAGTTAGGAGGAGCCACTACAGCCAACGATGCAACTGTTACTATAAACACTATTAATAATGTTGCTGTTTCTTATACAAACCCAGCGCAGTCGGGCTACAGTGGTACTACTGGATCAGGTGCTACATTTGATGTTACTAGAAGTAACGGTTCTTATTCAGTGGCTATTACATCAGCAGGTTCAAACTTTGTAGCAAGTGAAACTATTACTATTGTTGGTACTGAGCTAGGAGGCGCTACTACTGCTAACGATGCAACTATAACTATCAATACAGTAGACGGAAGTGGCGGTATAACAGCAGCTACAATAACAGGAACTGCTGTAACAACAGGTACTGTAGCAACTGCTTCTGTTACTGGTACGGCTGTGATGACAGGGCCAATAACAGGTGTTACTGTAGCTGGTACTGGTGCAGCTTTTGGTACTATCACTAGGGGTATGGTTGTAACAGGAACAGGTATTAATAATACAGTTACAGTAGAAACAGTAACAAGTCAGAATAGTATTATACTAGATACTGCAGTTTCATTAGCTGACGATACTGCTCTTGAGTTTATAACTAATATTAAAGTAGGTATGTATGTTACAGGCTCAGGCATTTCTGGAGATGTACAAGTATCTACAGTTACAGATCAAAGTAATATAGTGCTTGACTCTGCACAAACAATAGCTGACGATACAGTTCTTACCTTTGGTACGTTTTCTTCCAGTCAAGTTAACAAAACAGTTTATCACTATGGCACGTCAGCCACATGGACTCCTATAGGTACAAGCACAGCTACAAACACTTCTAAGATTAGACACTTTACTTTTAATTTTACAGGAGATGAGAAGACAGTATTTGTTGACGGTAGAGGTTACCCAGCAATATATAACGCTAGTGATAACACTATGACTTTTATGTCTTCTGCAAATTCTACAGACATAGAAGGCACTGACATAGCTGTCATATTTAAGAACACTGGTTTCTATGCAAAAGATAATATTATATACTTTACTGCACCTGCAACAATAGATGACTTCTCTGTAGGTAACGGTGCTGGTAGTTTAAATGTTGCAAGTAATGTAACAGGTATGATAGTATTTCGTGATCAACTTATTGTATTTACCACAGACACAATAAAAAGGTTAGTGGGTAACACTGCTGCTGACTTTGTACTTGAACCTATTACAGATAAGATAGGTTGTATCAGCCCTGACACAATACAAGAGTTTGGTGGAGACATAATATATTTATCTCCTGATGGTGTTAGGTTACTAGGTGCTACAGATCGTATTGGTGACTTTGCATTAGACGTAGCTTCAGATACTATATTTAAAGACGCAAAAGAATTTACTTCACAAACAAATCAATTCTGTTCTGTATTAGTTAGGAATAAAGCTCAGTATAGAATATTTGAATATAGATCATCAGTACAGTCATCAAACTCAAAAGGTTTAATTGCTACTAAGTTTGTGGCTCAAGGGGGTTCTGGTATAAGTTGGTCAACTACTAAAGGCTTAAAAGTTAATGTTGCAGACAGTGTTTACTCAGGTTCAAATGAATTTGTTATATTTGGTAATGATGATGGTTACTGTTATCTTATGGACTCAGGTAATTCTTTTGATGGCTCAGATATAGAAGCTATATATGAATCACCATACATGCCCATCACAGATCCACAGCTACGTAAAACTCTTTATAAGTTGACTCTATATGCTGACCCAACTGGACGTATGGACTTAGATGTTAACTTTAAACTAGACTTTGAATCTGAAAACGATCTATCTATTGTACAACCTCCTACAATAAGTATAGGTACAGCAGCCTCTCCTACTGTAACTGCAATAGTTAATGGTGCTACTACTTCTAGTACTCTTGTGTCACTTGTTGGTAATGTTGGTACAATAGAGGTAGGCCAAACAGTTGTAGGAACAGGTATATCAGGAACAGTAAAAGTAACAGGTATTACTAATCAACAAAATATCGTACTAGATACAGCAGTTAGTTTAGCAGATCTTACATCTTTAACTTTTATCACACCTACTGGTAGTGGTGTATTTTTATACGGACTAGCTTCTTCTGTTTATGGTACAGCAACTTTTAGTGGAACACTAGATAAAATATATAAAGAGAATGTAATAGGATCTTTTAAGACAGTAGCTATGCGTATTACAGATAATTCATCAAATCCAACCTTCACTCTTGACACAGCCGTGCTAGAGTACAGACAACATGATAGGCAGTAACAATGGCAGGTTATACAAGACAAGCAGAAATTAATATAGTTACAGGTGGCATTATTGACGCTGCTGACTTTAATAATGAATATAATGCAATAGAATCAGCTTTCAGTGCTAGTACTGGTCATACTCATGATGGTACAGCAGGGGAAGGCGCACCTATTCAAAACATAGGTCCATCGCAAGATGTAGTTATTACTTCTTCTGAAATGAGACCAAAGACAACAAACACTGTTGACTTAGGTACATCTGCTCTAAAGTTCAAGGATGCATACTTTTCTGGTACAGTAAATATGGCTGGCGGTATCACAGGAGATGCTAGAAATCCAGCAAACAATGTTGATGTACAAATAGGAAATCAACACGACTTTATACACTTTGATGAAGACATAGGTATGCGTTTCTATACAGCAGGTGCGGAGGATATGCGCTTAGAAGATGACGGTGACCTGCACGTTGATGGTAACGTTGTAGCTTACTCTACCACTGTGTCTGATGAAAGACTTAAGCAAAACATAGAAAAAATAGACAGTGCGTTAGATAAGGTTTCTCAATTAAATGGTTACACATTTGAATACAAGCACGATGGTAAAAAGTCTGCAGGTGTTATAGCACAGGAAGTAGAAAAAATATTACCTACTGCTGTAGAGGAAAAAAGATTACCTTTACAATCACATGATGGTGAGGTATATAAAACTGTACAATATGATCAGTTACACGGCTTATTAATAGAAGCTATCAAAGAGTTAAAAGATGAGATACAGGAATTAAAAAATGCCTCTTCAAAGTAGTGGTCAAATAAGCTTAAATGATATTCATATAGAAGCTGGTGGTACAACTGGTACTGAAGCTAGTATTAATGATACAGACATTAGGGACTTAATTGATAAGAGCAGTGCTACACAAATGTCATTTAGTGAATGGTATGGAGCATCAAATGTCGCTTCCGCAACAGGCGGTACAATATCTACCTACAATACTGGCGGTAAAGACTACCAAATTCATACCTTTCTCTCTTCAGGCACATTCACCATTACTAATTATGGTCAGAATTTATGGGAATACATGTGCGTTGGTGGTGGAGGCTCTGGTGGCTATGACGCTGGAGGTGGCGGTGGAGCTGGTGGTATGCGTGTCGGTACGTTTTCCACATCAGGCGCACTACCTAAACAATTAACAATTACAGTAGGGGCTGGAGGCTCTAGTGGTAGCGGAAGCAACTCAAGCATTTCATCATTAATTGGCTATGGAGGAGGTTATGGTGGCTCTTGGCCAAGCACTGTCGGTGCAAATGGTGGCTCTGGTGGTGGTGGACTAGGCTCAAGTGGCGGTGCTGCTGGCACAGGTGTATCGGGGCAAGGTCACGCAGGTTCAGCTGGTTATGGCATTGGCTGGGGCGGTGGCGGAGGTGGTGCTGGTGAAGCTGGCGGCACTG
>Ga0255759_10004748_pt1 | contig 11687 bp, 13 predicted proteins | sample 101ome_20_FD_179959 | JGI IMG/M metagenome (GOLD analysis project Ga0255759, IMG submission 179959) | Coastal salt marsh microbial communities from the Groves Creek Marsh, Skidaway Island, Georgia - 101404AT metaG (version 2) | ecosystem: Environmental > Aquatic > Marine > Intertidal zone >...
CCCGGCGTGCCTTTTTGAAAAAGGGCAGTGTTGGTATTGGAGCTGCCGCTCTGGCCGATATGCTGGCGGGTAAAGCGGTTGCACAGCAGGACCTTGGCATACTTGGCGCCACCCACCATGCTCCCAAAGCCAAACGTGTTATTTACCTACATATGTTCGGCGCCATCTCACACGTTGATACTTTTGATTACTGCCCAATGCTGGAGGAGATGCACGGTGAGCAGACGCCAGCCTCCATTATGGGCGAAGGGCGGCTTTCCACGATGGTACAGGGGCAGACCCAGTTCCCCCTGGTCAGGAACCTGGCGCCATTCAAGCAACGCGGCGAAAGCGGCGCCTGGATCAGTGACTTCTGGCCTCACGTGGGTGAGATAGCAGATGAACTCTGCATCATCAATTCCATGTATACCGAACATGTGAATCACAACCCTGCTGCACAGTTTCTACAGACCGGCTTCCAGCTGGTAGGCAGACCCTCCATGGGCTCCTGGGTCAGTTATGGTCTGGGTTCTGACAACCATAATCTTCCCTCCTTTATTGTTCTCAATAATATGGGGCCTGGTCAGGGGCAGAACATGGACTCGGCCAATTTCGGTTCCGGCTTCCTGCCGTCCCATTTCCAGGGCGTGCAGTTCATGAAGGGGGCAACGCCTGTGCACTACATAGATATGCCCGAAGGCATGAATCTGCAGGACCAGGGTGAAGACATCGCGGCGATCAATGCGCTGGCGATGGAGCAGTATGAGCAAAGCGGTGATGAGGAAATTCTCTCCAAGATTTCATCTTACGAAATGGCTTTTCGTATGCAGAGCTCGGTACCGGAAGCCACCAGTATTGAAGATGAGCCTGATTTTGTCCTCGACATGTACGGCCCTGAGGTACGCGACCCAAATTCATTTGCAAGACAGTGTCTACTTGCCAGGCGTCTGGCCGAGCGCAATGTGAAATTCGTGCAGCTGTTTTACAACGGCTGGGACTTCCATTTCAGTATCAGTGCCACGCAGCCCATGATGGCCAGAACGGCAGACCAGCCCATCGCCGGACTGATTAAGGACCTGAAGCAGCGCGGCCTGCTGGATGACACGCTTGTGGTGTTTACCAGTGAATTTGGTCGCACGCCATATTCTCAGGGTGATATAAACAACCCGATATTTGGTCGTGACCATCACCCCTATGCCTTTACCAGCTGGCTGGCCGGTGCCGGAATCAATAAGGGCAGCACGTACGGCAAGACTGACGAGTTTGGTTACAACGTGGTAGAGAACCCGGTGCACGTGCATGACTTCAATGCCACGCTGCTGCACCTCATGGGTATCGATCACGAGCGACTGACCTACTTCTTCCAGGGTCGAGATTTTCGCCTTACCGATGTGCACGGTGAAATCATTCGCCCGTTGCTTGCATAACTAAATAGGGTTCTGATGTCTGACTTCCTGCTATTTCTTGGTCGTTTCCATGTGCTGGCTCTGCACCTGCCAATCGGCATGGTCATTCTCACGGTAATTGTTCACTGGCTGGCCAGGGATTATCGGAATAATTCCCTGCAGCAGGTGCTGCCTCTGCTCTGGGCCTGCACAGCGTTCAGTGCCTTGATAACCGTCATATTGGGACTGCTTCATTTCGGTGAAGGCGGCTTTAGTGGCTCTTCAGCATCAGCGCACAGGCTATGGGGTATCGGTTTCGCGATAGGTACACAGCTGGCCTGGTTTCTGTGTGTGTTCAATGTCACTTTTTATTGGCGCTGGGGCGGGTGGTTAACGCTAGTTTTACTAGCGGCGGTTACGATGACAGGACATTACGGCGGTAACCTAACACATGGTTCCACCTACCTGGTGGAATACGCACCCGAGCCTGTTCGCAATCTGGTTGGCGCCGAGGAAAGAAGAGCGCCGGCAACTGAACTCAGCCGGGCTGATCCCTGGCATGATATTGTCAGTCCTATGCTGCAAAGCCGATGCAGTAATTGCCACAATGCGGACAAGCAGAATGGGCAGCTTGATTTGTCTTCACTTGATTCTATTTTAGTGGGTGGGGAAAGCGGTGCGGTTGTGCTTCCTGGCAACGCCGCAGGCAGCGACCTCTATAAACGCGTTACCCTGCCCGAGAATCATGAAAATTTCATGCCGGCTGAAGGCAAAACACCGCTGACGGTAGACCAGGTGGCAATACTCGGATGGTGGATCGATGCCGGGCTGCCCTCGGAGACATCGCTTTCCGCTGTACCTGTTGATGCGATCACGACGTCACTGCTTGCGGCTGAACTGGACCTGGCACCTGCGCCAATCATTGCCTTAGAGGGCAGTTATGCCCCCGTAACACAGGGCCTGGTCGAGCAGATGGTGGCCAGTGGCTGGCTGGTGAGAAAAGTTTTCCAGGAAAGCAGCGGGCTGGTGGTGAGTATCAATGCCATCGGCCAGCCGGTAAGTCGAGAGATGCTGGTTCTGCTGGCCGAGGCGAGTGGGTCGGTTGTGGAGCTTAACCTGGCCAGTACCGGAATGAACGATGAGTTGCTAGCTATGATCTCAGACATGCCCGTACTGGAAAGTCTCAACCTCAGCAACAACGGTATCACCGATGAAGGGCTAGCTTTGGTCTCAGGTTTTTCGAATCTGGAAACGATTAACCTCTACGGTAATCCTGCAATAACCGATGCAGGGCTGGCTGACCTGCGAGGGTTGGAAAGTCTGGCGTCTGTCTATCTCTGGGGTACGGCAGTCACTGATGCAGGAATCGCATCACTTCAGTCATCCCTCGACGGTATTAATGTGCAGGGTCAGGCCCTGCCTCGCTGAATGCGCATGGTGAAGTCCTGCCATTCTCGGATGAGGCCGTCTTCAATGAGAAATAGCCCAACGCCCTCCCATTCTAGGTGATCCTCCGCGTTGTTCCTGTGATAGATATCGATGCGGCGGTTAATGACCACGGGACCCCGTGCAAACGTTTCCTCAACGATGTAATCGATCCGGTATGAATCATCGACCCATAGTTTCATCAAGTCTGAAATAGCCTGGTACCCGGTGACGGGAGGCGTGTCCTGCGACTGGCGGTAGACGGCATCTTCTTTCATGGTGGCAAAAACTTCTGCAAGATTCATGGCTTCCCAGCCCTCACAAAATGCATCCACAATACGGATGTTGGCTTTCTCCGCGTCAGTGATGTGGGTCTCGATACTCTGTTCCTGGGCATTCGCACCCGATGCCATGAAGGCGGCCAGCAGACCTCCTGAAGCGGCGAGAATGTCTCTGCGTTGTGTCATTTTGACTCCTTATTTCTTTGCTCGGGCGACTATTCTGGCTGGGATGCTATCAAACCCCCGGGTGATATTGTCCAGCGCGCGGACAGGTTCCCCGGTAATTTCAATTTTTCTGATACGTTTTGCCATGGCTTTAAACACGGCATTTGCCTCCAGCCTGGCAAGTCCCTGTCCGGCGCAGGTATGCGGTCCGGCACTGAAGCTAAGCGTGGGTTTGGGCGGCCGCGTGATATCAAAGGTGTCGGGATCTTGGAATTGGCGTTCATCACGGTTAGCCGCAGCGTAAGAAACGATGACCCGGCTGCCCTTAGGAATGGTAATTCCCTCTCCCATATCTACATCCTTTGTTGTGAGTCGGGCAAAATGTTGAATCGGACTTTCAAGACGCAGGATTTCTGTGAATGCATTTTTTACTAGTGATGGATCTTTTCTGAGCTTGTCCCATTCATCGGGATGCTGTCCGAACAACCAGCAGCCGCTGGAGATGCCGCTTATGGTGGTGTCGAATGCGGCAACCACGTACCCGGCCAACAGACCAGTGACGGCCTCTCTGGGAAGATGTCCGGCCCTGGCCGCCTCTGCCACCGTATGCCCAAATCCTCCTTTGGTTAAAGTATTTTCCTCGTACACCTTGTTGCAGAGGTTGGCGATCTCCTCCAGCTTCGGAAACGTGGAGTGGGTTCGCGGATTATCCGGCCCTAGGGAATTGAGGCTGTGCGCGCCCATGTCTAACAGGTGAGGTCGCACATCCTCTGGCCAGCCTATTAGATCCATGACCACGTGGATGGGCAGGTCCTGGGCTATATCTTTAACGATATCGATGTCGCCTTTTTCTAGCAGTGTATTTACAAGGGCTTCGGACCGGGCGTCAATAATGTCTTCAACTGGTTTTAATGCGGCCGGGCTAAGGCGTGAATTAAACAACTTTCTTTTTTCTGTATGAATCGGAGGATCTTCGCAGATAAGTGCTTCGTTCCAGATGGTGTTGATTGTGTCATTCAGCCCGCAACCGGCCCCGGAGGAAAATGTTTGCCAGTCTCTTAATGCCCGGGCAGTTTCCTGGAATCGGCCTATGTGCCAAACATTGTATTTGTTCAGAAAGGCGGCAGGTCCAAGGTCTCTCAATTCAGTAAATGCGGGGTAGGGGTCTGCCAAGATATGATCGGCAAAAATATCGATGTCAGATCTTATATGGTTGGGTATGTCAATCATGGATTTCATCTTGTTGTTTCTTATTATTTTATGCCTGTATTTTGGTTTGATTTTAACTATTTCAGGCATTAGCCTAAGCAGATTAAATTCTGATAAAGTCAAAGACAACAAATGAAAAGAAGAAACTTTATTAGTAGCTCACTAATCCCTCTTGCCCTGCCGAAACTGAGCCTGGCAGGCAGCGGCAGTCTACATGCAACAACCACAATCAAGTACTTCGAAGGGCGCTACCAAAAGGCAGGCAAGGTAGCACGATCCTGGCTAGATTCAGACAACTGGCAGGCTGTTCAGGGTGATATCACGCCGGTATGGAACGGGCAGCTAAAACCGAAAAGCAAAGATGATTCTCTCCATGTTGCAGGCGTCACGACGGAGTCTTTCTATTTCTGCCTGCAGAGGCTTCTGCAGCCAACCCATGCTGTCAGCGTAGAGATCACCAGAGTAGACCAGAACCTTTATGCCTGGACACTCTCAGCGAATAACAAAAACAACAGGAGAAATTCATAATGGCCAGTGCACTTCCTCCCGGCATCGATGAAGCCACCCTGGGAGAGGCGTTCAGCCGTTTCAGGAATATTGTCGGCAGCGACTGGGTGTTTACCGATCTGCAGTCTTCCTCTTACAAGGATCCCTACCCTCTTTCCAATGACCCCAACGAGTACCAGCCCTCTGGTGCAGTCGCCCCGGCAAGTGTGGATGAGGTCCAGGCAATTGTAGGTGTGGCCAACGAGCTGGGTGTTCCATTGTGGCCCGTTTCACGAGGCAACAATTTTGCCTATGGTGGCGCAGCCCCCGTAATGTCCGGCACAGTTGTGCTGGATATGAACCGCATGAACCGCATCATCGAGGTAAACGAGGAATTCGGTTATGCGCTGGTTGAGCCTGGCGTCAGTTATTTTGATCTCTATGAATATATCCAGGAACGGGGCCTGAAGCTGTGGCTGGATGTGCCTGACCCGGGCTGGGGATCGGTTATGGGTAATGCGCTGGATCACGGTATCGGCTACACGCCCTACGGTGACCATTTTGCCATGCAGTGTGGAATGGAGGTGGTGCTGCCCACTGGAGAGCTGGTGCGGACAGGGATGGGGGCACTAGAAGGTAACAACACCTGGCAGCTTTTCAAGTATGGGTACGGACCCTATGTGGATGGCATCTTTTCGCAGTCCAACTTTGGCATTGTTACCAAAATGGGAATCTGGCTAATGCCCGAGCCGCCGGGCTATCGTCCCTACATGATTTCTTTTCAGCGCGAGGAAGATATCGAGCAGGTCATTGAAATCCTCAGGCCACTAAAGGTGGGCATGGTGATCCAGAATGCTGCCACGGTGCGCAGCCTGATTCTTGATGCCGCGATCCATGAGACAAAAAGCAAGTACCACAGCGGTAGTGGTCCTGTGCCGCCAAGTGTTTATCAGGACATCATGGATGATCAGCAGATCGGTATGTGGAACTTCTGTGGTGCACTGTATGGACCGCCGCCGGTTATGGATGCGCTGGAGTCTGTTATCAGGGATGCTTTTGCCCAGGTCCCGGGATCGCGTTTCTGGTTCCCGGAAGAGCGTACGAGGGAATTCGATATTCTCAAACACCGCGCTGAAACTATGAAGGGTATTCCCAAGCTGACCGAGTTTAATTTCTTGAACTGGAACGGCGGCGGAGGTCATGTGGGGTTCTCTCCAGTTGCCCCGATAACAGGTAAGGACGCTATAGATCAGTACAACCTTGTTAGTGGCCTACTCAGGGAATACCAGTTCGATTATCTTGGCCTAATGGCTATCGGCTGGCGTGACCTGCACCATGTTACCGTGGTGGTCTATGATAAGAATGATCCCGACGAGATCCGCCGTATGGATGAGGTATTTAATATCCTTGTCGATGAGGCGGCAAAGGCCGGTTACGGTGAATACAGGACGCATATCCGCTACATGGACAGGATCGCTCAGACCTATAACTGGAATAATGGATCACTCTGGCGTATGCATGAGACCGTCAAGGATGCGCTTGATCCTAATGGCATCATCGCCCCCGGTAAATCAGGCATCTGGCCTCAAAGGTACAGGAGCTAATGCGATGAAAAACATACTCCTTTTATCTCTAGCCCTCCTTTCAGCTATCGGTTCTTTGGCAAGCATCGCTCAGGACGGTGAGGCGGTATACGAAAAGCATTGCTCTCATTGTCACAGCCCTGGCATGAACTATCCGGGAACACATCAACTCACAAAAACTCGTGGAGAAGATAATGGTGTCTTGGTAGAGCGTGACAACTTGGTTGACGTGTATGTAAAAACTATTGTCCGAAACGGGCTAAATGGTATGCCGACCTTCAAGCCTACGCAGATAAGTGAGTCTCAGTTGGATGCGCTCGCAGAATTCCTATCCAACTAACTGCCTTTCTGTTGGTGGGTGAGAGGAAGGGTAGAGTAATTAAAAATTCTTCATTCCCCCATGTTAGAAGGGTATTAATTTCCCTGCTGTTCTTGATGCCTCTCCCGGAGTTTATGGCTGGCGTAATATTTGCTGCCGAGGACAGTTCCATACCGGTAGAAGAAATACAGGTTGTTGAAAAGCGATCACTCAGCCAGCTAAGGAGAGAAATTACAAAAGCAGAGGACCGGCAGTTCGATCTTTTTAATTCCTATGTCGATGACAGGGAGTTCGAAATAATATGTCGGCGAATGAAGACCACCAGAAATCACGTAAAGAGCCGTGTCTGCCAGCCCCGATTCATGCTGACAAGAATTAGAAAGAGTCGTTTGAATGACGCCTTACGTGGACAAAATTTTCCAGGTAGGAGAGGTGGTTCGGGGGTTGTTCAAGGAGGGTTAATAAAGACGCCGTCTTTCATTGCCCTCCGAAAAGAGGAGCTGGATAAGTACCTATTGCTTGAGGAGAAGTTTGTAGCTCTGGTTCAAAGGCATGAAGAGTTGGCCAGTGCGGTTGAGGATGTGAAAACTCTCAAGGAGAATTATGCTGCAAGGCACGGCGAGCGTTTTGGCGATTGAGTAATCGAGCGATTAACTTAGAAACTCACGGGGACCTGAGGTGCCTTACCCTCTTTGATGTCATTCACAAGGTCAGGGTCACCATTCTCCCAAACTAACAGCATTGAGCGCTTCGGGCTGTAACCCCGGTGCCTGCAGTATGCCGGCATAGCCGCCATGTCACCAGCTTTCATAATAACCCTAGCCAGTGGTTGCCCTGTCTCCTTGTGGTCACTATTCCAGTGTATCTCGTCACACATCTGGAAAAACCACTCTACACGGTCATTACCATGGATTATTGGCAGTATATGTTCCTCAGTCGTTGGACACATAAAGCTATTCTTAACGACTGAGGTGAATGAAGGGTTCCACGTCACCTGAGACCTCGATAGAAATGCAAATAGGTTGAAAGCGTGAACCTGGTCTTCAAATCCAGGCTCTGGGTGAACCTCCGGAGCGTCTTGCGGAACGTCTGCAAAGGCCCTATTTATGGGTGAGCCCCCCTCATCTGTCCGGAGCGCTAAGTCGCCCTGCAAGCCAACGCAGCGACTTGCTAGTTCTCTTGCCCGGGTTATGGCTGGGATATTACTGCCACACTTGGGCCCGTAGGGTGAGCCGGTCTCTTGAGGGGCGGCAAACGGGTCAAATTCCTCGTTAGTCCAGTCCGCCAGCATTTTTTCAAAAAGTTGCCTAATGTCATCTGTTGAAAAGCTCTCCATGCGGTCTACTCCCGCATCTTTCATGGAGCCATTGAAGCTTCCAGCGTAAAGCTCAACTGTCCCATAGTGATTAACCGTACCTATGACCTCATCAAAATTTACCCAGCCATAAAAGAACCCCCATGCGACATCACGCATGAGGGCGCGAAGAAAATTTCCCACGTCCATGGTGTGGCTCATCGGTCTTTCATCAAGGGTCGTCCAATTTATGTGGGCAAAATATTCATCCCTACTGAAACTGAAATGGCCAAGGTTAAAATGATTGTATCCGTGCGCGTTGCTCATTGATTAGATCCTTACTAGACGGTTTGGCATATTTCTTCCCAGCGCTCAATAGATAATTCGCCCTTGCAGGTTTGTAGTATGATCACGGAGGGTCTATTGCTCCTAAATTGGTAGGCGGAACCGGCCGGAAGCATGCCCTGATGCCCTCGACCAAGTTTGACCCAGCCCATCCTTTGGCCCTCCGGCTCACCCTCTATCAATACGGCGCCTTCTTTCCCCTCGGAATGCGAAAGTGGAACATTTTTCAGTTCTACTAAATGGATCTCTACTTCTCCATCCATACAAAGAGCGAACTCGTCGTGTGCGCAGGTGTACCAATCGGAGTTGCCCTCGGCCCTTATTGTCTCCAGCACGTACTCCATGTTTTGGCCAAAGACGACTTTCTCATAGGGCTTACTATTTTTTGCGATCTCAAAACAATTTGAGAAGGCATAGTTACGCACGTCATCGTTAATAGGCTCTACTCGTCCTTTTTCAAAATTATCGATTGATCCGAAGCGGGTCTGATAGGGGGCCATTTAAGGTTTTTTCCATGTTATAGGTTTTATAGTAAATTAGACTAGCAGGGCAGTTGGGTCGGTTCAACTAAAAGTATTTACAACTAGACTACATAAGTTTAGCTGTATACCTTTGATTTAATGGGAAATAAATAAACGGCAATGAAAAAATTTACACTTCTATTGATAATCTTCTCTCCAGCCTATCAGGCTCTATGCCAGGAATATGTGGGTTGGCTAGCTAAGGATGAAAGCTGGCAAGACAGCAAGAGCCAACTTCAGGCATTTGGAGAGGCTTTCGAAAACTCCTGGTCTATGTATCTATTTTTGCTTGAGAGTGCTGATGGTGGAGAGATGCTCTCATGGCAGGATATGTCTGTCCCTGCATATGATTGGTCAGGTATCTTTACCCGCACAAGCGGTGGGTTGTCCTTTGATCCGGATATTTCAGCCGATGAAACAACAGCCAAATTAACGGAGGCTGGTAGGGCCGTCCGTCAGCAAAAGATAGCGGACATGGAGTCCACTGGAGGGGAGTATGACCCGATATCTGATTGTCGCCCCCCGGGACATCCGCGCTGGGCGACGGAGCCTTTCCTTCATGAGTTTGTCGTCACACCAGACCAGACCTGGCTAATAAACGAGATGGTAAATGATGTCAGGCGAGTTTATACAGACGGGAGAGCTCACACATCAGTTGAAGATGCCTACGCATCTGCTAATGGAGACACAATAGGGTTTTGGACGAGCGGTATGTTGGTGATGCATACAAAGTACCTTATCCCTGGTCAGTATCAGCGCGGGACTCAGCCTGATTACTCTGGCGAGGTTGAGTTGGTGGAGAGGTGGAGGAAAATTGATGAGATTACATTGGAGGCAGATTTCTGGGTTTTTGATCCAATTAATTTATCGCAGCCTTGGTACACGCGTCAGAGTTGGACAGAGCTAGCCAACGATGACAACTACCTGCGGATACGCTACTGGGATTGTGGGGAAAACCAGAACAACGTAATCCTTGAGAAGGAGGACGGCACCAGTCAGTTTCTTGATTTTGATTTCATTGAGGATGACGCTGCAGCTAGCAGTGATGAAGAGATCAGATAGCCCGATGTATTTTGAGAGGTCAAAGTTGTTATGAAAAAAAATCTAGCGCTCTTACTAATGTCTTATTTTTTTGCTCAGGGTGTCATGGCGCATCACTCTGCAGCAATGTTTGATTTCAATAAGGTGGTCGACGTCTCGGGAGTAGTGAAAGAATTTCAGTACACAAATCCACATTCCTGGTTGTTGGTCGATGTTACTAACGAGGATGGCACAGTGACGACTTGGGGTTTTGAGGCGGAGGGCCCGAGTACGCTAATGAGAGCTGGGATACGCAAAAGTGATCTGCCTGCTGGCACGCCCATAAGCATTCGGGCAAATCCAATGAAGGATGGTAGAACCGCCGGGGCGTGGATAGATGCTGTTATAAATGGAAAAATGATTAATCCTCGCAACGGCTTTGCGGTTACTCCCGCTAGCAGGTAGAAGAAGCCCGACAAAATATTTTTATTACATGAATGAAAATTCAAATAATCATCTCATGCAGTGTGCTTATATTTTTTGTTTTGCCGCAGATGGGTTTGGCTCAGCAACTGCCGGAGGCGAAAAGTGTCTACAGTGCCCTGGAGGCCCGCAAGAGTGAGAACGATCCCAACAAAAGGGTAATCAGGTTTGAGACAGAATTAAAAACCACCATAAACATCCCTGCTATAGAGATTGAATCTTGCCCCGCAAGAGTGTCTCTCTCCTACTATCAAAAAAATACTCTGGTCCATGTGGATGGTGAAATTAAACATGATGGCTGCGAGGTCTCAGAGGGTGAATTTGAGGTCATAGCATCAGTGAGAGCTGACGGGGGAGAAAGAAAGACGTTGAGATTTTCAGAGGTCTGGCATATTGATGAGGAGGGTCTGGACGAATTTTCAAAAGAATATCCTATTGGTGTGAATGTAACTCTTCTTCAGGTTCGTACTTCTAGGGCAAAGTGCGGGTGTCTAAGCGACCCACCTTGAATTAATTTTTATCCTTGATAATTGTGAATCGCTTTCATTTTTGAAAATAAGAGAGAGACAATATTTGGGGCGTCAACGGGATTAATGGTGTGCGCCATTGGCGTGTTCCTTCTTATTATTCTTATCTTTGGTTTTATGCAGGTGGTTAGAAGCGATAGCGCGTGATGTTCTGGTAGGCCGCCTCAATATTCTTTGGGCGCAGTCGCTCATAGTATGCCCAGTCAGCATATTCCTCGAGCATAATACTGTCCTTCATTTCCTGTAGTGACATGCCTCGCGCAATTCCTTCTTCTACAGCGGCTTCAAGATCGCGTAAAAATTGCGCGGGCAGCATCATGTCTTCTTTGCTGAACAGGCCGCCATGGCCGCCGGCAAAGATGTTGAAGTCCAGGGCTTCCACGGCTTCATAAGAGCGAATCCACTCCTTGATCGGCGTGCCGTCGAGTGGCCCGCATGCTGAGGGCAGGGAACGAATATCATCACGGACCAGGGCATCGGCCATCATGTCGGTGGCGAAGACAACTTTCTCCTCGGGAAAGTAAACCACCGTCATGTCATCGCCATGGTTTTTGCCGGGATGCATCAGCTCTATGGTTTTACCTCCAACGACAAGTGTCATCCTGTCGGTGTACGTGATGTCCGGCGGCAGTATTGTGCTTTGCAGTTCCGAGGGTGGGACGATG